>Ga0114933_10006084_pt1 | contig 10804 bp, 15 predicted proteins | sample 4SBtaG_FD_89691 | JGI IMG/M metagenome (GOLD analysis project Ga0114933, IMG submission 89691) | Deep subsurface microbial communities from Kolumbo volcano to uncover new lineages of life (NeLLi) - 4SBTROV12_W25 metaG | ecosystem: Environmental > Aquatic > Marine > Volcanic | place: Kolumbo... | reverse complement strand
TTCTATGCCATTCAGAATCCTGTGGAACATAATAATCATTATTCATATCCCCAACTTTACCTAAGTCGTGATGCATAGCTGCAAATATTAATTCTTCATCACTAAAATCAATTCTAGCTCCATCATCTGTCCATAACTCTTTTATCTTTAAAGAACAATCTATGACATGCAACACATGCTCAACATAACCACCGATATGTGCGTTGTGATAATGTTCTTTACCACTAGCGGGCGCCATACACATCCTATCCTCAAAGTAATCGTACATTTTATTTAACTTCTCTAAACGTTCACCATCGAAAGTTTCAGAAATTAAGTCACGTAATTTAATCCAATTTTCTTGGATTTGTTCTGCTTTCAACTCTTTCATTTACTATTCCTCCAATTAAAAAATTCATTATTATCTCTATTATCAATTATCAATCTATGTAAATCTGAATACAATACGTGGTCTGGATTTACGGTATCACTCCACTCATAACTGTCCCACTTACCACTTTCTGTAGGTTTATCGTAATCTAAATGATTACTGATTATTACCTTTACACCAGCGTTAAATAATAATGGAATGTATTTACTATTCCCACTAACGAAAATACCCTTTTCGTCTTTTGTAACAACATATAAAGGAAAAGGCCAGTTTTCCCCATGCCAAACGGTTGCGTATACCGCGCTATCTGATAAAGCACCTTTTGAAGAGATAACGGCGATAACATCATTTGAGGGTGACAAAACAACTAAATCTACATCTGGAAATACACCATTAATTAATAGTTGATTGTAGGCTTTTTTAGGAAGCCCTTTACCATTTTTATCATAATATCCAACTTTTCCATTATTCTTATGTTTTTTACCCCAATATAGTGAGTAACCTTTAAAGCCATTGATTAAACCCGCAACCCTATCGCAAATACCTAGCTCTAACTCTTGACCTCTGATTATTTGAGAACGATAGATTTCAGCCATAGTTTCATTATCAATCTCATTATTATCAACATAACCTTTTGGTTTTTTAGCATCTACTGCCATTATATAACCTCATATCTGTTCTTTGTGAATCTTATGTTCGATTCTGTTCTTAACTTATTTCTATATGGATTGAATGCTATTCTAACACCCCAACCCATATAATCTAATATTTCTTTTTTTGTAACCGATTTCTTTTTACTGATAAATTCTAATATCTTTCCATAGGATTCGCTTTTATCCCCTATCATAGAAAATTCATTAGGATTTAAAAAGTTCCAATTATCAAACCATTTTAAAACTCTTTTGTTCCACGGAAACTCTTTTATCTTTGTATCTAAATATTTCTTAGCGTTCTCAACACTACCATCATCATCCAAAGCACCATTAATCTTATTTAAGAAATCCTCTTTGTTATCATACAATAAAGGATAATCGCTTCCAACCATTTCTGGATAACATAATTTATTAGGTAAAACATATGGGACACCCATGCTCAAAGAATCTGTTGTTGATATTGACCAAGCTGAATATTTTTGAAACGTACCAACACCTATGTGCATTGAACGAATAAAATCTAAGTATTCATCTCTATCACTTATTTTCATTCTTTTAGCATATGGCTTATCTAAGTCGGCTAGTGTTGTGTAGACTTTGAAATCTTGTCGTCGATTCCATAACTCATCCATTCTTTCTATGAACCAACTCCAACCTGTATAGTAATTATCCCTATGATTGAATATTATAGTTTTCTTTTTAGTCGGAACCTTAACCTCATTTATTTTATCAATACCCAAATAATGTGGTTTTATAATACTATCTAATTGATTTACATATTGATGATTAAAAACTTTTTTAGCTTCTTTCAATACCAACTCTTTTAACCAAACGCTATTGACACCACACTCTTCCATTCTCAACATACCATTAAAATTATGTAAAAGCATCCTCTCACTATAATTTGTATTTTCATCTACCTCATACCAATGACAATATCCAATAAACTTCGGGTCAATGTTTGTATCGTTTACCAAAAGATTTTTTAATTGTAAAGTATGTTCTGGCAAATGGGAATACACAACATCGTAATCTGTGTACTTCCATCTTATATTTGATTTAATCTCATTATAATTAAAATGACATCTCATAGCATTTGGATAAGATGGTAGGCTGATTGGTATCTGTGTTGTGTTTTCAAATGTTAAACTCTTTATATCCATAGGTGACATTATAGTCCAATGGATATCATCACGAACTTTATTAAGTTCTTTGATTACATTACGCAGGACAACGACATAAGAATCCTTTTCTAAATCTCTCATATATGTTATGTTTGGATATACAAGAAATTTGTATTTGTATTCTCTATCGTTGTCCTGCTCTTTTGTAAAGTCGAATATGTTCACTACAACCCTAATTTATCAGAATAACAATTAACTTTTGTTTTATTCTGTGATTTATCAATTTGTAAAGAACCATAGTAGGTATCTAATCCTGCTTTTGCTAATTCCTCTAAGTTAACATTTGCAAATGCTCTACCTGCTTTGTTCCACACTTTTTCATCTGTCTGTCCATAAGCAACATAAACTCTATCATAATCAGGTGAAAAACCTGCAAACATAAAGTAACCAATCTTTGGATTCTTACAAACAAACCTAACTTTAGTTCCATCCTTAATTAAACAAGTCTTAACTTCTATACCACCATTGTACAATTCAAATTGAATATCCTCATCATTGTGAGACTTTGGTGGAAATGCTATGGTGTAATTCTGTTTTTGATATCTATGATTAATAGAATGAGATAATGAATTTGTAAATACCTCATGTACTAATCCACCAATTGTGTTTTGTTGTATATTATCAAATGCAGATATTTTACCACCATCTCTTGAATTAACTTGAATTGTCTTTAATGTATTCATAGCGTGTGATACGGCATTAACAGCATATGTAACATCGTCTTTTGTAATAGCTTCTTCCATTACCTTTGATTGACCCATTATTGTGGGTGGTTTTTTATCTTTTTTCATCAACTCAACCGCTTTACCTGGCGATAGTGCATTTCCATTAGACTCTATTACTCTTTTAAATAAGTCAGGTCTACCTAATTCTAATTTATCTAAAAGGTCATAAGTATAATAAGACATTTGTGCTGCTACACAAATATCTTCCTTAATTATTTTCTGAGTGATGATTTTATCATGTTTTTCTTCCCAAGCTTCTATCGTAACTACAATTTGATTGTATTGTCTTTTTAAATTAGCAGTTCTAGTCTGATTTTCCATTTGTAAGGACATCATATTTTCATATTCAGAGCTTGGAACATCTGATATTGAATATGTATATGGAATATGTGTATAACCTAATGAACTACATGCTCTTGTTCTTGCATGTCCTGATTTAACTTTATTAGTATCAGGATATATCAGTATTGGATTTTTTAATCCATTATCTCTGATACTTCCTTTGAGACTTTCGAAATACTCTTTATCATCAGCCCCATATAATTTTATATTATCATCATCGAAGTTTAATTCTGATATCAGAATGATACCATCGTGTTTTTCAGTTACCCCTTTTTTGAATGGGGAATTTGTGTTTGTAGCCATAATTGCTATCTCCTATTGGGTTATTTATTAGTGGCGGTCGATGTTGGCTTCGAGTTAGCACAATAGGCGACCTGCCTTTTACTTAAATATATAGTGTTGTCGATTTTGAAAGCTGTCATCTTTTTTATCTACCTACTTCTCCTAAGTATTTAGTTTTAGTTTCTTCCCAAGTCGTATTCAGCACATCAGCGTAAAACAACTTCTCCGGCTTAATCTTATTTTCATCCAATAACTTTGAGTATCTTCTGATAGCCTTTGGTTTCCACCAATTGTTTATGTAATCCATATCCTCAACATATTTCTTTTTCATAACCAAATCTTTTTCATCGATTTCATTTCTTAAGAATAGTTTACCATTCTCATACATATCAGCATAATAAATACCCCTTTGGAATCCATGCTCAAAATCTTTTAACTTTAATCCTAACTCATCATAAATCATTTTGATTATCTTTTGTTTAACGCCTGTAACTGGCCCTGCCACACCACTCTTTTGTGTTGTCTCCCTAAGATATCTTTCCGATTTATTTTCCTTAACCCAATCATGCCAAACATCATATGATGAATCATCTGGCTTCAAACTTATTCTACCTGATGATTCCCCTAACGTCTTCCAATGTGGGATTCCATTATACATCGAATGTATGCCATACAATGATGTGGTGGACAATCCAACTAAGGTTTGATTATACAACTTTTTCCACATATCTCTAACTACCGAAGAGGTGACCATAGCTGCTACCAACTTACCACCTAAAAAATTAAAACCTAAAGGTTGGACACAACAAATGGTTGTACCGATTGACGTATGATTCAACTTACCATCTTTGAATTTATTATCTTTTGTCCATCCTATAAATGAATCTCTGGCTCCTAATGAGGTAACATCGGAACCTAAACAGATTAAACCTAAAACCTTATTTGTATTCTTATCCTTAACATAGAACTTGATGTTTCTACCTGGATTTGCTGTGAACTCCATAGTGTGGATTAATCTTCTGAGTAATGTCCAATTCTCACTATCTTTAGGATTACCCTGCTCCACAGTTTCTACAATTGGATTTAAAGACTCTATCTCACTAATTGTTTGTTCTTTGTTATAGATATCTTTAGGCACCCAAATAGATTTTTCTAATCCATCAAATTTAGATGCCTTTTGTAACATTGAATAAGAGTCTTTGTTAAACTCTTCCCATTTTTTATATAATGTAATTTCCTGCACCGACATAGACTTTAGGAAATTTAGATTTTCTATAAACTTTTTTTTCTCCGATTCGTAATCGAATTTTGGTTCATCAAAAAAATTATCAAACGACATATAACCTCTTTTTACTTTTAATCATTCATTACCCAACTCGTCTTATAAATGTGAGCGCCAGTGAATTTGTATGGTTTTACATCGGTTGACTCTAAAATATCAACATAATTTACATACTTTGGGTTCATAGTGTCCCTAACCTGATATACACCATCTTTTTTATCTGTTCCTTTTATAAGAATGAAATCACCATAATTAAAAGGGCCACCCCATCTTGATAATAGATTTCGTGATAGTGCTACAAATTTATAATCGGAAGCCCTACTTATACGAATACGAGTACCATCCGCAGTTACGTTTGGTGTATTATCCGTTTGTCTGACAACAGGTTGATACATTGTAACATCAACCTCAATTCCATATTTGTAAAATTCATTTAATTGTGAATTCAAATCATCGTTTTTTGATATTAAATCATCTATTTGATTTGCATAAAATTTGTGATTGCTTTTTATGATATTAGTAGAAAAAAATCCATTCACTAATAATACTGATATCAATAATGCTAAAAATGTCTGTTTTCGCAAAATAAATTCTCCATTTGTTAACTATAAATATACAACTTTTATTTGGTAAAGTCAAGCCTTTTTTTTTGTGGAGCTGGTGGGATTCGAACCCACGTCCAGTTTGCCCGTGATAAATAGTCATTCACAACCTAGTTAGGTTCCAAATTCGGTAGTCACCTACAACCCACCACGGTCAGTTTACAGATTGACAACTGGTAGGGTTTATTGTCTCCCTACATTGACGATCCTGTCTAACTTATTTTATGACCGAGTGTTAGACAACTCAGTATCCTATGCAGCGTATGCGTAAGATGGTTGAAAGTCAGAAACAAAATTATCAAATCCCATTTCCGAATTGGCTAGATGCCAATCAATTTCCAACCCTTCAAGCGATTTATCGCCATTTGAGTTATGAGTCTTTTTTCGCGAGACCTACTCAATCTCTGTTGCACTATGTTATCAAAAAACACCTGTCGATACCATTCAGCCCCAATCATCATCATCATATCCACTCATATCCATCTCATCTTCTTGGATTATACTTTTTCTTAATTCATCAATTACACGTATAACCAAATCCCAATCTTTCATTTCTTCCGCTTGAGTCAATAATTCAATTAAATTTTCTACGTGTGACATAATTTTTTCCTCATATTGGATAACTATAAGAAAATAAAAAAATTAGTATATTAATATTTTTTTATAAAATCAATCTTACTATGAAATTCTTCAATACTTTTAGCACCAACAAACATAAAAGATGATTTCAATGATTCCGATATATCGTTTATTGTTGCCTGTAAATCTATTTTTATCGACGAATTTTTTGTATTGTTTTTAATATAAGAGTCCATAATAAACGAATCGGCACCAGCACCAAGTCCTTTACATACATCACCAATATTGTTAGTATCAACATAACCGATAACAGGCACGTTAAAGCTATCAGCGACATTAGCACAATTAATGATAGTAGAAATTTCGGGAACATTATAACCTGTTCTATCAGCTTTTTGATATTTATATCCACTCCCACACCCGATTGTAATCGCGTCAGCTCCTGACTCACATAAGTATCGTACCGCTTCTTCTGTATTAACTGAGCCCGCAATAACTTCAACTCTCGATAACTCTTTTTTGATTTTTTCAACTGCATCTCCTACTAATTTATTATATCCGTGTGGACTATCAATAAATATGACGTTACAACCATTTCTATATAACTCAGCACTCCTCTCAATAAAGTCATCAGATAACTTTATGCTAGCGCATTTAGGTAATTTATTTAGAAAATTTATCGTATCATCCAAATCCTTTTTCGTTTCGTCTTTTATGTTTTCATTTTTGTGTAACTCATAAATGTAAATACTTTTAGTATCATGCCAACTATGATATAAAAGTTTCATTTGATGTGATTGTTTTTCAATTGACATATTACTATTCAATATACCAACACCCAAACAATCACTCATTTTTTTTGCCATCTCTAAATCAGTATTATGTTGTGATAAAACAAATGGTATTCCTATTTTAGTTTTCTTTGTAAATTTAGTTATTAAATTTATATCGGATAAATCTATTTCACTAAATTTAGAAACAATAGATGAGTTATTAAATGACAACAATCTACTTACCCCATTTACCTCTACCGACTATGGTAGCCATAATTCCATAATTAGATACATCAAGATAAGCATCTTCTAAAGGTTCATCTTTGACAACAGATTTTTTATCACCAAGCAATAATGTTTTTACACGTTGTAATTTATCATTCATTCGAAACCATAAACCTGTTAAAGATAATTTTATCTCCTCTGGTGTTACTAAAAAAGTTCCAACACTAATATTACCTGGCCCATAATCGTGTTGTTTATATAAGAACAACTCATATTGTTCCTTTTGTATTTTTTTAAACTCTTTTGTCATCTCAGGCCACTCCTCTTCCATCTTTGTTATTACATCATAATCTGTTTCTGATGTGCCCTTAGGTGTATCTTTTATAAACTTCATTTATTTTTACTCACTTTATGATTGATAAAATCTTGCTGTTTTTTGAACGCTTTCTTTAATTTTTGCTTTTCGTTGTATTTTGCAACTAATATTTGTTCTTGTGTCCTACGTTTAGTTTTTACCTTAGTTTTTGTTACTTTGGTCGGTGGTAAAGTGCCTTTCAACTTAGGTTGTTCAACACCCTTATGAAAAACGTTACCATCCTTATCAACAAACTCAGCCATCCAATGCCAACCAGCTGGCCTACCTGTGGGTTTATAAGATGGTTTGGATACCTCTTTGAAAGTTTCAGGAAACATCTTATACATTCTACCCATCAAAGCTCTATCACTTATCACAGATATACAATCTATACCTACATTACGAACTGGCTCACCTGTGATTTTACAATCCATATAAGGGACACCATTTATGTAATATCCACCATAATCTTTAAATGATTTCGTACTCATATCTTTCTCCTAATTACATACAACATTTTTTATGTTTTTTTCCACTACCACAATGACACGGGTCATTTCTACCTACTTTGTTGTTATTAACTATCGTAGTTATAAATTTTCTATCATTTATTGTTACGCCATTCAAATGGTCAATCTCATGCTGAACACAAATTGACTCCAATAATCTTAATTCTGTATCTTGTTTTTTAGATTCTACTTGCTCTTCCCAACTACCCTTACCCTCAATAATATGTTCAACACCGCTGAAATACCAATGTGATTCCGATTGTTCGGTTTTAATTACAACATCTCTAAATCTTTTAGTATTTACACCTTTACCTTTAAAAGATAAACAACCCTCATAATAAGGTATCTCAACCTCTTGTGAGATGTATTCAGGATTTATAAGAACCAATGGTTCTCTTACATTAACAACAGCAACCTGTGCATCTATACCGACCTGATTAGCAGCTAAACCTATGCCATCCTTACGTTGATTAAGTATTTCAAATAATTCTGTTGCTATCTTCATACCCTCTTCTACAGATACCTTTTTTAAAGGTTTGTTAATTAAAGGATTGTGTTCAGTTAGACAATTAATTATTTTTCTCATAGCACCTCAAATTTTGAGTGCAGGACTGGATTCGAACCAGCGAACAATGGTTTTGCAAACCACCCCATTAGACCACTCTGGCACCTGCACGGCCCTCTGCATCTGCCACTCTTTGTTTAAACTTTCTATTCTGCACCTCTAATATGTGTTTACAATATTTTGTTTTGTGTCTCCTACGAAACTTAAATGCTGGACAATCACACGCCCACTCAATACGAGATGGGTCAAACTGAATATCATAATCCTTTCCATCTATCTTATGATGTTCCCAACCATACTCATCAATCAAAACACCATCAAACAACTCTATAATTTTGTCAATAAGTTCAGACATTACCTAATACCATAAGTAATCCAAATACAAAAAATATCCACAACAATGTTAAAAATTCTGCTATATGATATAACCATTGTCTCCAACTCATGCTAATTCTCCCCACATAATTATTTCTGAAATTAATTTATCCTCTGCTTCTGTCCAACAAGTAGCATTCCAATTTTCCCAAAGTGTAGTGCCAAACTCATCTTCTATTCTGTGAACTCTAAGTTGACCACTATAATCCTTATCATATGAAATTGTGTAATGATTGGATACCGAAACAACTGGCTCTTTAGTCGTGAATAAATCTCTATCGACATCTGTCAACCATTCATTCACAACCTCACCAACCGTAGATTGAAATAGTGTTTGATTTGAATTTAAAATCTTTTCGTTCATAAAACCTCTTTATTAACAATAGAATATAAGAAATAAAACATATATTTGTCAAGCTTTTTTTTAAATTATTTTAAATAATTTGGGCCTGTCCACTCATACCAACTGGTATCTTTATAAAAAACATTACCTCTGGCATGCTTAGCTGGTGCATTCCAACTAGCAGCTTTGAATGTATCACCCCTATTATAGAGAATATTTTTATGACTATCACTATCGATAGCGACGAATCCCCAAACTCTCGTACCCTCTAAAACCTTTATAAATTTCCTACCATACTTAAAACTTATGTCAAATTTATCGGGATTAAATCCACCCCATTTTTTATACTTAGAAATAATATTCTCTCTTAATCTCTCTAATGCGATATCCATATTTCTTTCTATGTTATTAGAGTCATATTTAGATTCATATGTTTTTATAACTGGCTTTTCTTTTGTTGATTTCGGAGTTACTCCGTTGATAAATTCAAAACTCATTATATTATATTTCCTTTGTTTTTCATACCTTAATATACAAAGAAAATTATATATTTGTCAAGCTTTTTTTTAATTTATTTTAAAATCGTAGGTTTCCTCAAACTCATCTGTCTTAATCATTCGTATGGCATCCCACGTTAAAGCCGTACACGCCTTAGCACATAACTGACAACCAATACACTCATCGAATCTAACCTGAACTGGTGGGACTGGAATATCGTATTTTTCTTTTGGGACTGGCTCTATGCAATCCACAGGACAGAAAGGTATACAAACCTGACAGCCAGTGCAATTATCCTCATCGACAACTGCTACCGATTTTGGTCTTTTCTTTTTGAATCCGATTTTGTTGGCTGGTTCACCAACTGATTTGTAATGGTCGTACATTTTAATAATTAGTAAAAAAGGGGGGAATAAATCCCCCCCAAAATTACTTTAGAAGTTTACAGTTAATCCAACGTTAAAACTTCTTGGTGTTCCTAAAAATACTTCGGCGTTGTGTGCCATATGTTCTTTAGTTCCCCAAGAATTATATCTACTATGGTCAACTGCATCTTGTACATAAAGTGCATCTAATGCATTGAATAAATGTGCTTGAATCTGCATATCATATCCACCCCATTTTGGTAGCTGATATGAACCATGCAAATCTACACGAGTATATTTTGGCGCCATCCAAACCTGTTTTCTATCAGCTCCATCATCTGTTCCATCATACTCTCTGGCGTCAGGACTCCAATCAGCGTAATTCTTATCATACATCTTAACTATACTTTGTAATCTAAGACTCTTAATTGGTGTCAATGTCAAACCTAACACATAAGATGTTTGTGGCATATCACCCACAAATAATCCGTCTAAAGCGTAGTTGTAAGGTGTTATTTTTTGTCCTATGACTTGTCCAACATCATTATATTCGTCTTCTTGGTAATTACCCTTAGCATCTCCATCAAACTTCCAATTACCAAATGATAATGCACCATCTAATCTAATCATATCATTCAATTTCATTGAAGCCTCAACTTCTAAGCCCTGATGCTTTTGATTTATACCACTAAGAAAAATAACATCTGTATCGCCTGATGAACCCTGACCAGTTTGTACGGCCTTAGTTTGGTTTCTATCCATCCAATCTGTATTGTA
>Ga0114933_10006082_pt1 | contig 10808 bp, 13 predicted proteins | sample 4SBtaG_FD_89691 | JGI IMG/M metagenome (GOLD analysis project Ga0114933, IMG submission 89691) | Deep subsurface microbial communities from Kolumbo volcano to uncover new lineages of life (NeLLi) - 4SBTROV12_W25 metaG | ecosystem: Environmental > Aquatic > Marine > Volcanic | place: Kolumbo... | reverse complement strand
TCTAAGATTAACTGTGCGAATTGGATCAAGAATAGCTAAACTTTGCTTAAGTTTATCTTTAGTCATAAAATTAACCGTCCTTACAAAGCTTTACCCCGGGATCAGTCAACGGATCTCCAGAGAATATCACCCCCGCTTCTTCCAGGCAGTTCTTAATAGCCTTAAGAACAAACTTGTTTGCATTAGGAATGCCATCTTGAGCTTCATACCTTCTTAGGGTTGTAATTCCAACTCCACTCTTATCAGCAAGATCTTTACCTTTCCACCCAAGAAGCATGCGTGCGGCTTTTATTTGCCTTGATGAAATCATAAAAATAGTATATAATGGTACTTAAAATACCACTTGGAATTAAAATGCATAAAACAAATCTCCTGTTCGATTCTTTAGAGGGCGCTTATGCGTCCAATACAATTAGATCTTATAGATCAGATTATATGCATTATTTCAACTGGTGTCAGAAATATCAATACGATCCCTTTAATATTCATGAAGATAAATTTGCAGACTACATTTTGCAGATGGGTGAAAGCCTAACTGTTGCAACCATTCAAAGGCGAGTAGCCAGCCTTAGTAGTATATTCAATCTCACTAAAAGCATCAACCCCACAAAAGAACCTGTAGTAATACTTACCATCAAAAGACTTCGAAGAAAATTTGGAAAACCTCAAAAACAAGCAACACCCCTAACTTATGACATTCTTACAAAACTTAAAGATATTTGTTCTGATGATATCGTCGGCCTCAGAAATAAGCTGCTTTTACAACTTGGCTACGAAACCATGCGTCGATGCTCTGAAATATGTCAATTTAGGTTTGAAGATCTTCAACATCATGGCAATCATAAGCATGCACTTCTACTGAGACACTCTAAAACTGATCAATACAACCAAGGGAAAATAATTCCAATATCTGGAGAATTATCTAGGATGATTTCAAAATGGTCACTAACAATTGATCAAGATAGTGGCTACATCCTTAGAAGCTTCAAAAGAAACCTATCTACTAACCCGTCACTTACACCCGCATCAATTAACCATATTTTAAAGAGACTTCAAAAGCAGGCTGGTCTGAATCAAATTGGAGAGTTATCAGGCCACTCATTTAGAGTTGGTGCTGCGCTTGACCTTTTAGACAAAAGTATCCCACTAGAGAAAATTATGCTTAGAGGTGGTTGGAAATCAGAAACAAGCGCAATGAGATATCTTCAAAGCTGGAATGATAGCAACTGGTTGGTTATTAATTAACTATAGGAAAACCAATAACCCAATTTAATATTATCTTTGTTAGTGGCTCACACCATCACGTTTCACAACCTTTAAGAAGGTCATCCATAAGATCTTCATATCAAACCAAAATGATTGATGGTTTAAATACTCTACATCTAATGCTACCTTATCAGGAATTGACAGCTCGTCTCTTCCGTTCACTTGTGCCCAGCCTGTAATGCCAGGCAATAATTTATCCACGCCTTTCTCGGTACGTAAAGTAATCAAATCATCTTGATTAAAAAGTGCAGGGCGAGGCCCTACAAAGCTCATATCACCTTTTAATACTGAAAACAACTGTGGAAGCTCATCCAAGCTAGAACGACGCAAAAAACCACCAATTGGTGACAAATAAGAATCTGGATTATCTAGTAAATGTGTTGCCACAGCAGGGGTGTCAATCCTCATTGATCTAAATTTTGGCATCTTAAAAATTATATTATTTTTACCAATACGGTCAGACCAATAGAGTATTGGGCCTTTTGATGTTGAGAGAATCAATATAGCAATAATCAATAAAATTAGAGACAGGGCTACAGTTAACAGAAAACTCAAAGATAAATCTATAATTCTAGTCAGGTGCCTCTGTTGAAAAATCATTAAAAAACTCCGAACAATATCATTAGCAATAAAATAAAGGCATCCCTCTTTTGACGACGAAGTTGATAAAAGTTTCTTATTAGAAACCATGTATCTAAATTAAATTCATCATGATTAATACCAATTGTCTCTGATATTTTTTTTACTTCAGAACGATACCAGCCACTCTTAATCATCTTTATTCGCTTTGAATACGCTAAAAATCCAAAATTTGAACCTACCTGATTTAATTCATGCTGCCTATACAACATTGATGGCTCGCTATCAATATACCAAGACATCTTTCTAGATCGAAAAAATGCATATATAAGCCAATCATGTGATTCGATACAATTAACATTCTCCCAATTTTTAATAAGAAATTTTTTAAATTTTTGTGCGGACTGTTGTTTCAATACATAAGTACAGCCAGGTCCAGCCGCTTCAAAAAAATAATCAAATTTCTTTTGAGGGAAAGATTTTTTTACTAATTTCTCTCGCCCGTTACCCCAAAAAGCAATCACATTACTAGAGTATCCATCCAAGCCATCTTGTTCAATCATCCTGGTTGCATGGCGTAACTTACTGTCATCCCAAATATCGTCTTGATCTGACAAAGCGATATAATCAAAACATGAGAAATCAACATCACGAATTAAACGAAAGAAGTTCTTTGCTGCACCACCAAATTGTCCACCATATGACAATACTTTAATATGAGAATTCTTTCCTGCCAAGTCCTGACACCACTCATGTGTTTTATCATTTGACAGGTCAACGCTTATAAAGATTTCAACAGAAATTCTTTTCTGAGACAAAATAGATGCAACCTGCTCTTCAATCCATTTTATTCCATTGTACGCAGCCAACAAAACCGCAACTGTTGGAATTTTATTTACCATGAAAACAAACCTCTAATGATTTTTTTTAAAATGTTGCAAACAACTTGCAAAAGCATAATCAGACTAACCCCAGTCAATGCCAGAATATCAGAAACTCTAAGCATGGACCGAAAACATAACTCTTGAATAAAGGTTAAATTTTCTATTTTTTTGATATCATATTTCGAATTATGATAAACAACTAAGGAGCCTGTTAATATATTTACACCCATCTTTAAACCTTTTCCCAAATTTTTAAAGTGCGATTAAAGGTTTTTATAACCTTAGCTGGAACACCTACCGAAATAGAATAGGGAGGGATATCTTTATTAACAACCGACATGGCGCCTACAATTGAGCCTTGACCAATTTTTACACCTGGAAGAACAGAAACAAACTCTCCTAACCAAACATTTTTTTCAATAACTATTGGCTTAGAATAAAGCGGTCTTTCCGAAGGTTTAGTATCTGGTGAATCCTGATTTTCTCCAGTGTAATTTCCGTGGTTATGGTCTGATATAAAAACTTTACTTGCTATAAGGACGTTATCTCCAATATTTATACTTTCTATAGCACCTATGTGAACATAATCATTAATTTGAACATTCTTACCAATATTTATTACTCTTTTATTATTTTTAGCTGGAAAGGCATCTATCCTACAATTAAAACCTGTGGTAAAACCTTTGCCTACATTAATAAACTTTCTACCTCTAACTCTTATAGGAAATCTAATTATTCTTGCATTTACAAATACAAACTTAGTTCTAATTATAAAAACCATTAGTTGTATTATTCCAATGATGCCGTATGTCTTGAATAAATTTTTCATTTAACTATTTAATCGTGACAATTCTTTACATATTTTTAAGTACTTCATAGCTTGGCCTCTAGACTCATCAAAAATAGACGATTTCATTTTACCTTTTGTTACCAGGTCTTTATATAGCTGTTCATCATGGAATAATTCTATTATCTTCGTAGCTACATCCTTGGGATTTAAATTATCAAAATATAAAGCAGCATCACCACATACTGTGGTTGCAAATGACAAATCAGACGTTAAAATTGGTCGCTCCATTTTCATAGCTTCAGGATAAGAAGCCGAAAAACATTCTAAATGCGAAGGTAAAAACATTGCATCACATTCATTATATAATTCAGGGCAGTCTTTGGTTAAAACATGCCCATGGTTTTTAACCCATTGCTCTTTTCCAAGAAACATTTTTACATATTCTTCTTTTCTGATGGTTATGTGAAACTCATAATCAAATGAATCTTCTTGTAAATAGGGAATTACTTTATTAATGATATCAAAATTCTTACTGGGTCTGAAAGTACTAATCATCAATAATTTTTTCACCTTTTTATTCGGAGAGTCTTTCGCTACTACATCCTTATATTGAGCTCCAATACCGTTAGAAACAAGAAAAATTTTTGATTTATTTACCTTAATTCTTTTAGATAATCTTTCTCTTACATCCTCTGTCTGAACAACAAAATAATTTGCCTCCTTTTTGGTCCAATACTTCTTATAGAGCATTTCTAGCTTTACTTTCCAAGAATATTTTTTCACATATTGATAATCATCATAAACTATATGTGGAATACCATAACCCACTAAATGTGGACTCCTTGCTTTCCAATAACAAGGACCTACAAAAGAAAAGACTACATCTGGTTTTATTTTTTCTTCAAGAAAACCAAATTTTTTAATAATTCTTTTTCTGTATTTGAGTGATGCAGGAGAGTGATTAAAAAGATAAAAATTAAAATTCTCAGGATAACTTTTAATATCTATTTGATTGCCAATATCCTCGTTAAAAAAAATATGGTATTCATCCCTACCAATTTCTTTTAATTCTTTTAAGAATGAAATAGATCTTTGAAAAGCGCCTCCTATTTTTAAATTTACTGTATTAATTATTAGTTTCATTCTGCATTATAAAATAATAATACTTATCTGAAATCATTTCTAAAGAATATAATTGATTTACTCTTTTTGATTCAACAGAAAAAAGCGATCTTAATTCTTCACTTTTCATTAAAGCTGATAACTTTTCTACAAACATATTTTTATCTGAAAAAGGAACTAAAAAACCATTAACTTTATTATTTATTATGTCTTTTGGGCCTGTTTGGCAATCATATGATATAGAGGGCAAACCGTGAGCCATCGCCTCTATTAGCGCATTTGGAAATCCCTCATATAAAGATGTAAGTACAAAAATTTTTGCCCGGCTATAAGCAGCATCTATGTCTTGTGTAAAATCATTTAACTCAACATTATTGTAAAGATTTAATTCTTTTATTTTTTTCTTAAGTTGTTCTTTTAAATGACCACTACCATAGATTTTTAAGATCCAATTTTTATAATCACACATACTAAATATTTCAATTAATTCTAGTTGATTTTTTTGTTCAACTAATCTACCAATGTTAAGTATAGTATTTCTCTTTTCTAAATTACTAGATTTTATCTTTCTTAATGGATTTGGAATGACTTTAATGTTTTTGTTTCCAGTACTTTTAAATAAAAGTTCTTTTGCTGTGGTTGTTTGAGCAATTATGCCTGATGCCTTTCTATACAATACTTTACGAAGCATATTGTGAATAACACCTAAACTATTAAACGGGTTATTTCTATCTGAAATGTATTTTTTATAAGGCGTCCCAATCAAAGACAATAAAACAATATTATTATATCTTTCATTAAAACTGAGTATAGAATCTGGATCTATTTGATTGCACACTCTCCTTATGTAAAAAAGAGTCCAGGCTTTATAAAGAAGTTTACTAAATCTAGTTTTCTTGTATGAAATATTTGGCTCTATTAAAGTAACATCTTTATGTAAATCGTAATATTTTTTTTGTTTGGTTAATAAAATTAAATAAATATTTACATTTTTATTTTTTACCCACTCGTTAGCAAGCAAACTCATAACTCTTTCTGAGCCACCATTACGGAGCGATGGTATGATTAAGCAAATTTTGGTTTTATTCATTATTAATTTTATATTTTGAATTTTTACTGGCTAAGCCTGCAACTGTATTTATTACAAAAAATAGCAAAAAAGTCCAGATAATACTTCTTAAAGGAAAGTCAAAACCATATCTTACAATTTCAGAATAGTAACTTAAAGTTATTATATAAATATACATCCATTTAGGTGAATTAATATGTTTTTGTGCCATTAGCTTGACATACCCTCCGAATCTCCCGAAGTAAAACATTATTATCAATACTCCCATTAAGCCAAAATCTAGGTAAGAATCTGAAATAATGTTAGTCCCTACACTCCATGTTCTATCTAAACCAATCATTTCTTTATTTAAAACATTAGTACTTCCTGTCATCCTATCATTAGAATCTACAAAAAGTCGGCTAGAATACGGGACTATACTAGCAATACTTACTAGCTTGAACTTGCCATAATAAAAATCTTGCTCCTCCATAATTTTAAATGTTGCTCTAAGTCCGGTTGTTGTTGTATTAAGTGAACTTTTTTTACCATTTTCTTCACCCTGTCCATTTATAGCCATAGAAGCAGCATCTAAAAAACTATCTAAATCCCTTGTCTCTGAGATTCTACTTATTTCTATCACCTGATACAAAAAAAGTGATAAGAATGAAAGAACTAAAAGAGTTAGTCTTGATACACTTTTTATGTATGTGAAAATTCCTGATGCAATAACCAACCCTACCAAGAAAAATGTATTTCGATCACCAACAAATAATAATGCACCGGCCCATACTATTGAAATTATAGAAATAATAAAAGTTAGTACATTTATTTTTCTATGAATTGAATAATAAGATATTGATTGTAATGAGCCTAGAATGATAAAAAATGTAACAAGCGAAAAAATTGCGTCAAAGGTTACAGAGCCCATTTTTGAACCAATATACGCCCCAGAAAATAAAGTTGATGCGCCAGTATTTACAAACAGCAGCAGAATTAAACTTATAAATAGAAATATTATGAAGGTTAAAATATTCATGTATTTTTTTGAAATGACATGGAATACTTTTTGAGTTTTATTTTCTTTATAATAATTAAATCCTAATCGAAATGCTAATAAAGCTATTGTTGAAAGTAAAATTGCTTTGTTAGTGTATTCTTCATAAGATAAGAATTTCACAGTATCAAGACTCTCAAGTCCAAGAACATATAATTGATATGGGTAGTAAAATATTAGATAAAAAGAAAGATAAAAGAAAGTATCAATCTTAATATAAGTTTTAATACCTCTTACTATACTAATAGGTTTACTAATAGAATTAAAAAAGATAATATAAAAGTAAATAAGGCAAAACCAAATAAGAAATTTATTTGCACCTTGTGGAATTATGGCAAAAATCAAAGAAAGGATGAGTAGCAATACAATTCCAAATAAATTTTCTTTATTTTTTACCATTATTAATTACAAGCTTATTTTGTGATTACAAGTTAAATTTAATAGAAACTTTTGCCAAAAATAGATCAAATACGCCCTTATTGGGCGTATTTTTTTAAAAAAAATTGACATTTAAATTCATGCTAAATATTATTAGTGATTTATTGCGAGTTATACTTTTTTATGTAAAATTCCATTTTTTCTTTTAAACTCACTCTCTTCGTAAGATCACCTTTAGAAATTGAACTATCTTTATAATCACTTAGTTTTTTTATTACTTTAGCCGGCACACCTACAGCTACTGAATTTGCAGGGATATCTTTTGTAACTAATGCTCTAGCTCCAATAACCACATTATCACCGATTGTTACCAATAGTAATCGGCCTTACTATGTCAAGATCGGGATGTTCGTCCCTAAAGCACCAAACTCCACCATCATGTGTTTCAAATCTAACTGAAGTAGCGCTAACATGATTCCCAATTTTTATTAAATAGGGCTCTGTACTAAAACTAACGTTTATAAGACGACAATTTTCACCAACGCTTACTCCAATATGCCTAGCAAATCTTATTGGATATAATCTCTTGAAGAAAAAATTTATAATTGATTTCATTTAGTTTTATTAAAGTTCATCTTAGAAATTATACCTTTTGCTATTATATTAAATTTGACGTAATACAATACAGCATGAAATATACGCCCAACCACCCATGCAACAGCCAGGCCTTTGGCATCAAAATAAAAAATTAAAGGAAATACAATTATAGTATTTAGTATTAGTGTGCTCTTTATAACTGAGGAGACAATTGCATCTCTTTCCAAGACCATTAACCCCCTTGTAAATAAGGCTCCAAATGGAGATGAAACGATTGATAAGGCCAATATCATAAACACTTCTATCAATTCTTGATTTGAACCACCAGAAACAATAAAAATTATTTCATTTGAAAAAATGAGCGCTAATACTGTTAATATTATTGACGCTAATATTGAAAAATTAATCAACTGATCAATTTTTTTAAAGAATGTCTCCTTGCTTATTGAATAAATCTTAACAAGATAAGGATAGTAGCCTTGCATAATAGGCAAAAACAATCCGGAAATAGCAAATAATATTTTTTCTGCCACCGAATAATAACCTACAACTTCGTTTGTTGATAAAAGACCAAGAATAATAATATTTGTAGTTGTGTATAGGTTGACATTGAACCTGCTTATAAATACATGCCACCCACTCTTAATTTGCTCTACTATTTTTCCAAATGACTGCATCTTGAATTTAGTTTGGAACTTTTTATTAGCAATTTTTAATGACCAAACTCCTGCAAGCAAAAAACCAGCAGAATTAAACAGCGGAACCATCCAGTAATCCTCTTTTTCTTGAACATAAATGAAGATACATATTGTAAAAATAGTTTTACTAAATATGTTGATATATGCAATATCCCTCATGTCTTCCATTCCTTGAAACAACCAAACTGGAAACAATGAATAGCCAACTACCATACCAAATGTCAAAATATATATTTCTGAATTTTCACCCAATATATTAAAAAATAATAGAAGTAAAAGAAAAACAAAAGAAATCAATGTTAGCGCTATTTTTACTATTAAAACTGAATTATAAACTTCGTTAATTTTTTTTAAATCATTCCTGTTTTCTGAAATCTGTCGAGTTGCAGAAAGATCAAATCCATAATCGGTTATTATTTTAAATTGCATAATAATCGCCATAACAAAAGCCAAAAGACCGAAATTTTCAACGCCTATGACACGAATTAGATAAGGTATGGTCAAAAGAGGAATAATATAATTTATCGCCTGAAGAGTCCCTAGAGATAAAATATTAGATCGTAGTTTTTTATCGTTTGTATTAATGTAACAACCTTAAATATTTTTTCAAGATATTATATGATGTGGCTTTTACAATAAGCTTCATTTATCTAGGAAATATCCTTGATACCACACCGCAAAATTCTCCACACCCTGCTTAACGCTCATGCTTGGCTTGTATCCAAACTCTTTAACTAAGTCATCTACATCTGCATAGGTATCTGGTACATCGCCAGGTTGGAGTGGTAGTAATTCTTTTTCTGCTGTTTTTCCTAATGAAGTTTCTAATGCTTCAATGTAATCCATAAGTTCTACTGGATTGTTGTTACCAATATTATAAACTCTGTATGGTGCACTGCTCGTTGCAGGGTCAGGGTTATTGCTATCCCAATTTGGGTTGGGTGGAGCTGGCCTATCTAATACTCTGATAATGCCTTCAACAATATCATCAATGTAGGTAAAGTCTCTTCGATGCTTGCCATAGTTAAACACTGTAATAGGCTCATCCGCCATAATCGCTCTTGTGAACTTTTGCAGTGCCATGTCTGGTCTGTCATAGGGGCCATAAACGGTAAAAAACCTCAGTCCCGTCGTAGGTAAATCATAAAGATGTGAGTAGGTATGTGCCATTAGTTCATTGGCTTTTTTGGTGGCAGCATACAGACTTACTGGATGATTAACCGCGTCATGCGTTGAGAACGGTTGTTTGGTATTAAGACCATAAGTGGAGCTTGATGATGCATAAACTAGGTGACCCACTTTGTTGTGTCGACAACCCTCGAGAATGTGAGCAAAACCCACTAAATTAGTATCAATGTAGGCCAGTGGATTTTCAATAGAATATCTAACACCTGCCTGTGCTGCAAGGTTAACCACACCTTCGAATTGATGTTCCTCAAAAAGCTTGGCCATGCCTTCTCTATCCTCAAGGCTCATTCTAATGTGCGTATAGCTTGGATGATCAGCATGACGAGCTAAGCGCGCCTCTTTAAGCTTGGGATCGTAATAATCATTATGATTATCAATACCGATAACTTTATCACCACGGTCAAGCAATCTGATTGAGAGTGCTGATCCAATAAATCCCGCCGAACCTGTTACTAATACTTTCATATAAATCCTTGTTTTAATTAATCAGAGTTAAATAAATCACGTGTATAGACCTTATTCTTGACATCATTTAGATCATCCACCATTCTATTAGCAACAATCACATCGCTAACTTTCTTAAATTCTTCTAAGTCTTTAATCACCTTAGAGTGGAAGAACTCGTCTTCTTCAAGTGCAGGTTCATAAATTACTACTTCTATACCTTTAGCCTTAATACGCTTCATAATGCCTTGAATGCTTGATGCTCTAAAGTTGTCAGAGCCAGACTTCATGATAAGACGATGCACGCCAACTATCTTCGGACTCCTGCTAATGATTGAATCTGCAATAAAGTCTTTACGCATTGAGTTAGCATCAACAATCGCACTGATTAACGCATTCGGCACATCTTTGTAGTTGGCTTTAAGTTGTTTGGTATCTTTGGGTAAGCAATACCCCCCATAACCAAAGGATGGGTTGTTGTAATGATTACCAATTCTCGGGTCTAGCCCCACACCTTCAATAATTTGTTTACTATCAAGATTGTGCGCTTCTGCATAGGAATCAAGTTCATTAAAGTATGAGACTCTCATAGCCAAATAAGTATTACTAAAAAGCTTCACCGCTTCTGCTTCAGTAGAGTCTGTAAACAAGATATCGATATTTTCTTTAATGGCACCTACTTGTAGAAGGCCAGCAAACACCCTGGCTCTATCTGATTGCTCACCGACAATAATACGTGATGGATACAGATTGTCAT
>Ga0114933_10006081_pt1 | contig 10810 bp, 8 predicted proteins | sample 4SBtaG_FD_89691 | JGI IMG/M metagenome (GOLD analysis project Ga0114933, IMG submission 89691) | Deep subsurface microbial communities from Kolumbo volcano to uncover new lineages of life (NeLLi) - 4SBTROV12_W25 metaG | ecosystem: Environmental > Aquatic > Marine > Volcanic | place: Kolumbo... | reverse complement strand
GAAACATGGCCGCGGGCCGGCATCGCGCCGAGCGGTGTTTCACGTGAAACGTCGTGCAACGTGTGGCAGCTGCAAGGCATGTCGGGTCACGGCTGGACGCGCATCATGCGCGCTTGGTGCTTCGGCTTCTTTGTCATGGCGCTCACCGCGGCGTGCGGCGAAGCGCCAGCTCCGTCGCCAGGCCCCGGCCCCGCTCCCTCCCCCGGGCAGGTCCGCCGTGAAGCTCCGGGTTCGGCTGCGTTGATTGCGGCTGCAGACGCTCGGGTCCTCGATCAGACGATTCGAGACGGCGCCACGGCAGCTGACGCCGAGACCCGGCGTCGCGCGATGATCGCGCTCGCGAGACTGCACGACCCGAGCGATGAAGCATCCGCGCTGCGACGCCGAGGACTGGACGATCCCGACCCGACGGTCCGCGCAGCGGCGTCGCTGGCGGTCGGCGCCCTCGGTCCGGACGCGCCGAGCGAGAGCACCGTGGCCCTGGCTGGCGCGCTGGCCGCGGAGACCGACCCGACCACCCGCCCGCTGATGATCCGCGATCTCGGGCGACTCGCTTCAGACCGTGGCCTCGAGGCTCTCGTGCCAGAGCTGCGCTCGAGCGAGCCCAGCGAGCGCGCCGCGGCGTGCTTGGCGGTTGCGGAACGCGGCCTCGCCTCGAGGAGTGTGTCCGCAGAGGTCCGAGCTCGGATGGCCTCGCTCCTCGGTGCCGACGAGCCGGAAGCCGTGCGCTTCTCCTGTGTATACGCGCTGGGTCGGATCCCCATTACGGGGCCGTCGTCAGAGCTCCGCGCCGAGGTCGTCGCGTTGGGCATGTCGGTCGGAGACGAGAGCCCACGCGTGCGTGCGTTTGCGTACCGCGCCCTCGGCCGCGCCCCAGCCACCGACCCCGCCGCCTTGGCTCACGGGACCCAAGACGCCGACTGGCTCGTCCGAGTGCAGGCGTTCCGTTCCCTCGGCACCGTCGCGACCCGTCATGAGGCGGGCCCGCGGATCTTCGCCGCGGCGCTGCGCCGGACGTTTCAGGACGCCCGCGACGGGGAGACCGTGCGCGCAGGACCTCCGCTTCACGTGCTGCTCACCGCCCTGAGTTCGGCGGGCGCCATCGCCAGCCACGGCCCGATCCACGACCAGGCAGCGTTGATCTTCGGTGCACTGGAGCCCTCGACGGATAGTCGTGATGCGGGCCTGGCCCACTGCGCGGCCGCGAAGCTCATGGATCAGAGCAGAGGCTGGCCGTCTCGGGTGAGCACCTGCGGTGGGGAGGTCATCGAGCCTTGGGAGCGGAGCGTGCTCGAGGCGGAGGTGCTCGGCGGGCTGGATGGAGCGATCGAGCAGCGCCTTGGCCGCCTGCGTCGCCTCCAGGACGACGAGACGCCTCAGGTGCAGGAGGCGGTGCTCGCCGCCGCCTCCCGAATCGTGCACGCCGATGCCACCGAGTTGATCCTTAGCGCGCTCGACATCGACGACGCTGGGGTCCGCGCCGCCGCTCTGGATGCGCTCTCCACGGTCGCCTCACGCAGGCCGACGGAGAGCGTGGTTCCGCCTCCCCTTCCCGTCGTGCGCACCCGCGCGCAGCTCGAGTCGGCACGCGCCGCGGCCCCCGATGACGAACTCGAGACGCTCGTGACCTGGCTCGGCACGGTCGAGGCTACCGACACGCGAGAGCTCAGCGACGCGGTGCTTGCCTTGGCCGCCCATGGCAACCGCGGGGTGCGAGATCGAGCCTCCGCGGTGCTCCGCGCCTGGGAGATCGAGGTCCCGAGCGAACACGCCGACGTGCATGAGCCCCTGCCACCGAGCGCAGTTCCCGAGCTGGAGACGCGTCCGAGGGTGCGTCTCAGGACCTCCCGCGGAGTGGTCGTGGTCGAGCTCCGCCCCGATGAAGCGCCCGTGACCGTGCACCGCTTCTCGAGGCTCGTTCGCGACGGATTCTATGACGGCCTCCGGCTTCATCGTGTTGTCGCGGGTTTTGTCGTCCAGGGTGGCGATCCCCGGGGTGACGGGTACGGCGGACCGGGCTGGTCGCAGCGGTGTGAGGACAACCGCCTCACCTACCAGCGGGGAGCCGTTGGCATGGCACTCGCGGGCCGTGACACCGGGGGCAGCCAGTTCTTCATCACCCACGGACCCCAGCCCCACCTCGAGGGTCGCTACACGGTGTTCGGGCTCGTCGTCGAGGGGCTCGAGTTCGTGGACGAGCTCCAGGCGGGGGACACGATCGTGGAGGCGAGTGTGGAAGACAGCCGCTGACCGTCTCCGCCACCTCGTGGGTGAGAGGGTTGGGTGACTTGGTTATCGATTGTGATAGCGCGGTTGGGCGGTCTCTGGCTGCCGTTCGGTGCCCCGAGTCGACGGTTGACCCGACCTGCCTCGACCCTCGAGAGGGTGCGTGGTAGCTGGACCATGTGACCCTCATCGATCTTTCTAGGCTCCCCCAGCACATCGCGATCATCATGGATGGCAACGGTCGATGGGCTCTTCAGCAGGGGTTCCTACGCACCGATGGGCACCGCGAAGGATCAGAGTCGGTCCGCCGCACCGTGCGGACGTGTCGACGGCTCGGGATCGAAGCGCTGACGATCTACGCGTTCAGCGAGCAGAACTGGGAGCGCCCCCAGCTCGAGGTCGACGCCCTGATGTTTCTGCTCGAGGAGTTCCTGATCTCCGAGCGCGAGGAGCTGATCGAGCGGGGCATTCGCCTGCGGACGATCGGGCGGGTGGAGCGGCTGCCGGAGCACGTGCGCTCGATCCTCGAGCGCGTCACTGCAGAGACCGCACACCTCGATCGCATGACGTTGACCCTGGCCCTCTCCTACGGCGGGCAGGAAGAGATCGCGGACGTCGCGCGGGAGATCGCTCGCCAGGCGGCCGCCGGGGAACTCGATCCGGAGCGGGTCGACGCGCGATCGTTCAGCAACATGCTGCCCTCGATGGAGACGGGGCCGGTCGATCTGCTCATCCGCACGAGCGGCGAGCTTCGCGTCAGCAATTTCCTGCTCTGGGCGACCGCCTACGCCGAGCTCTACTTCACGAATCGGCTCTGGCCCGACTTCGATCAGAACGACCTCTTCGACGCGATCGGCGCATACCAAATGCGCGATCGCCGCTTCGGGCGTATAGCGTCCGCCGCGACCGAAGCGCTGCGGACCCTCGCAGCCGCTCGCGTCGCGAGCGGCGCGCATGTCTAAAGCCGAAGAATCAACAACCACCGCCCCGGAAGAGTCGCCTCCCAAGAAGAAGGCCTCCGGCAACCTCGGCCTTCGAGTACTCACGGCTGCGATCGGGATCCCGATCGTCCTCTGGATGCTCTTTGGCCTCGACCCTCTCTACTTCTCTCTCTTCGGCCTGGTAGCGGCCGTCGTGGGCGGGTCCGAGATGGCCGGCATGACGCTCTCGGGCCAACGTCCCCTGCAGGCCTGGATGGTGATCGCCACGGTCGGCGTGAACTGCGTCATGACGTTCTTCCCGACGGCCGACGCGCTCCTCGGGATGATCTTCGCGCTCTTCGTCGGCGGACCGTTGATGATGCTCGTGCGCCCGGACCCGATCGACAAAGCGGCCCGCGCCATGGGTTGGTTGATCGCAGGGCCGCTCTACGTCGGCGGCGCCCTCTCCGCGATCGCCAAGCTTCACCACCTCGATGACAACGGTGGACTCTGGGTCGTGCTCGCGATGGGCCTCGCCTGGTTCAGTGACACCGGCGGCTACTTCGCCGGCCGCGCGTTTGGCAAACACAAGCTCTACGAGAAGATCTCACCCAAGAAGACGATCGAGGGTTCGATCGGCGGCCTCGCGACGATCGTCGTGTTTGCTCTGGTGGTGTCTTTCCTCTGGCTGCCGGGTCTCTCTCCACTGCATGCCGTCTTGCTCGCTTTGGTCGCGGGCGCGGCCGGACAGGCGGGCGATCTGTGCATCTCCGTGATCAAACGCAGCACAGGTGTAAAAGACAGCGGATTCATCATGCCTGGCCATGGCGGACTGCTCGATCGCATCGACGCCCTGATGTTCACGGCATCTGGGACCTTGGTCTACACCACATGGGTCCTCGGACTCGACGCAACCGTCCCGGTTTTCCCCGGTTTGTGACGCGTCGCGTCGTTGACGCTCCGATTCAAAAGGCTATGTGCGGCTCATCTTGTTGGACGGAGCTGACATGACTGAAGAAGAGCCGGAGTTCGAGTTTTTTCGTGTAGTCCAGGGGTACCTCGAAGAGGCCGCCGCGGTGGTGGGTTTGCCCGCGCATGTGGCGACGATCTTGTCGCAGCCCAAGAACGAAATCATCGTGCACTTCCCCGTCACGATGGATGACGGTTCGACCGAGCTCTTCAAGGGCTATCGAATCCAGCACAACAACACGCTCGGGCCCTTCAAGGGTGGCCTTCGATTCCATCACTCGGTGGGACTCGACGACCTCAAGGCGCTCGGCGCGATGATGACCTGGAAGTGCGCCCTCATGCAGATCCCCTTCGGCGGAGCCAAGGGTGGCGTGAAGATGGACCCACGTGCGGTCAGCGAGAGCGAGCTTCGACGGATCACCCGCCGATTCACGCACGCTCTCGGCGGCAACATCGGCCCCGACTACGACATCCCCGCTCCCGACATGGGCACCAACGCGCGCACGATGGTTTGGGTGATGGACACCTACATGAACACCGTCGGCCACAACACGAAGAGCGCGCAGACCGCCGTCGTCACGGGCAAGACGCTCACCTGCGGCGGATCACATGGCCGCACCAAGGCCACCGCCCAGGGCGTCGTGCACTGCATCACCGAGTGGGCGAAGGACAAGAACTTCGACCTCGAGGGCCGCACGGCGATCATCCAGGGCTTCGGCAACGTGGGCTCACACGCGGCGATGCTCCTGAACAAGCTCGGTGTCTCGACCATCGCGACCGGCGACCACACCGGCTACCTCTACAATCCAGAGGGCTTCAACGCGCACAAGCTGGCCGACTACGTGCGTAAGAACGGCTCCATCGCCGGATACCCGTCCGGGCAGGCGATCTCCCGGGACGAGTTCTGGGCCATCGAGGCTGACCTCTGCATCCCAGCCGCGCTCGAGAACCAGGTGGGCGTGGACGAGGCGCGAGCCCTGAACGTGCGCTTGGTCGCCGAGGGCGCGAACGGGCCGCTGACGCCCGAGGGCGAGAAGATCCTCGAGGAGAAGGGCGTCGACATCATCCCGGATGTGCTCGCCAACTCTGGCGGCGTGACCGTCAGCTACTTCGAGTGGATTCAGAACAAGCGGAGCGAGACCTGGGAGCTCGAGCGGGTCGACGAGCGCCTCGAGAAGATGATGAAGCGCTCCTACCAGCGCGTGATGGCCTTCGTGCGCGACCGCAAGGTCTCTCCGCGGATCGCCGCCTACTCGCTCGCCCTCGAGGCCTTGGCGTCCGCGTACGAAGAGCGCGGCATCTTCCCCTGATCAACGGCCGGGAACGGCCAACGACCGCGCCACGCGGCAAGCCTGGCGGGCCTCACCGCTCGCCCCGATGGCTGCCGCGCGCGCGTCGCTCATCTCGGCGCTGAGGCCCTCGAAGGAGCGGGCCTCAGATCGCTGAGCGTGCCGGTCGCCGACCCGCGCGCTCTCTTCGTAGCCGGTCGCTGCCGACGCGGCGCTCTCGTGCAGCCACGCCAGGTCAACCGGCGCCAGGGCACCCGCCGGGGGCGGCTCGCGCGTGCCCTCGAGCAGGCTGATGCAGGCGCGCGAGGCCTGCATCGAGCCGGCGGCCGTGCGGTCTGTGAGCAGCGCCTCGGCTGCGGTGTCGATTCGTTCGCGCGTCGCGCCCGGGACGTCCGGGAGCGAGTCGAGCGCGTCCATCACGCTCCCTGAGAGCCGCAGCGCCACCTCGCCGTCGATCGCCTCCGGAGCGTCCTCCTCGAGCGAGAGCGCGTGTGCTTGGAGTCCGGCGATCGCGACCTCGACCGCGCTCGGCTCGCTCTCTGCCGGCGGGGTCGGCGGCGCCGTCAGCTCCGCCAGCCGAGCCCAGGCGACTTGGGCGTCTGCACGCGCTCGATCACAGACTGCCGGATCAACAGAATCGGGCTCGATTGCGGCCCCACAACCGAGCAGCGCCACGGATGACAAGAGAAGCGCTCTCAGGTGCATGCGCGATGCGTAGCACGACGCTTGACAGTCAGAGCGCTGCGGCGATCATGCGGGGCGGTGGACGGTTCAGGCGCGGTAGTGCGCGGTGAGTTCGGCGATGACGGAGTCTCCGAGGTGCTGCGAGAGTGCGAGCGTCGCCGGATCACGGGGCTCCTCCGCTTCGTGGGCAAGGGCCCGGACGCAGAGATCGAGGGCACCATCCAGTTCTTCGGTGGTGAGCTCGCCGTGGACCAGCCCGCCCGGGACGATGGCCAAGACCCCGTCGACCTCCTCCTCGACCTCGAGCATGGCACCTGGGAGGTCGATCTCTCCCTGCCGCCGCTGCCGGTCTCCCGGGGAACGGCGCTCGAGCGGACGGGCTCACTGGCCGTGCACGTGCCCGTCGACCTGATGACCTACTGCGAGAAGGCCGGGCTGACCGGAGTGCTCGAGCTCACCCACGAAGGGCGCCGCGCCGAGGCGATCTACGAAGGTGGGGAGCTGCTCGCGATCGAGCTCGACGGCCAGGACGCGACCGACCTGCAGGAGGTCTTCGGCTGGGAGCACGGCCGGTTCAAGGTCTCGATCGACACCAAGGCCCCGGACGAACACCGCCAACCGGAGGCGGTGGAGGACCCCGGCCCGGATGGCTGGTCGGTCGCCCCAGCCACGAAGCGCGAGAACACGCGGCAATTCCTCCGGGTCGTGGAGATGGCGCTCGTGGACGTGCTCGACAGCAGCGAGCGAGCGCGTTCGCCCACGCGGACGAGCCCCCCGTTGCCGCCTCCGCCCAAGGCCCGGCCGAGGCCGCCGAGCATCCCGCCGCCCAAGCGACGCCGGGAAGACCAAACGGTCAAGCTCGTCTTTCTCTCGGGGGAACGCTCTCCCGTGCGCCGCGAGGAAGACACAGAGAGCACCCGTCACGTACGCTCGGACATCACGGCCAAGGTCGAGGTGGTCAGCGCGGCGCCCAAGCCGTCTCCGACGAACAGCGAAAGGAAAGCGATGGCCAAGAAGCGCCGACAGAAGAAGAAGGGTGGGAGCGGCTCGTCGACGCCCGCTGAGAAGCCAAAGGCTGTCGAGGAAGCGGTCGAGGAGGAAGAGGCGAGCGAAAAGGCCGAATCGGCGCCCAAAGCAGCGCCCAAAGCAGCGGCAAAGACCGAACCGGCGTCCAAGCCGACCCCCTCAGGCGGGCCACCGGCCCCGGAAGAAGACACGATGAAGCCAGCCCTCAAGCAAATCGGCGAGGCGAGCGCCTGGGCGTTCGCGGTCGTCCTGCTCGGCGTGGTGATCCTCTACGTGCTCGGCAAGCTCCCGCCCGTCTGAGCCGAGAGCGCTCGCTACACCCTCCGCGACTGCTAGGGTCTGCTCGTGCTCAGAGCGTCCTGGCTCGCGCTCCTTTGCCTGCTTCTCGTCATACCCCTCGGGGCGCGAGCGCAGGACGGCACCCCCGCGCCCTCCCCCCTCGAGCGCGTCGCCGCGACAGATCCCGAAGCGCCGCCGCCCGGGCCAGACACCGACCCGGACGCAGCAGACCCACCGTCGACATCGGACTCGGACGCTGACCCCGGTTCTGACGCCGCCTCGGACTCGGACTCGCCCTCGGATTCGGCCTCGGCCTCGGATTCGGACTCGGACCCGGACTCGGATTCGGACTCGCCCTCGGACTCGCCCTCGGACTCGGACTCGCCCTGGGATTCGGACTCGGACTCGGACTCGGCCTCGCCCTCGCCCTCGGATTCGGCCTCGCCCTCGGATTCGGCCTCGCCCTCGGACTCGGATTCGGCCTCGGACTCGGATTCGGCCTCGCCCTCGGACTCGGATTCGGCCTCGGACTCGGATTCGGCCTCGCCCTCGGACTCGGCCTCGCCCTCGCCCTCGGATTCGGCCTCGCCCTCGGCCTCGGATTCGGCCTCGCCCTCGGATTCGGCCTCGCCCTCGGCCTCGGACTCGGACTCGGCCTCGGACTCGGACTCGGACTCGGCCTCGCCCTCACCCTCGCCCCCGGACTCGCCCTCACCCTCGGACGCGACCCCGCCCCCAGATCCCGACTCCCCCCTCGGGAACGACCCCGTCAGCCAGGGTCCGCCGAGCGACGTCGCGTACACCATCGAGCGCATCGACGTTCGAGGCAACGATCGAACCGACGCAGGTGTCATTCGTGCTTACGTGCCCTTCCAACCGGGGGACGTCCTGGATCTCGAAGACCCGCGAGTGGAAGAGCTTCGGTGGCGTCTGCTCAGCACGGGGTGGTTCGAGGACGCCGGACTGCGGGTCGAGCGCGGCTCCGAGCCTGGGCAGGTAGTGCTCGTCGTCCGGGTCTCGGAGCGCAACACGTTTGTGATTCAGTCCATCGCGCTCGGGTTCTCCGAGGGCCTGTTGAACACCGACGCGGTCGACTCCGAGGCGCATCCCTACTTCGGAATCAGCCTCGCGGAGCTCAACCTCTTCGGCACGGGACTGAGCATGGAGGCGACCGGTCTGCTCTCCGTCTTGCAGCAGGGTGCGAGGCTGCGCGTCGGACAGGCGAGCTTCCTCGGCAGCGACTTCGGGTTCACGGGCTCTCTCTTCTTCAACAACGCGCGCGAGTTCTTCGGCAACGACGATGTTGTCATCGCGCTCGACGACTGCGTTCGTGACCCCATGGGCATGGACCTGCCGTGCGAGGCTGCGCGAAACGCAGTGCTCGAGTATCGGCGGTACGGGGGCTCGGTAGGGACCGGACTCGACGTCACAGACACCTGGCGCTTCACGGCCGACTGGCATTTCGAGGCGGTCGAGGTCGTCGACCGCCCCGAGGCGGCGAGCCATCGGCGCGGCACCGAGATCGTGCCGATCAACTTTCATGTGCATGACGGGCTCAGCTTCGTTTCGACGCTTCAGCTCGGCCTCGCGCTCGATGAGCGGGACAATCCCGGGCTGCCGACCCAAGGCCGCTACGTCTTCGTCGACGCGGATCTCGGGACGCAGCTCATCGGCTCCAGCTACGACTTCGTCCGGGTGCGCGCTGGTTGGCGGGAGTGGTTCCGGCTCCCAGAGGCGCACCACACCCTGCGGTTAGGCCTCTTCGTAGGCGCGGCGGTGGGTGACACCCCCTTCTTCAACCGCTTCTATCTCGGCGACCTCAGCGATCTCATCCCTTCGCGCGTGTTGGAGCTCAACCTCGACCGCCGGGCCCCGCCCAACCTCCTCGGCACCTCGATCCAAGAGATGCGCGCCCAAGAGCTGGCCGGGCGTATCGATCTCGAATACAGCCTCTGGCTCTTTGAAGGCCGGGACGAAGTTCGAGGCGTGGTGCTCTACGGCGTCGTAGGCGCCTACACACTGCTCGACCGCCAGGACCTCGTCGTCGCGATCCCCGGATACGCCGGTGCGTCGCGTGTGCCCGTGGACCTCACCTTTGACGTGGGTATTCGGATCGACACGGTGGTCGGCGTCTTCGGACTGGGCTTCTCCACGCTCTTGGGGTTCATTCAGCTATGAGGCGCGCCGCGCTGAGGCTAGCGGCGCCGCTGCTCGCCGTGCTCTGGGTGGGCGTCGCCGCCAGCGCGCACGCCCAAGAAGCAGTGCCGGAGCGCACCTTCGGCGTGCGCTGGGCCGATGGCCTCCCGAACGTTCACTTCTCGGCCGTCGACCTCGCGGACGCCTCGCTGCGCGATGAGCTCGAGAGCGGCGCTTGGCAGCGCTTGGTCATGCGCGTCTACGCCTACTCAGCGGACGGTCAGCCAATCGCGGTGAGCGTGCGCTCGTGCCGAATCAAGTGGGACGTCTGGCCCCAGGTCTACGCGGTTCAGTTTCGGAGCTCCGCCCAGGACCGCGACGAGACCTACCGGACGATGGACGATGTGCTCTCGCGCTGCCTCGTCTCTCGCCGCGTCACCGTGGGACGTCGCGCTGACTACGCAGCGTTCCGAGGAGAGCGAATCTACTTCGCCGCCCTCATCGAGCTGAATCCGCTCTCCCCGGCCCAGGTCCATCGGCTGCGTCGCTGGCTCTCCCGCCCTGCCGGCGGAGGCCGCCTCGGCGGCGAAGCGTTTTTTGGCTCATTCGTGAGCCTCTTCGTGAATCGCCGGATCGGCTCAGCCCAACGATCGCTTCGGTTTCGGTCTCAACGCGTCCAGGTGCCTCGGTGAGGCTCGGGCGTTTCGAGCGACGCATCCTAAGCGCGATCATCGCCGTCGCCGTCGTCACGCTCGGGGGCGCGCTCTGGTTTGGCCAAGGAGCGGTGAGTGAGGCCTACGCGGTGGGGGTCAATCAGCGCGTGCTTGACCAGCTCCGCGAGTCCCTCGACGTGCATCAGACCCACTTCGTCGCCCTCCGCGCCGACGCCGAACGAACGGCAGACGCGGTGGCGTACGACCGCCGGGGCCACCGCGCCCTCGAAGACGGCGACCTCGAATCGCTCGAGACCTTTCTCGAGGGCGCGTTGGATCGTTATCCCAACGTGGCTCGCATCATCGTCGTGGGCCCAGAAGGCCAACCGCTCGCCCGCCGGGAGCGAGCCGATCGTCTCGACGAAGAGCTGAACCGCCTGCTGGTGCTCGAGCGGCCGAGCGCGGACGGTGGCTCCTGGAGCGTGACCCTGGCGACCGCCTGGGCGCCCTTCCGGGCGCAGCAGCGCGCGGATGACCTCGTCGGGGTCTATGAGCGCCTGGTTGGGGGGGCGACCTACGTCTCGAGCTTCTACGTAGCGGTCTACATCGCCTTCCTGCTCTCCGTGAT
>Ga0114933_10006080_pt1 | contig 10812 bp, 9 predicted proteins | sample 4SBtaG_FD_89691 | JGI IMG/M metagenome (GOLD analysis project Ga0114933, IMG submission 89691) | Deep subsurface microbial communities from Kolumbo volcano to uncover new lineages of life (NeLLi) - 4SBTROV12_W25 metaG | ecosystem: Environmental > Aquatic > Marine > Volcanic | place: Kolumbo... | reverse complement strand
TTATCAGTAGGAACATCAAGAACTAAATTTAAAGATAAAGGTGATATCTCTAATTCTCCTGGTTTCTGAGGATAGAGTACAACTTTCCTCCATTCTACAACATTATAATTTTGACCCCTGTAAACTTCCCTCTGTACCTTTAATTGAGGAATTTTTATTGTCTGACTCCAAAAATCTTTATAATTAGGTGTTTCAGTCTCTCTTGCATCAGATATATTAATCGGGGCCTTATAGTAAAGTTTATAAATAATTGTTATTGGTTCATTTAAGTATGGAGATCCTTTTGAGATCAATGCCCTTAACTCAATATCATCATCACTGTAGTATTGAGTTACTGAATCAGATGGTTGACTTACAGAATCTGTAATTAAAACTTCAATTGGGAGAGACTTATATATTTCACCATCTATCTCAATTGATGCTTGACTTATTTTTAAATTTCCTTTTTTTAGGGGTTTAAGAAAATAAGAGTATGTTTTTGAGAAACTTCTTTCTCCATTTACATAAGAAGTTTTAATAGACTGATTTGGGCCTCCAATTATTTGGAAGTTTTCAAAATTTGGAGGTGAAAAATTATCTCCGTTTTGATTCATTACAAAGTCAATCCTAAGTCTTTCGTTAAGACCAAGTTTTGATTTACTTACAGATGCATCAAACTTAATCTGGGAAAAAAGAATAAATGATTTAAATATTAATAGTATTGTAAATAATTTTCTTACCAATCTTTTTCAGCTTTTTTTGATGTTTGAACTTTCTTTTTACCGGATTTTATCTTCTGATTTAAATCTTTCTCAATATTATTAACTGCTTCTAGCAGATTCTCCATCTGTTGTTTAGATAAGCCTCCTCCTTCATCTTGATTCTTATCTTTCTGTGGATCCTTTGGTTTTTCCTTTTCTGAATCTGAATCTTGATCACTGTTTTGATCTTGATCTTCATTCTCTTTTTTATCCTCAGATTTATCATTCTTCTCTTCTTCTGAATCCTCACTATTCTGGTTGTTTTGTCGTTTATCTCCCTCTAGGAATTTTTTTGCTAAGGCATAATTGTATCGAGTTTCGTCATCTTCTGAATTATTTCTTAAAGCATTTTTATAAGCTTCCACAGCCTGAGCATAATCTTTCTTTTTCATATATGAATTTCCTAGATTATGGAATGCAGAATGCTTCTCAAGATCTATTTGAGAATTTTTTTGAGTTTTAAAGTACTCTTGAATTGCTTCATCATAGTTGCTGTTCTCAAAAAGAAGGTTTCCAAGATTATGAGAAGCAGTAGTTTGATTTTCATTTTTAGATATAGCTTTTCTATACTCAACTTCTGCCCCTGTGAAATTTTGTTTAATTGATTCTTTATTACCGTTAAATACGCGATTATTCGGATCACTCTGACAGTTAAGAGAGACTGTAAAAGTCAAAAAGAGTAAATGTATAATATAACTATTGCTCGTTTTCATTAAATAAATTTAGACTCTGGATCCATTTTGTTTTAGTTTGAAATATAAAAATATCCGCAATTATAAACAAAAGGGCTATTAGTATAAAAATTTGAAATTGCTGCTTATACTCAACAAATTGAGAAGTCTCAAATTCAGATTTATCAATTTCATCAAGCTTAGCTTTAACAGATTCTAGTGTTTCTTCGGTTATGTTTCCATCAATATACTCTCCACCAGAAGAACTTGCTATTTTTTTTAAAATTTCACTATTTCTTTTAGTAATAACTACTTCACCGTTATTATCCTTTTTGTAAGAATCTACGGTACCATTAATTTTTATTGGAATTGTTGAACCGCTATCTTGCCCAACACCAATTGAAATAAGATTTATATTATTCTCAATTATTAAATTTATTATGCTCTCTGGGATATCATCATGATCTTCACCATCAGAAAGTAATATAAGAACCCTATTGGTTTCTGAATTTTGATCAAAAAAGTTTGCAGAAAGATTTAGGGCAGCGTCAATGGATGTCCCTTGCGATGATAACATGTCAGTATCGATAATTTGTAAGAAATTTTTTACAGATGCAAAGTCAGTAGTTAAAGGAACCTGAGGGATTGCTTGAGCAGCATATGCAACTATCCCAACTCGATCACTACTTAATGAATTAATAATCTCTGAAATTATTCTTTTTGACCTTAAGAGTCTATTTGGAGCAACATCTTCGGCAAGCATACTTTTAGAAACATCTACAGCAAAGACTATATCTACCCCTTCTCTGTTTATAGACTTTAATTCTGTTCCTATTTTTGGATTTGCCAAGCCTATTGATAAAAATAATACTGCAAGACACTCTATAATCAATTTTAAATTAAGCTTAAAATTTGATCGATTAGGACTGATAACGTTAAGTAATTCTGAATCTGAGTAAGAGTCTTGAATCTTTTTTCTCCAAGACATATATATCCAGTTCATAATAACTAAAAAAGGTATTATTAGTGCTAGGTATAGGAAATGTGGATTGTCAAATTGATACATTATATAAAACTCTTAAATATTGATTTTCTTGAAATTATTTCTATTACATAAAGTATAAAAGCTAACAAAACAATAGGCCTATATTTCTCCGAAATATTTGTAAAAATAGTTTCAGTAATTTCTGTTTTCTCCAATTTATTTATTTCATCATAAATTTTTTGAAGTTCTAAATTATCTGTTGCTCTAAAATATATACCTGATGTTTTTTCAGATATATATCTTAAAAGGTCCTCATCAATTTCAACTTTTGTTAATCTAAATTGAAAATCTCCATTTGGAAGAATTGAAACTGGGGCTAATGCTCTTCCATTTGTTCCAAGACCAATGGTGTATGTCTTTATCTCATATTCTGCCGCAAGCTCTGCTGCAATTCTTGGATCAATAAAACCCGAATTATTAACACCATCCGTTAGAAGGATAATTACTTTACTTTTTGCTGTACTCTCTTTTAGTCTGTTTACTGCAGTTGATAATCCCATTCCAATAGCTGTCCCATCCTCTAGAAGAGACTCATAATTAATATCTGATAATGATTGTTTTAAAATCAACTTATCAGTAGTAACTGGTGTTTTTGTATAACTCTCAGCAGCGTAAACAACTAAACCAATTCTATCATTAGGTCTATCATCAATAAAGTTAGAGGCAACGTTCTTTAAAGCTGTTAGTCTGTCTGGTTTTAGATCTTTTGATAACATACTTGAAGAAATATCTATAACCATAACAATATCTATACCCCTAGATGATTTTATTCTTTTTGATGTTGACTTAGATTGAGGTCTAGATATAGCAGTAATTAGAAGCAGTATCACAATTATTCTAATTGCATATAGAAATGGTCTAAGCCTTGCAATAAAAGATCTATTAAATTTTAATAATGATAAGGAAGACTGATTTAAAGTTGCTTGTGTTAACTTACCAAATCTATACCAAAAGAATAATACTACAGGGATTATTATAACAAGTATAAAATATTCAGGATCTGCAAAATATAAATCTTTAAACATTACAATTCTTTTATTATATCAAAACTGTCCAGGATTCTTTGCTCGATATCACCAGCATATCTGTCATTATCTCTATAGACAACTATCAGTCTTATGGTTTTTTTATCATATGGAAAAATAACTGATGTGAAATTTGATCTGTAAAGATCATTGTTAATCTCAACATCTAAGCTTCCAAAGAGTCTTAATCCAGTATCTCCAGATTTTACGGTAAACTTGTCGTCTTTCACTAAAATATTTTTAGATCCTGATTCTTGGAATTCATTAATAAGTTCATTTTTTATTAAATCTAGATTAGATGGATTTTCAGTTTGAATAACATCCTTAAAATCTAAGGATAAAAAGAACTTGTCAGAAATACTCCCCATCTGAAATTTGTTTAAATCAGCACTGTCTAGAACTCTTTCAAGTATCAATGGTGAGCTTAACTCAACTGGTGGAGAACCATATTGACTGGTGAACCACTCTTTACCAAGCAGTTTTTTTGTAGGGTTTAAGAGTATAGTATCTCTAACTGGATAATAGCCAAAAATAACAATACAAAGTACTAAAGTAGTTGTAGCTGTAACTAAAGAATATTTAAAAAAGGTTTTAAAATTTTTTGTAAAATTATTATCGTAATCTTTAATCTCGGGTTGATCAATCTTTTCAAACTTCTCATTGTAAATTTTTTCAGTTGAAGAAATAAAATCTTTAATTGTAACTAGGTCAATGTTTAAATCACCTTTTGTTGGAAGTGATTTAGCAAATTTTATTAAATCTGATTTAGTGAATAATTCCTCAAGTTTATCTATCTGATTTTTTTCAAAATTATAATTATCACTATCCTTTAACATATTTATTCTAATTATTAGCTCTCTAGAGGTACTCTCCATCGCTGGGATTTTAACTTGAGATTCCAAATACTCTCTAAATATGTCAATTAAAATTGTATAATATTCTTTGAACTCAATTTGTGAATTTGGATTAAGATTATCAAGCTTTTCTAATTTCTCAAATGCTATTTCATAAAGAGATCTTGAAATAACCTTTGTGTTTTCTCTGCTATTTTTTAAATAATATTTATAAAGTAAATAAGCAAAAGCCATTATTGTAAAAATTGAGATCAATCTTATAATTAGTTTTTGATAATTTCTTTTTACCTGAATAATTGGCTTTATCTCAAATAGATTCTGCTTAAGAGTGTCTACCACAACATCATTAACAACTACTAAAAGTGAATCTGTAAATTTTATAGATTGATTAAAATATACTTTTTGAGGAGGAATCCAGAATTCCCCTGGTTCGAAGTTAATTAATGAATATTTTTTTGAAATATTTGAGGATTCAATAATTGAGTCGTAAGGGTAAGAATCTAGTATTTCAAAAGGAATAAAGTTTGGTTTTTCATCAAAGTGAATATTGTATTTGTTTTTTGATTCTATATCAATTGTATAAATAATTTCTTCTCCAATTTTGACATTTGTAGTATCAATTGAACTTTTGATGATAATATCAGGGTCAAAGCCTGCAGACTGTGCATTTATATATGATACAGAATAAAACCATAAGAAAATAAATATATATCTCATTATGCTCTGTGTTTAAAATATCCAAGAAGTTTCTTAACATAGCTTTCATCAACCATACAATTTATTACACCAGCTCCATTTTTATTAAATAAAGTTTCAAATTTTTTTATTGATGAAGCATAATTGGAAGAGTAGCCATCTCTGATTTTTTTTGAGAAAGTATCAACCCAAACTAACTCATTTGTTTCAGCATCTATCATTGGAACAAAACCAAGCTTAGGAATTTTAGTCTCCATTTGATCAAAAATTCTTATACCTGTTAAGTCATATTTTTTTGCTGCAAGCTTTAATGACTTATCGTAGTTATCATCAATAAAATCGGATAAAATAAAAACTATCGCTTTTTTTTGAATAACACTCAATAAAAATTTAAGTGATGAATCTATACTCGTTCTTGCACTCTTTGGTTTAAATTCAAGTAGTTCCCTAATAATTCTCAGAATATGTTTCTTGCCTTTGTTTGGAGGAATAAATAATTCTATACTATCTGTGAATAATATCGCCCCAACCTTATCATTGTTTTTTAACGCAGAGAATGCAAGTGTTGCAGCTATTTCTGTGACTATTTCTTTTTTAAGTTTATTCCTGGTAGCAAAGTTTTTTGAACCACTAACATCTATTAATAACATCAAAGTTAATTCCCTTTCCTCCTCAAAAATCTTAATAAACGGTTCGTTATACCTTGCTGTAACATTCCAATCAATTGATCTTATATCATCACCAAATTCATACTTACGTACTTCACTGAAGGTCATACCTCTACCCTTAAAAGTACTAAGGTATTCTCCACCGAAAACATTGTCGCTTAACCTCCTACTTTTTATTTCAACTTGTCTTACCTTTTTTAGTAACTCTTTAGAATCCATTAATTATGGTACTTCAACAGTGTTTACAATTTGTTTTATTATGTCCTCAGTTGTTACACTTTCAGCTTCAGCCTCATATGTTAAACCAATTCTATGTCTTAATACATCGGTAATAACTTCTCTAACATCCTCAGGTATAACAAAGCCTCTATGTTTAATAAAAGCATAACATTTTGATGCTAGGGCTAAATTTATACTTCCACGCGGAGAAGCTCCAAAAGAAATAAGTGGAGATAGGTTCTTTAAACCATATTTTTCAGGATATCTAGTGCAGAAGATTAAATCCAAGATATATTTTTCAATTTTCTCATCCATATAAACATCATTGACAACTCCTTGTGCCTTTGTAATTTGAGCAGTAGTAACTACTGGTTTAATTTTATCTTGAGAAGATGAGAGATTCATATTAATAATTTTTTGCTCCTCCTCTAACTCTGGGTAGTCAACCACTACCTTTAACATAAATCTATCTACCTGTGCTTCTGGAAGTGGATATGTACCTTCTTGTTCTACTGGGTTTTGTGTAGCCATTACTAAAAATGGGTCTGCAAGTTTAAATGTTTTATCCCCGATAGTCACTTGTTTCTCTTGCATAGCCTCAAGCAATGCAGACTGTACTTTAGCAGGAGCACGGTTTATCTCATCAGCTAAAACAAAATTTGCAAAAACTGGACCCTGCTTAATTGAGAAATTTCCTTCTTTCATATTATATATCATAGTCCCAATAACATCTGCTGGTAGTAAATCAGGTGTAAATTGAATTCTACTAAAAGATCCTTTAACTGCGCTACTTAAACTATTTATGGCTAGAGTTTTTGCTAAACCAGGAACTCCTTCAAGCAAAATATGTCCTTTACCTAGAAGTCCAATGAGCAATCTTTCAATCATTTTTTTCTGACCAATGATTTTTTTGTTTATCTCCATTGATAATAGATCAACAAAAGCACTCTCTTGTTTAATTAATTCATCTTTCTTATTTAAATCCACATTCTTTTTTGTATCACTCATATTTACTGAATTTATTTATTCAAATTTCAAAATTTATTACTAAAAACCCTGTTAATAATTGGTTAAATTGGGGGTAGGTTAAAATTTCACTTAGAAAAATATTCGGGGTATAAATAGTCGTTTTTAGGGTAATGACTCATATCAACATTTTTTACTATTTCATATATTTCCTTCCTAAGGTTATCAAAGTTAGTTTTATTTTTTGCAGAAATGAATAATGCCTTTCCATTTGTTTTATTCATCCAGGTATTTCTCCATTGCATTAAAGAGAAGTGACCATTATTTGAAGAGGAATCATTAAAATCAATTTTGTTATAATTATCAATTTTGTTAAATATCATCAAGTTATACTTGTTGTGACAATTAATTTCACTTAAAATTTTATTTACAGATAATATATGATCTTCAAAACTTGGATGAGAGATGTCTACAATATGTAAAAGTATATCTGCATCTTTTACTTCCTCCAAAGTACTTTTGAATGATTCAATAAGTTGAGTTGGGAGCTTTCTGATGAATCCCACAGTATCAGTAAGAAGAAAAGGTAATGTATTGATAACAACCTTTCTAACTGTAGTGTCTAAAGTTGCAAACAGCTTATCTTCGGCAAAGACTTTACTCTTGGAAAGCATATTCATAATTGTTGATTTTCCAACATTAGTATATCCAACTAAGGCTACTCTTACAAGTGACCCACGATTACCTCTTTGAACTTTCATTTGCTTATCAATAGTAGAAATTTTCTTTTTTAATAGAGAAATTTTATCTCTAACTATTCTTCTATCAGTCTCAATTTCAGTTTCACCAGGACCTCTCATTCCAATACCTCCTTTTTGTCTTTCGAGGTGGGTCCAAAGTCCTTTAAGTCTAGGGAGAAGATATTCATATTGAGCTAATTCAACTTGAGTCTTAGCATAACTTGTCTTAGCTCTTTGTGCAAAAATATCAAGAATGAGTGCAGTTCTATCTAGGATTTTACACTTTAAAAGTCTTTCAATATTTGATTGTTGTGTAGGTGAAAGTTCATCATCAAAAACAACAATAGACACATCATTCTCTTTAATATATTTTTGAATTTCATCAATTTTTCCTTTACCAATAAATGTCTTTGGATTAGGTGTTTTAATTCTTTGCTTAAACTTTCTCAATACTTTACCCCCTGCTGTAACAGACAGAAATTCTAATTCCTCGAGAAACTCACTAAGCTTTTCCTCGCTTTGAGAATCATTAATTACACCTACAAGAACAGTTCTTTCAAAATTTGATTTTTGTGATTCAATCATTTTTTTTCAAAAAATTTCTTAAAGTAAAAGTTTTACCATCAAAAACACCATATGTGTAGTGAGTTATCCAATCACCTAAATTTATGTATTTAGACTTTGTTTTAAGTTGATGAACAATTGGCAAATGACGATGACCAAAAATAAAATAATCTATATGTTCTTTTGATAATTTTTTTAGACAATATTGAATCAACCACTCTTTATCTTCTCCTTTAAAATCTTTATCCTCAGTCCCTGAAATAAGTTTATTTTTTTGTGAGAGATATCTCCCAATTTTAATCCCAATATCTGGATGTATTAATCTGTACAACCATATAAAAAACGGGTTTGATAGGATAAGTTTCATTCTTTTATATCCATAGTCTCCAGGTCCAAGCCCATCTCCATGACCAATAAAAAAAGATTTTGAATTAAAAATAAAAAGCTCAGGTGATTTAAAAATCTTGATATTTAGTTCCTCTTGAAAATAATCAGTCATCCAGTAGTCATGATTTCCAAGGAAAAAATAAATTTTTATTCCCATATCAGATAATTCAGCAAGTTTTCCCAAAGAACGGGTAAAACCTCTTGGAACAGCCTCTCTATATTCAAACCAAAAGTCAAATAAGTCACCCAATAGAAAAATAATCTCAGCGTCATGCTTAATTGAGTCTAGCCATTTAACAAAAATCTTTTCCCTATCATGACTCTCTTTTAATGAAGGCAAGCCAAGATGATTATCTGAACTAAAATATATTTTTTTGTCTTTTGGGATTTCCATAAATATTATCCTATAGCATTATTTAAATCATCCATTAAGTCATCAACATCTTCTATCCCAACGCTCAGTCTAAGAAGTGACTCGACCAATCCTGATTTTTTTCTTTCCTCTGGAGGTATAGACGCATGCGTCATACTAGCTGGATGACAACATAAACTTTCTACTCCACCAAGGGACTCGGCCAATGTAAATAATTTAAGATTTTCAGCTATTTTCTTTGATTTTTCATAGGTATCATCAGCAGGAATGAAAGAGACCATTCCACCAAAACCATTCATTTGATTTTTTGCAATACTATAATTTTTATGATCCTTAAATCCTGCCCAATACACATTAGCAATTTTATTATGTTCTTTTAAAAACATTGCTATTTTTTCAGCATTTTCAGAATGTCTCTGCATCCTTAAATGAAGAGTCTTAATTCCTCTCAAAGTAAGGAAACAGTCCATAGGGCCTGGAGTAGCTCCTGATGCATTTTGAATGAAGGATAATTTTTTATGAAGATTTTCATCGTTTAATACCACTGCACCAATTACAACATCACTATGACCGGCAATATATTTAGTTGCAGAATGCATTACAATATCAGCTCCTAAATCTAGAGGTCTTTGTATATATGGAGTGGCAAAAGTATTATCAACACAAAGTAAAATATTGTTTTTTTTAGCTAAAGTTGACATTGATCTAATATCAACAACATTCATCATTGGATTAGTTGGAGTTTCAACCCATATAAGTTTTGTATTTGCGTTAATTTTTTCTTCAACAGAGGTTAAGTCTTCCATATTTACAAAATGAAATTTCAAATCATACTTCTCAAAAATCTGCTTGAATAACCTGTAGCTTCCTCCATACAGATCATTGGTGGAAATTATTTCATCTCCAGGACTCAAAGTCTTTATAATAGCATCTATAGCAGCTAGACCTGAAGCAAATGCTAGGCCATATTCAGCATTTTCCAAAGAAGCAATAGCTCTTTCAAAATTTGTTCTCGTAGGATTATGAGTTCTACTGTACTCATAACCTTTATGTTTACCTGGAGATGACTGTGCATAAGTAGATGTTTGATATATTGGAGTCATTACAGATCCATATGCAGGATCAAGAATCTGACCTCCATGTATTGCCTTGGTATTAAACTTCATTTTTTTCTTCATTAGTGCAAAGATAAAGATATTCGAAATTAGCTTTATGATTCTTTTAAAATCATTTTCTTTGTTGGATATTTTAAAATGAATAAAAGATATTTAGCTCTAATTGCAGCATTCTTAGCAACAAGTATCTATGGAATTAATCATACTATAGCTAAGGAAGTAATGCCTATTTATATTGGATCATCGGGATTCATAATGTTAAGATTACTAGGGGCTACATCAATATTTTGGTTAATAAGTCTATTTACGCCAAGTGAAAAAATTGAGTCAAAGGACTTTATAAAGATTGTATTTGCTTCCATATTGGGAATGTGTACTAATATGTTAGCCTTTTTTAGAGGTCTTGAACTATCAACTCCTATAAATAGTGGAGTAATAATTACACTTTCTCCAGTTTTAGTTTTAATACTGTCCTATTTTTTCTTAAAAGAAAAAATCACTCTGAAGAAAATAATTGGAATTTTTATTGGTTTTTCTGGTGCGATTTTTCTAATACTAAATAGTAGTAAAACAGGAATAAATGCTCCAAACATTCCACTAGGAAACTCTTTTTTTCTTTTGAATGCATCTGCATATGCAGGATATCTTGTAATTGTCAAGCCATTGACAAAGAAGTATAATATTTTTACATTGATGAAGTGGCTTTTTTTAGTTGGCCTAATTCTTTCTACACCCATTACTTATAATCA
>Ga0114933_10006079_pt1 | contig 10813 bp, 10 predicted proteins | sample 4SBtaG_FD_89691 | JGI IMG/M metagenome (GOLD analysis project Ga0114933, IMG submission 89691) | Deep subsurface microbial communities from Kolumbo volcano to uncover new lineages of life (NeLLi) - 4SBTROV12_W25 metaG | ecosystem: Environmental > Aquatic > Marine > Volcanic | place: Kolumbo... | reverse complement strand
GCGGTGCTCGAGGTCCTCGTCGATCGGGGGGCCCGGGTCGCCGTGACGACCCACTACACCGAGCTCAAGGCCTTCGCCGAGGCCGACGAACGCTTCCGGAACGCCGCCGTGCACCTCGAAGACAACCGGCCCTCGTACCGGGTGCGCCTCGACGCTGTGGGGCTCTCGCATGCCTTCAGCACCGCTCGCCGACTTGGACTGGACGCGACCGTGGTGGACGCCGCCGAGGCCCACCTCGACGACAACCAGCGCGAGGTGGGCAAGCTGCTCGAGGAGCTCGAGGGCCGCCGCGTCGCCGCGCTCCTGGCCGAGGAGCGGGCCGCCGGGCACGAGCGTTCAGCCAAGGCGGAGCAGGCACGCCTCGAGGCGAAGTGGGAGCAGATTCGCGGCAAGAGCCGGACCCTGGCCGAGAAGGAGGCGGCCGCGGCGCTGGCCCGCCTGCGGGCGGCCGAGGACGAGGTCAAGGCGATCATCGCCGCTCTGCAGAAGAACCCCACCCTGCAAGGGGCGGGCAAGGACCTCGCGCGGGTGCGCGGGGTGCAGGAACGCATCCAGCCCTCCAAGCCTCAAGTCACCGAGATCGTTGCCTCTCCGACGGCCGTCACGCAGGGGGACCGAGTCCGTGTCCGCAGCTTGAACAAGAAGGGCCGCGTGCTCGGACCCGCCAAGAAGGGCCGGGTCGAGGTCGAGATCAAAGGTCTGAAGACACGGGTAAAGTTAAACGATCTCGAGCTCTTGGATGCGCCCAAGCCCCCGAAGACGAAGCGGGGTCCGGTGCCGGCCTCCGACCCTTCGGCCGGCGAGCTGCGCACGGAGAGAAACACCTGCGATCTTCGTGGGATGCGCGCGGACGAGGCCCTCGACGCGGTCGAGAAGTTCCTGGATCGCATGGTGCTGGCCGATGAGCCCGTCGGCTGGATCCTGCACGGCCACGGGACGGGCGCGCTGAAGTCAGCCGTGCGCCGGTGGCTCCCGGCTTCCCCCTATGGCAAGTCCTGGCGGCCCGCCGCGGAGAACGAGGGCGGCGACGCCTTCACGCGGGTGAAGCTCTAAGCGTCAGAAGCTCTTGGCGTAGACGCCCTGGTCACAGGAGACGTAGATCTTCGTGATGTTGCCGGCGAACTTGCCGCCATTGCCCGAGCGGAACTTGCCCTTGGGCGTGGAGTCCGTGTCGCCCGGAGCGAGCCTGGCCATGCTGTAGCTGAAGCTGCCGTTCACCGTGATGCGCAGGTTCGTCAGCGTCTGCGAGGTGTTGTTCGTCAGGTCCATGAACATCGCCCCGTCGGTGACGGAGAGGTTGACCCAGGGGGCCTCGTCGGCCGACTTCTTCGAGGCCGTCGATGCAGCTTCGGTCGGGGCCTCGTCGACCTCCTCGACCGGCGTGCCTCGGAGCGTGTTGATCACCGCGTCGGAGCAGCCCGCCTCGGACAGGGCGATGACGTCCTGGGCGGAGAGCTCGAGCTTCTCAGGCGCGGTCTCCAGCGTGGAGATCACGAGCTCGTCGGAGAGGCCGGCCGAGCACATCGCGGCGACCTCGTCGAGGGTGCAGCAGGTCTTGGGCTCTTCGGGTTCGCCGGCGCAGGCCAGCAGGAGCAGGATCATGGGGCCTCCAAGCCCGCGTCCTAACCGGTGAACCGGCCGATGCGCTGCCCGACCTGGACGTCCTGACCCGGGCTCAGCTCCCACTCCACGGCGCCGGGCTCCGTAACGAGGATGACGGTGCTGCCGAGGTTGAAGCGGCCGAGCTCGTCCCCGCGGGCCACGACGTCGGAGCGGTCCTCGGAGCGGGCGATGCCGTCGGTGTTCGTGACGATGTCGCCGTGGCTGCAGGTCATCCGTCCCACGCCGTACGCCGCGACGAGGACCACCGCGACGCGGCCGAACTGGCCCTCGACGAAGACCGTCAGCCGCTCGTTGCGGGCGAAGAGGTCCTCGATCCGCTCCACCGCGGCCGGAAAGACCGGCCAGAAGGCGCCGGGGGAGTAGTTCCAGCCGACGACCCGCCCGTCGGCGGGGTGATGAACCCGGTGGTAGTCCTTGGGCGACAGGTACAGGACCGCGAACTGGCCGCCGACATAGCGGTCGTCGCCGCCGACGAGCTCGGTGACGTCGAAGTCGAGGCCGGCCCCCTCCGGGAGGCGTCCGTCGTCGCGAACCGTGCCGAAGAAGGTCGCCTTGGAGTCGCTCGGCGAGACCAGCGCGTCCGGCTCCGAGCAGATGGGCCGCATGCCCGGCTTGAGCTCCCGGACGAAGAAGTCCTGGAGCGAGGCGTAGTCGTCGAAGGTCCCCACCATCTCGTCGGTGTCCACGCCATAGGTGCGGGCGTACCAGGCGATCAGGTGGCGGGACAGGCCGAGCCGTCCGACCGCGCCTTGCAGCTTGCTCCCCAGGCCCTTGGGAACGATCGAGAGCAGGCTGACGACCAGGGCATCGTTCATGCCGGCCGACTAACCGACCTGGAGCTCCCCTTCGCGGAGGACCCGCAGGACGCTCGTCAGGCGCTCCGGGGCGATGGGCTTCTCCAAGAGCGCCCAGGCGCGTCCCTCGACGGCTGCTCGGAGCTCATCCGGGCGGCTCGCGAGCAGGCAGACGCGCAGTCCTGGCAGCTTGGCAGAGAGCTCGTTTGCCAGGTCCAGCCCGCTCTCGCCGCGCAGCTCGGCGTCGACGACAAGGATGTCCGGCGGCGGAGAGACCTTGCGAGCGTCGTCGACCGAACCGGCCTCGAGCAGGGTGTAGCCCTCCTGCACCAGGAAGCGGCCGACCACACGCCGCAGACCGCGCTCGGCCTGGACCAGGAGCACGCTGGCGCCGCTGGAGCGCTCGGTGCTCGGGGGGATGGCCAGCTGGATGAGCGTGTGCCCCTCGTGGGCGCCGATGGTGATCTGTCCGCCTCGACCGTTGATGATGCTGCGCGCGCTCACCACGGACTGGGCGAGGTCGTCGCCCTCGCCGCGGACCAGAGCGCGGATGCCACCGGACTTCGGCTCGCCCGGGTGGCGGATGAAGACCGTGTGTCCGCGGATGCCGACGTTGACCTGCTCGCCGGAGGTCGACACGTCCAAGGCGTTCACGAGCAGCGCCTGCAGCGCGCGGAAGAGCTCGCCTTCGGTGATCGCGGCCCAGGCGCGGTCCTCGGGGAGGTCCGTGTGGAGGGTGACGCCGGCGTTCCCGTAGGCCGAGCCCAGCATGCGCACGACGCGGCGGACGACCACGTCGAGCGCGCAGTGCACGGGGGCGTCGCCGCTGCGGCCGTAGCGGCTCAGCATGCGGGTGAGACCGCGTCCGCGGAACGCGGCGTCGCGCAGCTCTTCGAGAGCGGCCCGCGCCATCGGCTCCAGCGGCTGGCGGCCCAGGAGCTCGGCGCTGGTCTCGATCTGGGCGAGCAGCTTGTCCAGGTCGTTGCTGACCGATCGGGCCAGGTGCTCCGCGGCCTCGGTGTGGGCCTCGCGCAGGGCTTCGATCTCGCGCAGGCGCTCGAACTCACGCTCGGCGGCCGGCACGAGCCGGTCCATCTTCTCCTTGAGGACCAGGTCGCGGCAGCCGAGCCGCATCAGGTGCGCAGCGCGCTCTTCACCGACCGCACCGGTCAGCGCGATGACCGGCGTCGAGGTCGCCTCTTTACGGACCGTCTCCATCGCGCGCTCGGGGGAGAATCCGGGCAGGTGGCAGTCCAGCAGGATCAGATCCCACTCATCTTTCAGGGCGTCGCGGAGCTGCTCTTGGGTCTGAACCCGACGAGGCTCCACCTTGAAACCTCCACGTCGGAACTGCAGGGCGGAGAGCGCGCTGTCGTCCGCGCTGTCCTCGATCTGGAGGAGACGAAGAGTCCGTGCCATTTGCCGGTTGTCCCGCACACGGTCCCCGCTGTCAAGGCGGGCCGAAGGGTAGAGTGCCGCGTGGCCTGTGTCGGCGAGCTGCCTCCAGAAGCATTGCTGCGCGTACTGGAGGCCATGAACGAGCGCGTTGTGGTACTTCGTCGCACCGATTCCGCCGATCCCGAGTCCCTGATCTTCGTGTGGGCGAACTACGAATGGGATCCGGACAACGAGCTCCACGTGGACGAGCTCCTGGGTCGCCGGCTCGTCGACGCCTTCCCCCGGGTACGCGAGACCGCGCTGCTCCCCGCCTACGCCGAGGCCCTCGACACCCAGCTCTCGGTCGGCGTGCCCGAGGTGCGCTACGGCGACGCCCGGCTGCCCGACCGGGTCTACCAGATCCAGGCGGTCCCCCTGGCCGAGGACCTCGTCGCCTCGGTCGTGCACGACCTCACGCCCGAGCGGCGTGCCCAGGCGGCGCTCCAGATCCTGAACCGGGACCTGGAGACCCGCATCCTCTACGCGACCGCCAACGTGCGCGCGGCGAACGAGGAGCTGGAGAGCTTCGCCTACTCCGTCAGTCACGACCTGCGGGCTCCGCTGCGCGCCATGACGGGCTTCGCCCAGTACCTGGTCGAGAGCTACGCCGATCAGCTCGAGGGCGAGCCCCGCTACCTGCTCGGACGCATCCAGTCCGCAGCGGTGCGCATGGGCAACCTGATCGACGCCCTGTTGCAGCTGTCCCGCCTGACGCGCCAGCCGCTGAGCCGCGAACGCATCGACCTGCGGGTCCTCTGCGAGGAGATCGTGGCCTCGCTCGCCGAGGCAGAGCCCGCGCGAAAGTGCGAGCTCGAGGTCGAGGACATCAGCATCGTCGCGGACCCCGACCTGACCCGCGTCCTGCTCGTCAACCTGCTCGGCAACGCCTGGAAGTTCAGCAGCGACCGGCGGATCACGCGCATCACGGTGCGGCGGGTCGCCAACGGGTGCATCCAGATCCTCGACAACGGCGAGGGCTTCGATCCCGCCTATGCCGACCAGCTGTTCCGACCCTTCGGCCGGCTGCACGAGGCGGATCAGTACGATGGAATGGGGATCGGACTGGCTATCGTCGATCGAATCGTGAAGCGCCACGGCGGGCGCATCGCCGCCGAGGGGACCCCGGGAAAGGGGGCCTCGTTCACCTGGACGCTGGATGCGTGATGACGACGATCCTCCTCGTTGAAGACAGCCCCGACGACCTCGAGCTCATGCGGCTCGCCATCCGCTCGACCGGGCTCGCGGCCGAGGTCGTCTGCGCGCGGGACGGCGTGAAGGCGCTGGAGGCCCTCCAGACCGGGGAGCTCCCAGCCGTGGTGTTGCTGGATCTCCGCATGCCTCGCTTCGACGGCTTCCAGGTCCTGGAGCGGATGCGTGCGAGCGACCGCTTGCGCTACGTGCCGGTCGTCGTGCTGTCCTCGACCGACGAGCCGGGCGACATCCGGCGGGCCTACGAGGCCGGCGCCAACTCCTTCGTGTGCAAGCCGATGGGCTTCGCCGCCGCCCGCGAGGTCATCGCGGACCTGGGCCGCTACTGGATCGAGCGGAACCGCCATGCCTGAGCGCCCGGACCTGGAGTACGTCGTCCCACTGCTTTGCGAGGGGGTCGTCGGGCGCCAGATCAGCGCCGCCGAGGTCCGCAACCCCATCGTCATGCGGGTCGCCGTCGAGGGGGCCTTCGAGGAGCACGTCACCGGCTGCGCCGTCGAGGCCATCACGCGGCGCGCTCACATGGTCGTCTTCACGCTCTCCGGGCCCAACGACGTGGTGGTCTCGCCGATGCTGGCCGGGCGCTTCCGTCTCGTCGAGCCCAAGGTCCGGAGGCGCAAGGCCTGCGCACTGGTCTGGGCGCTCTCGGATGGTCGGGAGCTGCGCTACGTCGACGACGTCCAGATGGGCAAGGTCTACCTGGTTCCTCGCGCGAAGGCGGCCAAGGTCGTGCCCGGCTTCGAGCCCATCGGGATCGACGTGCTCTCTCCCGACTTCACGCTCGAGGCCTTCGCCGCCCTGGTGAAGAAGCGCCGGGACCAGGTCAAGGTCTTCCTGATGGACAAGACCGCGCTGGACGCCATGGGCAACGCCTATGCGGACGAGGTCCTGCATCGCGCCGGCCTGCACCCCAAGGTGCGCGCGCGCAGCTTGAAGCCCGAGCAGATCGGGAAGCTCCGCGACGCCATCGTCACCGTGCTCACCGAGGCCCGAGACGAGGTCGCCTCGCGCAAGGCCCCGATGGACGAGAAGATCCGGGACTTCCTGCGCGTCCGAAACCGGAAGGGCGAGCCCTGCCCGAGCTGCGGCACGACGATCCGGGCCGCGGGGGTCCGCGGACACGACGCCTTCTTCTGTCCGACCTGCCAGCCCGACTCCACCGGCCGGGGCTTCGTCGACTGGGGTCGGCTCAGGAAGTGAACCGCCTCAGGTGCGGCGGATCTCCTTCTGCACCTGGTCACGCAGCGCGGCGGCGCGCTTGTGCGCCGGGTGCTTCTTCAACACCTTGTCCAGGTAGTTCCAGGCCCGGACGAGCTCGCCGTCGCCGTGCAGGATCTTCGCCATGAGGTAGGCGGGATCGCCGTTGCCGTGGCCCATGTCGAGGGCCTTCTTGATCATCCTCACGCCCTGGCGCTGCCGGCTGAGATCGCGGCTGAAGTCGTGGTAGAGGGCGTACCCCAGCCAGGCCTGCAGGCGCGCGCTGTGGGGCTGCTCCTTCTGGGCCAGGGCGAAGCACTTGAGCGCGTTGTCATAGGCGCCGGCGTCGATCTGGGCGAGGCCCTCCTCGAAGGCCGTGTGCGGGTTGAGCTGCCGCGCGGGCGAGCGCTTCGCCGTTCCGGAGTTGATCTCCATCGCGGCCTCGAGGATGCGGGCGAGGATGCGCTTGGCGGTCGCCTGTCCGCCGGGGCTGACCCGATGATCCTGGCTCAGCTGGCGGTAGCGGGAAGCCATGCGCCGAGCAGCCTGGTCGATCTTCTCGGAGCCCATGCCGGGCGTACAGCCGAGCACCGTCCACGCGTCGGCGTCCGCCAGGATCTCGAACTCCCGGCGGAGGCGGCGCTCGGTGCCGACGTCGACCTGGACGCGGGGCTCCTGGGCCGCCTGAGGAGCGCCCTGGATCGGGCGCTGCTTGGGCGCCTGCAGCTTGACGACGCCCAGGACCTCGAGCGCGACGAGGTCATCGAGGATGCCCATGCGCTCGTGCTTGTCGAAGCGCACGCTGTCCCCGAGGCGCACCTTGCTGTCCCGGCACTTGCCCAGGAAGCGGGCGGTGAGGCGATCGATCGGGAAGGCGTTGAGCCGATCGAAGTTGACGTCGGCCCCGATACGGCACCGGGCGCGTCCCTTCAGCGTGGCCCGATCGGACAGGCTGAGCGCCGCGGCCCAGAGCTCGGTCGCCAGCTTGGGCGGGATCGGCTTGCCCGGGACGGGAGAGGGGGTGAACGAGGGGGTGTCCTCGGCGTAGAGCGCGTAGACGATCGCTTGCAGGGTGTCGGCCGAGGCCGGCTCACCGTGCAGCAGCGGCACGCGGTTGTGGCCGAAGCGAAGGAAGCCGCTCTCTCCCTGGGCCCACGCCCGGGTGACGGCTCGCAGCGAGGGCTGAACGGCACGCTTGGCAGGGTGATGGCACCCGGTCTGACGGCTCTGTTCGCGCGTCATGAACATTATGTCTCCCGCTCCGATTGGTCGCGGCGGGCGTCCTCTATTCGCGTCTTGTCGGAGGAGTCCCGCTTCATTCGCGACGAAGCAGAGGGTGTCTCCCCAGTCCCTTGGGGAGTTCGCAGAAACTACATCGACACCCACTGTTCGCGCAATCGGTATGCGAGAGACCTGTAAGGCTGGGCGTAATGGGATCCGTTAGCGTGGCCTTCGGCTGGTCGGCGCTGGACGCGCGTTCCCCTACATGGAGGCGCGCTGTGAAGGTCTACGAGGTGAAGCTCGAACACTTCATCCGCGCCGAGACCGAGTCCGCCGCCGCGGATCGCACCGTGGCCGAGCTGGCCTCGGGACGCCTTCCCCTCCAGGTCCGGGAATTCGACGCGCCCTTCGGCCATGTCCAGACGCCCACCGACCGGGACGGTGCCTTCGAAGACGCGCTCTCCTACGTGATCCATGTCGGCCCCCTCGGGGACTGGCTGGAGATGGAGGGCATGCGCATGCGTCAGCGCGGCGCCACCGACAGCGAGATCGTCGATCGTGCCGCTCGTGACTGGCTCGTCGGCGTGACGGATCGCGGCGTTCGCGAGGTGCTCAAGCGCGCTGTGCTGCGCGGACTGCGCGACATCGAGGACGCCTCCGAGGAATCCACCGGCTGAGAGCGGTGTCCTTGCCTTGACAGGTCAATGGTCAAGAGGCCAAAGATGGACACGTGAACGCGGTCTTCATCGGCATCGTCGTCATCGCCTTCGTCGTCGCGGCGTGGACCTCGTCCATGGAGGCCGTCTCCCAGGCGGCGCTGGACGGGGCCGCCAACTCGGTCACCCTGGCGATCTCGCTCATCGGGTACATGGCCTTGTTCCTGGGCCTGATGAAGGTCGCCGAGGACGGTGGGCTGCTCCGAACGCTCGCCCGCGCGATCCGGCCGATCATGGTTCGACTGTTCCCGGACGTGCCGCCCGAGCACCCGGCGATGGGCGCGATGATCATGAACATCGCCGCCAACATGCTCGGGCTCACCAACGCCGCGACGCCCCTGGGCATCAAGGCCATGATGGAGCTGAACAAGATCAACAAGCGGCCGGGGGTGGCCAGCAACGCCATGGTCCTGTTCCTGGCGATCAACACCTCGGGCCTGGCGCTCCTGCCGACCGGGGTGGTGGGCATCCGCGCCGCCTTCGGCTCGACCGATCCCTGGGGGATCATGGCCTCGACCCTGGCCGCCACAGGCTGCGCGACGCTGGTCGGCATCTTCGTCGCCAAGGGGCTCCAGCGCCTGCCGATCTTCCGGCTCGAGGACGAGGACCACACCGGCCCCGCCGTCGAGGTCGCCGAGAGCGAAGACTCCGAGCTCGTGAAGGAGCTCATGGAGGAGGAGAAGACGACCCAGACGACCGGGGGCGTGTGGGTGCTCCGCTTCGTGCTGCTGGCCATGCTGGGCGTATTGGCCGGACCGCCGCTCGCAGCGGTCGCCATCGGCGAGGACGACAAGCCGAGCGAGGACGCGGTCTGGGTCTGGGAGAAGGTGCCCATGGAGGGGGCCTGGAGCGTCGTTCAGGCTCCGGAGACCTCGGATCTCGAGGGCTTCGAGAACACCTTCGAGCCGGACGCGCCCGGCGCCTTCACCCTGGAGCAGAGCTGCGAGGTCGTGCCCTGCGATCGGGTGACGCTGCAGGCGAAGCCCTCGGTCGCCTACGCGCTACGCCACGCCTCCGAGGTCATCGGCGACTGGGTCATCCCCTGCCTGGTGCTCTCGATCGTGCTCTTCGGCATGAGCCGCGGCGTCAAGGTCTACGAGAGCTTCGTCAAGGGCGCCAAGGAGGGCTTCACGACGGGGGTGATGATCATCCCCTACCTGGTCGCGATCCTGGTCGCTGTGGGCATGTTCCGGGGCTCGGGCGCCATGACGGCGCTGACGGGCTGGATGGGCATCGTCACCGAGCCGATGGGCGTACCCGCCGAGGTCCTCCCCATGGCCATCGTGCGCCCGCTCTCGGGCTCCGGCGCCTTCGGGCTGATGGTCGAGCTGCTCCAGACGCACGGGCCTGACAGCTACATCGGCTACCTCGCGACCACGATGCAGGGCTCCACGGACACGACCTTCTACGTGCTGGCGGTCTACTTCGGCGCGGTGGGGGTCACGAAGACCCGCCACGCGGTCCTGGCGGGGCTCTCGGCCGACCTCGCAGGTTTTCTTGCCGCTGCCATCGTGTGCGCGCTCCTGTTCGGGCACTTGATGTGACTGCAGGAACCCGCCCTGCAGGGCGGGGCTCCCAGGGAGATAGACTGTGTCCTCGATGATCCTTCTCCTCATCGGGTGCTCCTACGACACCGTGGAGCAGGCCTGCAGCGATCGACTCCCCGGGGGCGGAAGCGCCGCCGCGGAGGAGTTCGTCGGTCGGGTCAACTGCTACCGCCGCCTGACCGGCATCGGCTCCGGGCGCATGGACGCGGCGATCAGCGAGGCCGCCCAGGCCCACTCCCGCTACTTCCAGGAGCACTACGAGTACGGCTGGTACGTCGGGGACAGCGCGGTCTACACGCTCCTGGACTCCGAGACCGGCGCGCCCGTCCGCGACTGGGACGCCGAGGACCGCGACCGCGACCACTTCACCGGCGAGAACCTGAACGCGCGCCTCGAGGCCGCCGAGTACACCGAGACCCACGTCGACTGGGGCAAGTGGCAGCTCTACTTCTCCTACGAGGACGTCGGCGACGTGCCCGTCTGGGTCGATCGGCTCGTCGCCCACTACCAGTTCCGCGAGGCCCTGCTCGCCCCGGGCTGGTACGAGGCGGGCTTCGGCAAGGCCGAGCCCTTCGGCCAGTTCGTGATGCTGCGGGAGAACCCCGACAAGCACCGCATCGGGCGGCCCGTGCTCTACCCGATGGACGGCCAGCTCGGCGTGCCGCCGAACTACGAGCACTACCCCGAGGGCAGCTCGATCGAGACCGATCCGGTCGGCTTCGATGACGACCTCGGCATCCCGGTCACGATGCTGGTGACCGGGGACAAGGGCGCGAAGAACTCCAACCCCTACGACCTGGTCGTGGACTCCGCCAAGCTGGTCGGCCCCGACGGCGAGGTGGACGTCATCGTGGTCGAACCGGACGACATCGAGAAGCTCCAGTACACGGTCGCGATGGTGCCCACCGCGCCGCTCGAGGAGCAGACGACCTACACCGCCACGATCGCGGTCACGAACCAGGCCGGCAGCTACGAGCGCACCTGGTCCTTCAAGACCGGGAAGATGAGGGACTGGGCCTATCCGGAGAGGACGTATGACCGGGACACGGGGCTGTAGCGGGGATCGGTC
>Ga0114933_10006070_pt1 | contig 10820 bp, 9 predicted proteins | sample 4SBtaG_FD_89691 | JGI IMG/M metagenome (GOLD analysis project Ga0114933, IMG submission 89691) | Deep subsurface microbial communities from Kolumbo volcano to uncover new lineages of life (NeLLi) - 4SBTROV12_W25 metaG | ecosystem: Environmental > Aquatic > Marine > Volcanic | place: Kolumbo... | reverse complement strand
TTTTAATACGACAACAGAATGTTGAAATTCTTCACTTTGTCGTATCAGCCATGCACTTGCCTGAAACATTGCCTCTAGCATCAACACGCCGGGCATGACTGGGAATCGCGGGAAGTGATCTTTTAGATATTCTTCAGCGAGCGTAAGTGTTTTGATTGCTTTGATGCTCTCACCGGGTCGCAAGTCGGTGATTCGATCGATAAAGTCAAAAGACATAATCGTAAATCCGGTAAATAACTACTGCGAAATGAATCTGGTGTGTGAGAAAACATTAAAAAGGGGGTGCACACTCGGTGAATCACCTAAGTATAGTGTTGCCCAAAATTAGCCACAACGGGCAAAAAAAGCACGAAAAACGGTCGGCTCGACTTACTCGAACCGACCGTATCTCATTTTATATATTTTCGCAGTCTGAGCTCAAACTCAGCAGAATCCACTAGCCTTTTGCTTCATCTAAGGCTTGCTGTAAAGCCGCTTTATCCTGGACTCCCAGAAATCGACTGCTGATTTCACCAGCATTGAACACAATCAGCGTAGGAATACTCTCAACACCGTAATCCTGAGCGAGTTGGCTATGCTCATCAATGTTGATCTTTCCTACTTTTGCCGAGCCGGCGTTTTCATCTGATAGCTCCTCAATAGCTGGCATGATCATTCTGCAAGGGCCACACCAAGCTGCCCAGAAATCGACGAGTACAGGTACATCAGAATCCAGCACTTCTGCCTGGAAGTTATCAACGGTGAGTTCTACCGCGTTACTCATTTAATATGACTCCAAATCTGAATAGTTAAAGATAACTACAATTTCTGTTTCATGAAGCATTTTAGCGAATCCGCAAAAATGTGGAAGTACTTGATGAAACTGTCTCAATTGTATTTTGTGTTTGATCGGTTGTTTTACCATTTCAACCCGAACTGCTCACCACCGCTGGGGCGATTGATTCCACCTTCGAGTGGCTTGCCGGACGGTTTAATGGATACTTCGCGTGTAGGTTCATCGATATGATCTGCCTTGGAAGATGTATCAACCTCAGATGCGGATATTGTTTGTTTGATTGAAAGTGAAATACGTTGTGCTTCTGTATCCACACTCAAAATCTTGACACCCACTTCCTCACCTTCAGAAACAACTGAGCTAACCATGTTCACGCGGCGATGTGCTAGTTCACTTACATGAACAAGTCCTTCTACGCCCGGTGCCAGTTTTACAAAAGCACCGAATTGAGCAATTCTTGAAACGGTGCCTTTTACGACTTCGCCCACACGGAATTGTGAGTCAATACCGGTCCATGGATGATCCTGAAGAGCCCGGAGAGACAGCCCGATACGACCATCTTGTGGATTGATCTTCTCAATCCTCACTTTAACCTTGTCACCCTCACTGACCACTTCGCTTGGATGATTTACTCGGTCCCAGCTCATTTGGCTAATGTGAATCAGTCCATCGAGACCGCCAATATCAACAAAGGCACCAAAGTCTTTCACGCTGCGTACTGTACCTTCACAAATCTCACCAACCTGAATTTGGTTCATGCGCTCTGCACGTTGCTCAACTTTTTCTCGTTCGAGAATGGCCCGATGGCTGAGCACGAGATTACGTTTCTGCGGATTGGCTTCTGTGACGACGCACGTCAGTTTTTTGTTCTGATACTCCTCCAGATTTTCAACTCGGTAAAGAGCAACCTGGCTTACAGGAATGAATCCACGAATACCGTTTACTTCACATTCCAAACCACCAACATTATGCCCAGTGATTCGAACTTCAATTACAGCACTTTCCTGCAGATCACCCCAATCACCAACATCCACGGCAGCACCTGGAATGGCAACTTCATATAGTCCATCCTCGGTGTTCATCTCCCGTACGATGACATCCAAATCCGTGCCGACTTCCGGTGGATCAACGAATTGACGTATAGAAACCACACCCTCGTTTGGGCCACCGAGTGAAAAGAATACGTTTTCGCCATCAAGCCTGATTACCGTCGCACGTCTGCGTTGTTTACTTTCGATATCAGTTGATGCGAGTTTGGTAGCGTCATCACTGATTAAGTCATCCAGACTTGTGTCGCCAAGTGCAGCAGCGATTTCCATTTCAAGGTCATCAGATAGCTCATCTCCAACGGATGGTGTGGGTACCGGCCCGCTGACCTCAGATGCAGGTACACTCTGACTCATATCAACCGGCCGCACTTTTTCTTCATTTATGTCTTTGCGTGAACCGATTTTAATTCTGCCAGCAATCTGTTTAACCGCTTCGGTATCGACTGGCTCTGCGCTAGCTACATCATCGGTTGGTGCATCGGCTGCATCGGCTGGTGCGTTGGTTGCATCGATTTGTTGATCTGGTTCTGGAGTGTTTTCACTCATTTGTTATTACGCAATGCGGTATCTAAACACGGTTAATGGAATTACTTCGTCGAATAACGGAGTAGATTGACTGAATCTATGTCCAAATCAGTGAAGAAACGAACAAGACCCCCGTTTCGGTAGTGTAACACTGACGAATTGATTGCAACAGAACACCAAGTAATGAACTTTTGTAACGGGCTGCACAAGGTTTACCCGGTGTTTATATAGTGGTTGCCCGGAGTTATCTTAAACGGATATGACAACCGATTCCGCTACGACTGATATGACCACAGAGAATGGACACTTGCGGTTTACTCGCAAGTGGAAAATGCCTGCGCTGTTCTTTTGTCTAACGCTGCTTACCACATTCTTATTTGGTGCTGGCTTGTTTGGACGCTTTGAGCCCATGATGCTTATTGCAGGTGACGGGATGCTGATTAGGGAATCGGTAATCCTGGGATGGCTTGAGGGATTCCTTTATATGGCGTGTGTGATTGCCATTCTATTAAGCCACGAACTGGGCCACTTCGTGGCAACACTGAAATACCGTATTCCTTCAACCTATCCGATTTTTCTGCCGTCTCCCTTAATGATTGGGACGTTCGGTGCTGTGATTGCGATGGACGGTCGCAAGGCAGACCGCAAGGAGATTTTCGATATTGGCATCGCAGGTCCACTTGCAGGTCTGGTCATCTGTATCCCAGTGCTAATGGTTGGGATTTCAAGATTAGACATAGATACGAGTGCACAGTCATTCCTTAGTATTCAGGTTCCATGGATTGTCAAATTACTAGCACCTATCTCATCCAGCAGCGGCGATATACCTTGGCTAATTCCGCTGGAGCAAGTGAATCCAATGTTTCTTGCTGGTTGGGTAGGACTATTTGTTACCGGATTGAACATGATGCCTGTTAGCCAACTCGATGGTGGCCATGTCACCTATACGATTTTTGGAAGGGCTGCACATTGGATTGCACGTGGCTTTATGGTCGCTGTCATCGCAACCATGACATACTTTCAAAGTTACAACCTGATGATCATGGTGGTACTGGTCATGTTCATGGGGCCGGATCATCCGCCGACTCGAGATGACACTGTCGAGCTAGGAAGAACACGTACAATTCTGGGGCTGATTTCATTAGTAATTCCGATACTGTGTTTTCCTCCGGAAATCGTCGTCATTAATACGGAATTACTCGATGCCATCAATAATGTGGCACGACCATAAAGCAGTTAAGTTGACTTGATGGCCACTTAACGACAAGTCATTCAGTGTGCAAATGAAAACTCGCGAATGAACTCTTCTCAAAACAGGTTATCCACGTCTCACGAGTTGGAAATCAATCCAGCACACGGTCGGTTACTTGTGCTAATTGCTGCCCTAATGTGGAGCACAAGTGGATTCTTCGTAAAGTCGCCTTGGTTTCAGGATTGGCCAGGCTATGCACTCGCATTCTGGCGTGCTGTTTTTGCCAGCATTGTATTGTTACCTATGGTGAAGAAGTTCGATTGGAATTGGCGATTAGTACCCACCACGCTCATCTTCGCTGCTATGAATTACACGTATCTCTCTACCATGGCAGAAGAAGAGTCGAGCATCGCGATCTGGCTTCAATACGTGGCGCCGGTCTGGATAGTGATAATCGGAATCCTGTGGCTAAGCGAACGAGTGACAAAACTCGATTGGATCATGGTAGGTCTGCAGATGACCGGCGTCGCCGTTATCTTGTCCATGAGCCTGTCAGGTGGCACTGCAGGTGAGACCTTCCAGTGGATGATGGTCGGCTTCACTTATGCGCTTGTTGTGCTTAGTTTGCGATGGGTAAAGGATATGCAAGCCGCATGGGTGATTGCTATAAACCACATCGTAACGTCGCTGGTGTTCTTACCTAAAGTGATGAGTGAAGGGATTTATCCTGATTCAGTGGGAGGTTGGATAGCGATCGCGTGCTTTGGCATGTTTCAAATGGGAATCCCATACTGCTTATTTGCAATTGGGTTAAAGCACATTCCCGGCCATGAAGCGACCGGCATTTTGCTACTTGAACCTGTACTTGTGCCGGTATGGGTGTATGTTGCGTGGAGCCATCTCTCTGACTATCAATCACCTGATTCCATGACACTTGTAGGTGCGACGCTGATTTTGGCCGGACTTGTTTGTCGATACTGGGGTGAATTCCGTCAGCAAAAATCTGTGGACGTGCAAGAGACGCATGAAGCATCATCGGAAGCCTAGTTGTTTTGCAGTCGGCATGGTTCAATGAATGCTTAGGACACGGTGTCTAAATATTTGCACGTATCCAGATTACCACTCGATTACAGCTCGGCCTGATGGCTGGCCGACAATATATATGGTTCGGATATATGGCTAAAGGCAACACACGGAACAATAAATGAATCTGCGGAATCGTTACGATTGCATCATCATCGGTGGTGGCCATAACGGGCTGACAAGTGCGGCCTATCTGGCCAAAAACGGTAAGAAAGTACTTGTGGTTGAACGCCGTGACGTACTTGGTGGATGTGCAACCACTGAAGAATTGTGGCCTGGCTATCGTGTGTCGACCGGTGCATATGTGGTAAGCCTGCTTGAACCTCAAATCATGACCGATCTGAGGCTAAAGGATTACGGGCTTGATATCCTTAAACGCAATCCGTCTTCGTTTACTCCACTGTTGGACGGCCGATCACTGGTAATGGGGCCGGATCGAAAAGCAACTCAGGATGAAATCTCCCAATTTTCAAAGGCAGATGCTGAGGCGTATCCAAAGTATTGTGACATGCTTGAACGTGTTGCTTCACAAATCGAACCGCTGATGCAGCACACATCCCCCAATCCGCTCCCACTTCCACAGGAATGGCGAAAGAAAGGGTTTACCCAGAAGCTCAAAGACAAGAGTCGCTTATGGGAGATGTACAGCATGCTAGGGCAGCTTGGTGATGACTTGCCTGATGCAATGGAACTCATAAATGGCGCTGCCAGACCGCTTCTTGAACGATGGTTTGAGTCAGAAGTACTCCGTGCCACACTTGGAACCGATGCAATCATCGGTGGCTTTCAATCACTTTCAGCATCAGGTACAGCATATGTGTTGTTGCATCACGTCATGGGCAAGGCCGGTGGCAGCCGTGGCGTATGGGGATATGTTCGTGGCGGAATGGGTGCACTCTCAGAGGCAATCGCACACGCATGTCATGATTTAAGAGTCGATATCATTCGCGAGACCGCAGTAAATAAGGTGGCTGTTGAAAACGGTCGTGTCAAAGGCGTGTGGCTAAGCAACGGTAGCTTTGTCGAATCCACCGTGGTGGCTTCGAGTATTGATGCCAATACCACTTTTCTGAAGTTGCTTGATGACGGCGAGTTGCCCGAGAGCTTTGAAAATGCAGTTCGCCGTATTGATTACAGTTCCGCGTCTGCGAAGCTCAACGTCGCGTTGTCTGAGTTGCCGCAGTTTAGTTGCCGTAAGGATTCAACTGACCATCTACAAGGAACAATTCATATTTCTCCAACACTCGGCTATATCGAAAAGGCATATGCTGATGCACTTGTTGGCTGGCCGAGTAGTGAACCAGTACTGGAGATCACGATTCCGTCTGTGCTTGATGACTCCCTTTGCCCGGATGGCAAACATTTAATGAACGTGTTTATCCAATACGCACCGTATGCCCTCGAAGGTACCAACACCTGGGATGAAATTAAGGATGATTTCGCGGATCGATGTATCGAGTTGATAGGCAGATACGCACCGAATGTGCCGGATGCAGTTGAGCAGCGTCAGATGCTAACGCCACTAGACCTGGAACGTACATTTGGTCTGACAGGTGGAAATATCATGCAAGGTGCGATGACCCCTAATCAACTGTTCTTTATGAGACCCGTGCCAGGTTGGGCTGATCACCGCAGTCCTATTAAAGGACTATACTTGTGCGGTGCCGCGAGTCATCCCGGCGGCGGTGTCATGGGCACGTGTGGACGCAACGCAGCACTTGAGATTCTGAAAGACAACTAACGGGAGTCAACTCAATGCAATACGGCTCTGTTCTTGACAACTTAATTGACTCTGGCCGACCAGTTGCAATTGATGAAGGCGCTAAGAACATCGCAGTCCAGTCTCAGTTAGAAGCGCTTACTGTCGAATCAGCATTCTCAGATTTCAACGTAGTTGATAATGATTCAGCATTGTGTTGTGTTTCAGGTATCTGGCTTTGGCACAACTATATATGGGAGTCCCATGAAATCAGCCAGGAGATTCACACCACTGCAGGTAGCTATTGGCATGCAATAATGCACCGCCGTGAGCAGGATTATTCAAACGCCAAGTACTGGTTTAGAAATGTTAGCTGCCACGCGGTTTATGAGACGCTTTCCGTTGAAATTATCAGCATCCAAGGTGGTGAAGATGACTTGGGATTGGCGCCCCATGGCGCGTACGATCCTTTTGCATTTGTCGATCTTTGTCAGCGTGTTGCACAAGGCCGCAGCGATCGACTCGATTTATGTCAGGAGATCACGCGCGTTGAATGGCAGTTACTCTTTGATGATTGCTTTCAGTCTGCGATCGGATCGTAAGCTATATTTCGGTCCACAATTCGTCACTGACGGCTAAATCCCGTATTTACCTGCTTTCGCAGATTTGCTATTTACTGCATTCTCTAGATTGCCCAAATACCTAAATGTCAGGGAAGACGTAGGAATAGGTAAGGATGCCATGAATGTGCAATTAATAAAGCGATCCGTAGTTCTGTGTATCGTTGCGGCCGGAATTGGTGGCAGCGGTTGGTGGTTCTTCGACGGAATGATGAGCGGTGAACCCTCTGCTGAAGAAGTTGCAGAAGCAGGCTTAGATGATGGCGGTAATGTGTCATCAGAAAGTCAAGAAATTGCAGCTCCGACAGAAGAAGATTTCACCCGTATGTCTAGCAGTTCGGAACTGACTTCCGAACCCACATCAGATGATGCCTCGTTTGTTCTGGATGATACATCCACTTCTATATCTGGTTCGGATGCTGACTCATTTACTCTTTCGGATGAGGCGCCTTCACCAGAAGGAGATACATCGGGTGAGTTTGTATTGTCATCCGATACAGCAGACGAAGGGTCATTTGAAAGTGAATCGACGTTCACAATTTCCGATGACGAGTCCGGCAGCGGGTTTGTGTTAGACGATTCTTCTAGTGTGACAGTGGACGAAACTGACTCTTCAACCGACTTCGGTGATAGTGGTTTTGTGTTAAACGATTCCGAAACGATTGGCAGTGGAACAACTCTCATTAGCCCTGCAGAGACCGGACAATTACAACCACTTCAGGACACACCGTCACTTGATCCAATTGGACCAGGTACGGGGCTACTAACGACACAGCCGGGTAATTCGGAAGCGAGTTTACCGGGAAAACTACAGTGGGACGGCGTTCAAACACCGGTTCTGGCGATCGAAAAAACGGCGCCGGAAGAAGTACAGGTAAGCCGACCAGCGACATTTACGACGACGGTACGTAATACCGGAAAAGTCGTTGCTCATGGTGTTAAAGTCATTGATTATGTGCCGCGGGGTACACAATTAGCAGCCGCACATCCGGAATTCGTCAGAGCTGCGGACGGCAGTTTGGTATGGAACCTCGGAACAATTCATCCGGGTGAAGAAGCATCCGTGTCCATGAAGCTGATTCCAGTTACAGAAGGTGAAATTGGCAGTGTCGCGCGAGTGAGTTTTGAGACTCAAGCGTCAGCGAGAACCATTAGCACGCGACCACAAATTCAGTTGACTCAAATACTGCCCGATCGTGTTCTGATTGGAACAGATGCCATCGTGAATATCTCGGTCACGAATCCCGGTAGTGGTGATGCCGCCGGAGTAGTTATTGAAGCGGACATTCCACCGGAACTTAGCCACGTGGCAGGCAATGAACTTGAATACAAGATAGGCACATTGCGACCAGGCCAGACTAAACAATTGAAGCTGAGGCTAAAGGCAAGGTTGGCCGGCTTGGCCATAAACTCACTGACGATTCGCGGTGAGGGACGGTTAATGGATCGCAGCGTTGCGGAGATTGAGGTAGTTGCCCCTGAACTTCAGGTTGGGATATCTGGCCCGCGTGTTCGTTATCTGGATCGAGAGGCAAGTTATGTAATTCAGGTGGCAAATCCTGGTACCGCAACAAGCCAAAATGTTGGTCTCGTAGCATACCTTGCTCGTGGATTGAAGTTTGTTTCGACGGATCATCAGGGTGAATACGATGTAACTGAACACGCGGTTTATTGGCGGCTTGAAGAGCTGCCTCCCAATATTCAGGATGCAGTAAAGCTGACGACCGTGGCAATCGAAGCGGGAGAACAGAAAATCCGACTTGAAGGTACGGCGGACCTGAATGTCAAAGATACGTTTGAACATGTGGTAACCGTTGAGTCGGTACCGGAACTGGAATTCTCCGTCAGAGATGTTGCGGATCCAATCGAAGTGGGAAGCGATACGACGTATGAGATCAAGGTTGTAAATAAAGGCACCCGTACCGCGACCGGTATCCAGATTTACATGGGATTACCCGAATCATTACGACCTGTTCAGGGCGGTGGTCCGACAGATTTGAGAATCGAAGGACAAAGTGCTGGATTTTTACCCTTAGATCGCCTTTCGCCCGGAGCAGAAGCTGTCTTTAGAGTAAAGGCACGCGCCATACTCGAGGGTGATCACGTCATAAGTGTGCAGATGATTAGTGACGATGTGAAAGTACCAGTTGCTAAGCAGGAAAGCACCAGAGTCTACTCTGATCGGTAATGGCTACCTATTTGTCACTTATTGACTTATGGTACAGGTAATAAGCACCAACAGTTTCAATCCGTGACGCATACTCCCGATGGCGAGAGTCAAGTCGCAGAAACAAGCCGATGTACCACGATCATTCCGAAGAGCGCCTAAAGAAAACTCGCGGCCTTGCATTGGCATTGCTTGTTATAGCACTACTTCAAGCGATTCCAGCAATCGTCTCATTGCTAGGCGCTGATACGGAAACGGGCGTGGTATACCGATGGGTTTACTGGATGCTCTTTCTTGCAACCGTTGAGCTTGGATTCTCAATGTACTTATTGCTGTTTCCGGATTGGAGCAGTATCTGGGTGGTGGCGATGGTCTCCCTATTGAATTCAACTTTGCTGGCAGTGGTGGTGTCGGTAAGGGTGCTGGGACAGGAACAAAATGCCATTGTGAACTACTTGCAACTGAACATCCGTGTGAACAGCGGAATGCAACAAGTGCTCATGCTATTGGCCTACATTCTGTTGTCGAGCATTTTGAGCTTTTTAGCTGGCAGGACTGCAATCAAATGGAAGCGGGATGAGCTTGAGGAGTATCAAGCTTCATGACACTTCCGTTGATTATCGTACTAGCGGTGATTCAGGGAGTTACCGAGTTCTTGCCAGTTAGTTCATCTGGTCATCTCGTCGCATACGAGGAGCTACTCAGCAATAAAGAACTTTCCGGTGAGATGATGGTGACCTTTACCATCGCGACGCACATCGGTACGTTGTTTACAGTTTTGGCGGTGTATCGACGAGAGATTATTGGGTTAGTGAGCACGCAGCGCAGATTGGTCTTACCGTTATGCGTGGCGACGATACCTGCTGTTGTCATCGGGCTTGGGTTGAAGCAATCAGGTGTCGCGGGAGACTTGATGAATCCACTTCTAGTCGGCTGTATGTTGATTGTGACAGGTGTTGTGCTTTGGTTTGGCGACCGTGGTGGCAGCGGGATCATATCCGAATTGGATGCTGTGGCCGAGGATGAAGATGACACCAAGGTGTCTATCAAGCAATCCTTGATTATTGGTTTGTGTCAGGCGTTGGCCATATTGCCAGGGATTTCACGTAGCGGTGTGACAATTGTTGGCGGCAGTAAGGCCGGATTGTCGAGAAAAGACGCTGCAACATTCAGCTTTTTAATGGCAATCCCAGTCATCCTTGGAGCGGGAATTCTCGAAGGAATGGACGTTTTTTTGGGTGATAGTGCAGAATCTGCGCCCAATGTACCGATAAATATGCGTCTATTATTAATAAGCATTGCAGTGTCTGGATTTGTTGGATTCATTGCATTGCGATGGCTAGTTAGATGGATTGAACGAGGTAGATTATCGATCTTCTCATATTGGTGTGTCCCTTTGGGTGTGCTATTGATCGTGTTAAACTAGCGGTAGAGTTGTCACAGCGAAACTTCAAGAAGGGAGTCATTGTGGTGACAGATATATACACAGCATGCTGTGAAACCGGGGGCGAAAATGGATTCGACCGGATAGCTTGAAGTGTATGTGGCGTGTCGTGGTTGGTCAGTTGGCCACGTAAAAAGCTGACCACACTATTTAATTGCAGAGGAAAACCTCTCTCTGGCTGCCTAATTAAAGGCAACCCCGGCCGATGGGCTTAGCCGGTTAGCCCTGAACGCTGGTCACCAAATCCGGATCGCTGATTGTCACGT
>Ga0114933_10006066_pt1 | contig 10824 bp, 9 predicted proteins | sample 4SBtaG_FD_89691 | JGI IMG/M metagenome (GOLD analysis project Ga0114933, IMG submission 89691) | Deep subsurface microbial communities from Kolumbo volcano to uncover new lineages of life (NeLLi) - 4SBTROV12_W25 metaG | ecosystem: Environmental > Aquatic > Marine > Volcanic | place: Kolumbo... | reverse complement strand
TTATTTTTTTTGATATATATAAGATTTTCAATTCTTATGCCAAAAGATCCTTCTCTATAATAGCCCGGCTCGTTAGATAAAATCATGCCATTTTTTAAATATATTTTATTTTTTTTTGAAAGCGAATGTGGTCCCTCATGAACATTTAGAAAATATCCCACACCATGGCCTGTTCCGTGAGGATAGTCCAACCTTATCTTTCTCAAAAACTTTCTTGCATTTTTGTCAACAATAGAACCCGTTGTATTCTTTTTAATTTTAAAATTTGATACAGCTATATGGCCTTTTAATACTCTTGTATAAATATTTTTTATATTTCTTGATTTGTTTTCTAAAGAAACTGTCCTAGTAACATCAGTAGTTCCGTAATGATATTGACCTCCTGAATCTACTAGATATAAATCACCTTTCTTAAGAACACGATTTGATTTTATTGTAGCCTTATAGTGTATTATCGCACTATTTGGTCCCGAACCTGATATTGTACTAAAACTTGGAAATTTATAATTGGAATTTAATTTTCTAAAATCTTCTAATTTATTTTGCGCAGATATTTCAGAAACTTTTTTCCTTTTAAAATTATTTTTTAACCAAAATAAAAATTTTGTTAAAGCTACACCATCATCTAAATGGGCTTTTTCAATATTTTTTATCTCTGTTGAATTTTTTATTGATTTAAGAAAATAGATTGGATCTATTTCTTCAATAATTTGATTTTTTTTACTTAATATCATTTTATGGTAAACAGAACATGATTGTTTGTCTAGCCAGATATTTTTATTAGATATACTTTTTAAAACCTTATCAAGATTATCTTCATCAGTTAAAACTATTTTATCTCTAAATATTTTTCGAATATTTTTGATTTTTTTAGGCTTAGCAAAAAGAGTTACTTTACCTTTGTTATCTATTAAAAGTCTAGAATTAGGAATTGGAGAGAAGTAACTGTCCTGACCTCTTATATTCAAAATCCACGCAATATTTTCTGGTGACGTAACTAATAATAAATCAGTTTTATTTTTATTGATTAATTTTTTAACCTGGAGAATCTTCTTGTCATATGTAATTCCTGCTTTTTCTTTGGGAATTGAGAAGAAAGGTTTAGGTTTGTTTTTTTTTCTCCCCAACCAAATTGCATCAATCAAATTCGTGAGAACTGGTCTAAGTTTGACGTTACTTATATCAAATAAAAATTTTAAGTCTTTTTCAGTATGTAATTTAGGATCAAATCCAATTATGATTTCTTTTTTTGGTTTTATGACATCTTTAGGAAATTTATTGGGTATAGTTATGATTTTAAATTTTTTACCTGACTGCTTTTTTGCTTGAATTGAGTATCTTCCATCAACAAATAAATACTTTTTATTTTTAAGTATAATTGCAAATCCTGCCGAACCTGAAAAATTAGATAAAAACTTTAATCTATCCTCTGAAGGAGAAATATATTCGTTAAAGTATTCATCATTTTTTGGAATTATGTATCCATCAATTTTAAATTTATCGAGTAAAAAAAGAAAATTTATCATTTTACTATTTAGTTAATTTCTTTTTTAATCTTGCCCAACCTGGACTTCTATATTCTTCATTATTATCAATTAAATTATCCTGATTAAAATCAAAATCATCTGATACCTCATTTACACGTTCCTCATTTTTTTGAACTCCTTCTTCTGGCAATTCGTTTACAAATCTTGAGGGTAAACTATCCATGTATTCGCCATGCCATGTTCTTTTCATTGCAAAAGATATATATGCTTTTTTTTGTGCCCTAGTAATACCGACGTAAGCTAACCTTCTTTCTTCTTCTAAAGCAAAGTCACCTTTCTCTTCCAAAGACTTCTGATGGGGAAACAAGCCCTCTTCCCATCCCGGTAAAAAAACTGTCATAAATTCTAGTCCCTTAGCTGCATGCATTGTCATAATATTTACTTTTTCATCTTCCCATTCTTGATCAATAGCTGTTGCTAAAGCAACGTGTTCTAAAAATCCCTGCAAATTATCATAATCATGCATTGCCCTTAAAAGTTCTTTTAAATTTTCTATTCTACTTTCATTTTCAATATCTTTTTTATTTTTAAGCATTGATGAGTATCCAGATTCATCAAGGATAATTTTTAGTAAATCAAAATGTTTTTTGTTTTTATGATCAGTTCTCCACTTTGAAATTAATTCTAACAACTGCTTCAAAGAAGCTTTCACCTTTGGTTTAAAGTTATTAAGTTGTAAAAGTTTACGAGCTGAGTCCTCAAGACACGTTTTATTTTTAGAGGAATGTTCGTGTAACTGTTTAACAGTAGCTTCACCCAAACCTCTTCGTGGTATGTTTAAAATTCTTTCAAAAGCCAAATCATCATATTTTTGATTAACAATTCTTAAATAGCAAATAGCATCTTTTACTTCAGCTCTCTCATAAAATTTTATTCCACCAATAATTCTATAATTAATTCCAATTTTTAAAAATCTCTCTTCAAATTCCCTTGTCTGATATATTGCCCTTACAAGGATAGCTACATTATTTAAAGACTCCTTTTTTTTAATATCCCTTTCTAAAATTTCACCAATACCTACAGCTTCGTCTTTACCATTTTTATAACAATTTAGTTTAATATCTTCACCCTTTTCTCCCTCGGACCAAAGCTTTTTTCCTAATCGATCTTTATTATGAGAAATTAAAAATGAAGCTGCATCCAAAATGTTTCTTGTTGATCTATAATTTTGTTCAAGTCTAAATATTTTACATTCTGGATACACTTTATCAAAATTTAAAAAATTTTTAATTTCTGCACCTCTCCAGCTATAAATAGATTGATCATCGTCACCGACACAACAAATATTTTTATTTTTGTTTACAATTAGATTAAGCCATTTATTTTGAATAAAATTTGTATCCTGATATTCGTCAACCAAAATATATTTAAAGTTATTTGAGTAGATATTTCTTATATCTTGGTTTTTTTCAAAAAGTTTCACACAATACAGTATCAAATCACCAAAATCACAGGCATTTAAATCTCTTATTTTGTTTTGATAAATTTTATAAACCTTGAGAATTTGACCCTCAAATAAATTTTTTTTATCTGGCTTAACTTCATTAGGTAAAAAGCCTTTATTTTTCCATTGATCTATCAAAGCCATAATAAACTGAGGTGATATTTTTTTTGCATCTATATTTTCAGATTTACAAATATTTTTTATTAACTTTTTTTGATCATCAGTGTCTAAAATAGTAAAATTGCTTTTTAATCCTATGGCCTCAGCATGTCTTCTAAGAAATTTAACACTTATAGAGTGAAATGTGCCTAACCACGCAAGAGAGTCCATCTTCCCTGAAATTTTTATTACTCTTTGCCGCATTTCTTTTGCAGCTTTGTTAGTAAAAGTCACACAAAGAATTTGGTTAGGAAAAGCTTTTTTTTGTTCAAGTATATAAGCTAACCTGGAGGTCAATACTCTTGTCTTTCCAGATCCTGCACCAGCGACAACTAAGCTTGGTCCTTCAGTATTTAATACTGCAGATTTCTGTTCGTTATTTAATTTTTGTAAAAAATCTCTCATTGTAAAATTCTTTATTTTAAGCTCTATACTGCTTATAAAACAACGTAATGGAAAATTCAGCAATTAAAATTGTCAGTTCTATTTTAAATAGTAAGGATTTTAAAAATTTAAAGAAATACATTAACAAAAAAACAATTTTATTTGGTATCTTTATATTCCTTTTTTTTATTTTTGGATATTTTTTAATAAAACCCTATTTTTATGATTATAACTCAAATGTAAAATTAATAGAAAATAAAATTTTTAAACAATTTAGAGTCAATACAAAAATCAGTGGAGACATTAATTATAAAATATTTCCATCACCGAGAATAACCGTCAAAAAAGTAAATCTTAAATTAGAAAAAAAAAATGAAGCAATTAGTCTTGAAGAGATAAGCATATTTTTACCAACTTTTCACAATAAAAAATTAAAAAATTTAGATTTTGAAGGATTTTTAATTTCAAATATGTCAATACAAGTATATCCAAATGATTTTGGAGATTATTTTAAATTTTTCACCAAAATTGATAAAAATAAAATAACTTTAAAAAATTGTAAATTATTTTTTTTAGACGAACAAAAAAATAAAGTTTTATTTGAAAATTTAAATTTAAAAGAAAAATTCGCTAATAAAGTTCACTCTATTAGTATCGACAGTATATTTTCAAAAAATAAACTTAAAATAAAATTTAAAAATTTAATCGGTGGAGAAAAAAAATTGGATTTAAAGCTTCCTCAAATTAATACTACAGTAAATATTTTATTCGATCCATCAAGTACTTTAAAAGATATAAAAGGAAAATCAAAAATAAAATTATTTGATAGTATTTTAGTTTTAAATTTTACTGGAGCTAAAGAATTAAAAATTTTTGAATCTTTTATAAGAAATAAACATTTTAACTCAAAAATTGAAGGAGATATATCATTTATTAAAAATTTTTTCTTTAACTTAAATTTTGATGTAAATCAAATTAGTTTGAGAAAATTACTTTTTCTTTTTTTATCTGAAAGTGAAACACCTGTAGTTTTAAACTTAGGTATAAGTAAAAAAATAAATGGTACAATAAACATTTCAATGAAGCATTCCCAATCTTTCATTGGAAGGATTAATGATTTAAATATGGCATTAGTTTTTGAAAATGGAGATTTAAGAATTAAAAATGGTTCAGCGAAATTGCCTCATGATAGCAATGTTGAATTTGACTTATTATTTGCAGATAATTCGAACAATCCTTTTTTAGATTTTTCATTAAACTTTTATTCACAAAATACAAAAAAATTTTTAAGGAAGTTCAATATTTATAGGTCAGTTGATAAAGAGACATCTTTATCAACAAAAGGAAAAATAAATTTGAGAAATAATAAGATCAAATTTTTTAGTATAGTTTCTGACAAAAGTGAAAAGTTCGACAGGCAAGATGTTCTTAATATAGAGAAAAATTTTAATCAAAATGTTTTAAACACCGGTATACTTGGTGTCACTGATTTTTTTAAATTAAAAAAATTCGCGAATGAATTGTTAAACTGATTCCCTTATATTTAGGAGGGTTTAACCATTTTTTTTGGATCTACAATTTTCGTGAATTCTTTTTCATTTATTAAACCAGTCTTTAAAGCTTCCTCTTTTAAAGTGGTTCCATTCTTGTGAGCCCTTTTGGCAACTTTAGCTGCATTGTCATAACCAATTCTGGGCGATAAAGCTGTAACCAGCATTAAAGAGTTGTCTAGGAGAAACTTAATTCTTTTTTTATCAGCTTTAAGACCTCTTATGCAATATTTAGCAAAACCATTTGATGAGTCCGCCATAATATTAATTGATTGTAAAATATTATGAATGATAAGTGGTTTAAAAACATTCAATTCAAAGTGTCCATGCGAACCTGCCATTGTAATACCATTATGATTTCCTATAACTTTTACACAAACCATCGTTACAGCTTCACACTGAGTAGGATTTACCTTACCTGGCATTATAGAAGATCCGGGTTCATTCTCGGGCAATATCAATTCACCATATCCAGCCCTGGGTCCAGATCCTAAAAATCTTATATCATTTGCAATTTTCATTAAACAAACCGCTGTAGTATTCATAGTTCCAGAAAAATTTACTATTGCATCATGCGCAGCTAATGCAGCAAATTTATTTTTTGCAGGTTTAAATGGCAGTTTGGTTATTTGTTTTATTTCTTTGACTACTTTTTTGTCGAAATTTCTTCTTGTATTTAAACCAGTTCCAACAGCTGTACCTCCTTGAGCTAAATAATAAATTTCATTTAATGCTTTTTCAATTCTCTCAATACATTTTTTAAGCTGAGAATGGTAACCAGAAAATTCCTGACCCAAAGTCAATGGAGTTGCATCTTGCAGATGAGTTCTACCTAACTTAACTATTTTATTAAATTCATTTACTTTTTTACCTAACTCCTTTTCAAGTAATTTAAGTGACGGTAACAACTTTTTTCTTGATTTTATTGCAATAGCAATATGCATAGCTGTAGGAAAGACATCATTTGTAGACTGTGATTTATTGACATGATCATTTGGATGAACTGGTTTTTTTGTCCCCATTTTACCACCCATTAATTGTATCGCCCTATTTGATATTACCTCGTTAACATTCATGTTAGTTTGGGTACCAGAACCTGTTTGCCAAACTTTTAATGGAAAATGATCGTCAAGCTTGCCTTTAATAACTTCGTCAGCTGCTTTGATAATGTATTTACTAATTTTTTTATTTAGATCTTTATTTTTGGTATTTACTATAGCGGCAGCTTTTTTTATCACTCCTATTGATTGAATCAAAATCGGTCTTACCAGAAAATCGCCAATATCAAAGTATTTATTTGATCTTTGGGTAGACGCACCCCAATACTTATCACCAGGAACTTTAATTTTTCCTAAAGAATCAAATTCAGTTCTATATTTCATTCATGTACCAAATTATATTAAACCTAAACAATTGTAAATAATTTAACAAATAAGTATGGAGATTTTATGACAAATTTTAATAGTGTAAAAAAATTCATGGAAGTCTTTGGGCAAGAAGTAAAGACAAAAGCTGAATTTCCATCAGAAAAAATAATTAAACTTAGGTATAATCTTATAAAAGAGGAACTGGATGAATTTGAAGAAGCTCTTAAAGATCGAGATTTGAAGGAAGTAGCAGACGCATTAACTGATATTCTATATGTCACTTATGGAGCGGGACATGCATTCGGAATTGATCTAGATAAATGTTTTGATGAAGTACAAAGGTCAAATATGAGTAAATTAGATGAAGATGGAAAACCAATATATAATGAGCATGGCAAAGTAATGAAAGGTCCCAAATATTTTCAGCCGGATTTAGAGAAATTTATAAAATAATATTTTCAATTTCAGAAAAATGTCGCGCAATTTTTATGAAGTGAGGCATGTAATTCTATTAATTTACTAAAACTTTTATTATAACCGCCCCCCAAAACACCACATAAGGGTATTTTTTTTGAGAAAAAATTTTCTATTACAGTTCTATCTCTTTTATCTATTCCATTATCTGTCAGCCTTAATTTGCCTAATTTGTCATCATAATGAACGTCAACTCCTGCAATATAAAAAACAAAATCAAAATTTATTTTATTTAAGTAGACAATATTTTTTTTTAATATTTTTAAATACTCTTCATCTTCAAGTCCATCCTCTAATTCAACATCTAAATCACTTTTCGATTTTTTTGCCGGATAATTAGATTTGCAATGCATGCTAAAAGTAAAAATATTTTTATAATTTTTAAAAATTTCAGAATTCCCGTTCCCTTGATGGACATCTAAATCTAAAATTAAAATATTTTTGATTTTTTTTTTAAATCTTAAATAATTTGCAGCTACTGCAACATCATTAAAAACACAATATCCTGCCCCACAATTATAAGATGCATGATGACTTCCACCTGCGGTATTGCATGCAAGTCTGTAATCTAATGCAAGCTTACTTGCTAAAACTGTTCCTCCAGTAGCTAAGAACGATCTTCTTACCACACTATTATTAATTGGAAATCCTATTTTAATTTCAGATTTTTTATCTAAAGTTTTATCTTTAATATGATTTATATAACTTAACGAATGAGATGTACTAAGTGTTTCAATAGAACATTCTTTTGGAATATAAAAATCTTTAACAACTTGATTTTGTAAAAGATAGTTCGCTAATGATGAAAATTTTTTAATTGGAAAAACACTATTCTCATTAATTTTCGCCACATAGTCTGGATGATTTACTACAGGTAATTCCATTTTTATGAGGTGTTCTTATTTAAACAACTCAGACCTCTTGGTTTATATTTCTTTAGGAACTTTTTTAATGTGACCTAATATCTTTCTTGATCTCTTACCTTTTTTAAGGAATTCCCCTTTTAGGACGCCTATATTTAAGATCCACAAAACACTTTTACGTATTAAATGGTATATTTATCTAAAAAATAATAATAAAAAAATAGTCGAATGAGGAAGTTTTTTGTATTTTTTTTAATTTTAATAGTTTTAGATTTTGTTTTTTCTCAATTATTTCTTTTAGATATACTTTATAAAAAAAAATTATCTACTTTTAAAAATGATATAACTTATAGAGTACCAGACAAAGAATTTAGATATACATTTAAAAAAAATTCAAAATTTGAGACCAGATATAATTATGGATTTTCTTATATTGATTATCTTATTCATACTAATAATTTGGGTTTTAGAGACTCATCCGTAAAGGATATAGATGAGAAAAAGACTTACTCAATAATAATTGGAGATAGTTTTGTAGAGGGCACTGGATTAGAATATAAAGATACATTAGTAGCACTTTTAAATAAAAAATTAGGGCCTCAAATTATAGAAAAATTTGAATTTTTAAATGCTGGCGTAGCTTCTTACTCTCCATATTTATATAAAAAAAAAATTGAAAGTATAATAGATGCAAACAAATGGCTGAAAGTTAATTCTGTAGTAATTTTATATGACAAATCAGATGTTGGTGATAATCTACAATACTTAGACAAACCTCCAAGTTTTTCATCTGAACAAAAAAAATATAAAAATCCAAAAAAAGAAAAGCTTTTTAGAGATTTAAAAAATCTCAAAATTGGCTCTATTTTAACAGAACAAACTATGATCGGAATAGTTTATCGCGAGATATTGGGCGCTTCAGTCGAAAAATTAATTAAAAATTTTAAGTTTAGAAAAAACTTGTCAAAACAAAATAATATAAGTTTTTTTGAGGTTAAAAAGGATGCACTTAATGCAATGTACGCAATTGATCAGTACGATTGGCTACAAAAATATTTTTATAAAGATTTATGGGAAAATGAGGGTAAAAAATCTATTAATTTCGCTTTTGAAAGTTTTAATGAGCTTAATTCTTTTTTAAATAGCAAAAATATAAATTTATATATAGTTGTTTATCCTTGGCCTTTTGAATTAAAAGACAGCGATGTTCGAAAGAAGTATCTTGAATATTTAAATCTAAAGTTTTCACAAAATAATTTAAATAATTTAGTTGTGTATGACGATTTTTTAAAAGGAGATATAAATCAAAACATTTTTAAATACTACTTACCTAAAGATGTTCATTTTAATAGAGAAGGTAATAAAATTTTAAAAGATAAGATTTATGGTACTTTATTAAAAGATAAATTAATAAAATAAGGGGCGTTCTGTTGCCAGGTAACTAAAATTTTGTAGCAGTATTTTTTATTTTATACACTTATCATTTTTTGGTATTCGCCATCTAGAGCCCTCTCTAACAATAAAGCCTACACAATTCTTAGATCCACATTTACAAACATGATCTTTATAATTGCAATCAAAGCCAAATCCATAATCATAAGATAATTCTTCATTTTTTTTTATATCTTTCATTGCAGTAATCCATAAAACTGGTTTATTTTCTTCAAGAACTTCACAATTAGGATTGCATGAATGATTTATTAGTCGAGCTTTATTAAACTTAAAATTTCCATCTAAGATATATTTTTTATTAAGCGTAAATAAATAGGTAATATCATAACCATACTTATTGTTCTCATCAGCTTCTTTATGGGTAATTTTTTTTCCTTTATATTCAATTATTCTTTCACCTTTTTTGATATTACGCGTAGCACAAAGACCCTTGCGATGAATATTAGATTTGATAATTTTATAAGCTTTCATAATATTTAGAGGGCGTTCTGTTGCCAGGTGCCAGTTTTCAATAGCATTGGAATTTTTTAATAGGCTTTTTCGTATAAGCATTCCAAAAAGTTATTGTATATCCTTTTTTAACTCCAAAATTACTTACTCCTCCATTGCAAATCATAGAACCCATTTGATCAAAATTATGTCCAGCGTTTGGATTGGACATCACAACCCATAAAGAAATTTTTTGCGCCCAATCTGCATCTGCTACGCCAGGAATTCCTTTTAAAGCAGATATCATATCTTCTTTTCCAGCGTATACTTTAACGCTAAATAAAAAAGAGATAATCAATATTACAAAAACTTTTCTCATAATTTTATGGGGCGTTCTGTTGCCCGGCATTAGATTAAAAGTAGCATATTTGCTTACTTATTAAAACTACTTCGTTGTAAACTTCGTTGCCAGAATGACTTGTTTTCTTTTTAGTTGGTTTTTAGATCTAACACTTCGTTGTAAATTTGATTAGACTAAACAAATGAGAAATTTATTTGATCAATACAATCAACCAGAGAATAAATTAACACATTCACTAGTATCCTGTCTTTATGAAGATAATCAATTATTAAATAGTTTTCTTAAAAGTTTCTGCTCAAACTTCTTTAATCAATCATCCAAACTCTCTATTGAACAACAAACTGTACCAGGTGAATTTCACTCAACTGATGATGAAAATGAAAGAAAAGGTTTACCTGATGCCGTTATCTACGCTGAGGAACAATGTTTAATAATAGAGAGTAAAGTTTCTTCGACACTTACCAAAGATCAATTGATGAGACATGAAAAAACTGTAAGACGAAGAGGATTTAATAATATTAAAGGAATTGGTATTGTGGTTGATTTATTACCAAATGTACGATTAGATAATTGGAAACAAATAACATGGAATCAAGTTTATAGTTGGGCACACAAAGAAATAAAAAAATCTGAATAGGCAAGATAACTAATTGATTATTTTAATGTATTGGAAAACAATATGGTAGAAAATGAATATTTAAGAGAGGGTTCAATTACAGAATTTACTGGAATTCATTTCGATAATGAAAATCCATATTCATACAGAGAAGGTAAAAGACAATTAAAACTTTTAA
>Ga0114933_10006065_pt1 | contig 10825 bp, 14 predicted proteins | sample 4SBtaG_FD_89691 | JGI IMG/M metagenome (GOLD analysis project Ga0114933, IMG submission 89691) | Deep subsurface microbial communities from Kolumbo volcano to uncover new lineages of life (NeLLi) - 4SBTROV12_W25 metaG | ecosystem: Environmental > Aquatic > Marine > Volcanic | place: Kolumbo... | reverse complement strand
TGTGAATCCTTCTTTTGTTAATGCATCTTTTAGTTCTTGTGGCATTTCTCTCCATGATTTTGATATGAATCTAGGTGAAGGTACTCTTGCCGAAGTTAGAACTCTTTCTCGTTCTTGATAATCCATAGAATCCCATGTCTTATTTACTATAATATCTTTAATAAAAAATGTATCGTTTATATGAATATCATATAGTTTACCATTCTCTTTAGCTATTGTTACATAAGAACCACCCATTGATACAACAATGCCTCTGCCTTTATCGACACCGTTTTCTAAGTAATGTATTTCATCTCCGATTCTTGTTTCTATGATCTTGTTTAAGTCGGTCATTCTATTACTCTTTTTTGCAGGTCGCCCTATATAAGTTTCACCCTCAACGTCTTCATTAGGTTCTGATTGGTTAAATGCAGGTGCTAAATCACCATAACCATTTCCATCTTTCTCTACATCTTCTTCTGGATCTTTCTCTACATCTTCATTAGGGTTTTCTACTGGTTCAGACTCTGTTGATCTGAATGTTGGTTTAGGATTAGACCACCTAGATAACTCTTGATGTCCTACTTCATCTGGATCCATATTACCTGCTGGCATGAATACACTTCGACCACCAACAGTCTGCCATTTTCCAGATTCTCCAGTAGCAGGGTTTGCTATTGATGGGTGTCTCCATGGTTTTGTTTTCTCTTCTACCATATATATCACTAATGTATTTAATATTTAAAGTTTAACCAAACAAAGCCTTCTTGAGACCTTCACCTACGTCTAAAGCGAACCAACCGTCACCACCTTGAACTGCTCTACAGGCTAAAACAAGGCTATCAGGGTAGTCATCGTGCTCATCTGATTTAATCTTCATGATACCAGTTTCAGTATATTCTCTTCTCAAATAAGACAATTGATAAACCAACTTATTAACATCCTTTAGAGTTATTCTTTTGTTCTCAAATAGTAATCTAAGATTCTTATACATATCAGCCTTTTCTTGTAGTGTAAACATAACCCCTCTAGCAGGTAAACTACGCTCTCGTGCCAAATCTATAAGACCACCACCCAATCCAGTTTCGTCTACATATACTGTTTCTACTTTATAATCTCTACAAAACTCTCCCATTCTTCCACATACATCTACCACATTAGATTGTGATTCTGCTTCTACGTGTTCAACAAACACATGATCATCATCGTCAACACCTACCACAGTGTATACAGTTTCATCTCTTCCAGTACGTGCAACGTCAACACCCATGAAATATCTAACTCTTCCTTTAGGATGTTTATCATTAACAGCATCTTGTATTAATGAGTTAGGAATTAACGCATCACCAATATCTAGGAACTCACCTTCAACTTCTTGAACATATTCTTCCCTTGTTAATTTTTTAATCTCTTCAATAAATGTAGGATCTTCTTGTACAAGTGGGTTATCAGTTGACTTTACATGGAACTCTGTCCACATACCATCAGGGTTAGTTGGTTTTGCATTTTGACACGCTTCAAAGAAATAACCAGATTTACTGAAAGGCGTAGAAGTTAACCACACTCTTGCTTGTGTAGCCATACCAGAAGGTAAGAACGCTCTAAGTATTTCTGTTTTAATGAAAGAACACTCGTCAGCAATAATAACATGAGGAGAATAACCTCTTAGTGACACACCTGTTTCACCAGTTGCTCTTGTTACAATACGTGACATACCAGTATTATCTAGATATTTTATCCACATCTCTGTTTGTGTATTTCTTACAATATATCCCTTAAGAAAATCATTATTGATTATTAAACTACGTATTCTATCAAACATGATTGTTGCCTGATTTTGTGTAGGTGCAGCAATTACTATGGTACATTCTTCCTTTACTGTTTTCAACATTAAAGGTGCAAAGAAAGCAAAGTGTACTGTTTTTACAGCAGTTGACATTGTTTTACCCACCTGTCTGCCTGATCTATATACAATAAATCTGTCTTGGCAGTTTACATATTCTTGATTGTAATCAAATAACTTATGGTCTAAAAAAATCTCTGAAAACATACTGGGATTTGTTACACATTCTGCTATAGATTTTACAAAATCTTCTCTATCTTTCAGGTCAGTTTTAGCTGTTCTAGCCACTAAAATTACCTCTACCCATAGTTTTGTTTTGTGTTGCTTTTGTATGTTGATTACCAAACTCCCATATTTCACCAGTTTCATGTATTATTACTGTAAATATTTTTTCTATTTCAGATCCATAATCAGTAACTAACCATATTCTACCCCTACCTTTAGGAGTGTTAACTTCCAAAGTTTGTTGTGGTTCATATATTATCATTAAGCAGCCCTCGTATGTGTTGTTTTTATGTGTTCAATTACTTCTTGAGAGTCTTTGAATCCTTTTTTACCACACCATATACAATGTCTTATATTATATACATTAGATTTTTCCCATGATCTTTCATGGAATTCATCAACATCACTCATTTTCTACCCACACCCATTTACCTCTATTATTCATCTTAATTGGCTTCCTTGGCTTTTTCTTATTCTTTATCTGGTTTAAAAACATTAGTTGATTGGCTAGCATATATGTGAGTTTGGTTTTTTCAGAGCCTTTTGCTGTTTTCAATCTTTCTTCTATTTCCCTTACAAATTCTTCTTGTACTTCCTCTGGAGGTAGTACAAACTTCTCTCTCTTTAACCACCCAAACATTTAATCACCACTCTTTTGTGCTTTAATCTGTCTAAATATATTAGCAATATCTCCTTCTTTATTATATTCTGCTTTCTCTGTAACAACTATCTTTGAATTCAAATCGTTGATAGACTTTACTACATTTAACAGAGTGTTAATTTCAGATTTAGTATTTCTATCAGGTATATTACCATCAAGTTTTGACTGAGTCAATGCCATAAGTACATTCTCAAATGATAGTTTAGCAATCATATCCATCATGGATTTTAAATCCTCTGGATTTCTAGTATCTATCTCATTAATGAATTGTACAAAATCATCTCTTATTACGCAAGCAGCACCCTTTTCATACTTAGGACACTTTCCATTACCACCTGCTTCGATTGATCTATAAACACATTGGTCACAGAGAGCAGGGATATTTGCCGTCTTAAAGTGTTTTGCAGCATTGAATTTAGATAGTGTTTTCCTCTTATCCTCACTAGCGATATATGTACCATCAAGCTTCTTAATCTTAAAGATATCATCTGCCATATAATAACTGTTATATATTAGTTAATAAAGTTTTCTTCGTAAATCCCGTATGATTTACATAAAGGCATAAATAATAAAGCAATAGGAACTCTCATCAAAGAATAATATTCACCGTTAATAATATCTTCTGTTTTTATATCACATTTTTCCAAGTTTTCTTTGTAAACTTCACACCAATGACGTAATTGTGGTACCATACCCCTACCTTTTTCACCAAAAAACATAGATAAAGTAGAGTTATTATTCCAAACCTCTGTCTTTTTACTCATGGCTGCTGACATCCAACCACTAGTATCTAAACTCTCAAAGAATCTTTGATCAATATATCTTCCTTTAGCAAGACCATGGTATTTTAAATTCATTGGTAATTTTCTCATTTGATCTTCAGTCTCTAACTTACCTTTTATCTCTCCTAGACAAACATAAGAGTCTGCCGGTAGTTGTAGTTGACTTAGATGATGTAGATAATTACCTTGGAGTACAGGTAAAGTCCAATCAATACCTAATTCTTTTTCTTTTTTCCAATATTTAATTGTCTCAATCATGTCATAAAACACATCAAATTGTGTTGCAAAATTGTAACGTTCTTTATTTGCTTTTAACCAACTATGATATTTATCTGCATCTGCATTCGTACCTGCTACAACGAATACGGAATCAAATTCTTGAAATTTCTTGATATTCGCATATGAATATCTATGTGATAACATTACATTTTTTATACCACATGATTCTAACGCTTCTAAATGAGCCTTATTATTAGCATTAAAGTAAATCTTCATCGGCATCAACCACCCACCTTAATGCCCTAACAATACCTCTTCTTTCTTCATCAGGTATTTTAAGAAATCTTACTGGTGTCTCTCTCACATCTGTTTCTTCGTGTAATAATAGTTCTTTTTGTACAAGAATTAGATGTCTGATTTGCTCTTCAGTTCTCATCATAATACTCCCTATTATCTGTGAAACATTTACTGGCGTATGGACACATACCATCACACAAGAAGCATTTCGTTCTTTCAGGGAGTTTTTTATCTAGTAGTGATTCTTTGATTATAGCAGCCTTTTGTTTCATATCTTCCACGGTTTCTTCATAAGGTGCTAATTTAAATGTTAAAGCCACTGGCTTATCTCTAACTTCTTTTTCAATCTTATTACTAATGTATATGACACAGCCAAATGTTGCATCTATATTATAGCATTTATGTAACAATACTCTATATCTATTAATCTGATCTTTATGAGAATCACTTGGTTTAGATGATGCCTTAGAGAAATAACCTATAGAACCGGTTGTTTTCTTATCACATATTACCCATTTATCTTCTACTTTCATTAGGTCATCTATACTTCCATATATAATATCTAGGTGTTTTGGATCATCATCTGGTATAGCCTTTGCTTCTTCATATGTTAGTGGTTTATCTTCCACCCAATCCCAAGCCAAGAATTTTTCATGATTTTCATCTGTTGCTAATTGTGAATTACTGTGTACAGCTTGACCGAAATAAAGAGATTTTGTATTCTCTGTGTCCATGCCTGTATCTGGTAGTATTTTTTTATAGATAACATTTCTCATACATGGTTTAATAACATCAGAAACGTGTATTGTACCAAGTCTTTCTGTTTCCATAGCTTCCATTTGGGCTCTACGAAACTCAAAATATATTTGATTATTAATATCTTCTATCTTTAACATTGTCTGGTGTAAAACTATACCTAATATAAAGGTTTAGGCTACATCTTTTGGACAATCACAAGATACATTTCCTTGATCATCATGGTCAAATTTCTTTTTACAGGTACCACAAACACCCGATGCGACTATTTTTATATCTGTCATTAGTAACTCTCCTCTATACTAAAAGAAAAAGACTCTGTTTGTTCTGAGATAGCACCGTTTGTATCTAATAATTCTACCTCTCCTTCCCATCTACCAGCTTTAGTATTGGTTGCATCTGTTGCACTTAATGCATAACTTACCACTCCGTTAGACCTATCATCAAATGTTAAATCACCATTTATTAATAATGTTCCATCCGTTTTCCATACTTTCCATTTACCTGTGGCATATGTAGTAGTATTGGATAGGTTCTTTGCTGAGCCTGTTGAATCAGATATAGTCAACTCTAATGTTGCTCTGCTTCCGGCTTTGACTTTATATTCTATTGCTCTTGGTGTCATATCAATACTCATTCTAGTTACCTGCTCCTCTTAAAGTCTTATTCCTTTTAAATATTCTTGCTACTTTACTTCTACCAAATGCTCTGGCTACTTTCTCTTTGCCTAATATCTTACCTATTCTTCTTCTACCTGCTGTAACTCTACCACCCATAGTGTGTTTTAATGAGTTATCAATTAGATTTTCAGTCTCTGTAATTTTATGTATGATTGATTTTAGTCTTGTAGTATTATCAGATATACTTAATGTGTCTGCTAATATACGTACTAATCCTCTCACAGTAAGTTTTACTTCACTTACTCTTATTATCTCATTTATCATAACTATCCAAAAGAATGCTGAATTAAACTGTTCAGAAATTCTAACTGTTTCATTGATCATTCTTGCCAAAGTTCTTGGTAGTTTTTGTAAGTCTTGTATCTGTTGAGATTCATTAATCATTCTTGTAAGTTCTCTGGAGAAGTTACGTGCTTCATCTATACCTATTGTCTCATTGATCATTCTTGCTAATACTCTAGGTAAGGAGTTTATTTCTTGTACTTGAACTGTTTCAGTTATTAATCTTGCAGTGTTTCCTAATCTATTAATTACTTCAGATGATCTTAATGTTTCATTTACATATCTAACCATTACACCAATTCTGTTTTTAGTTTCTGATGTTTGTAATGTTTCATTAATTGCTCTTATTATTAATCCAAGTCTATTATTGACCTCTGATAACTGTAATGTATCTGTTAATATTCTTACTAAACTTCTAACTGTTAATTGTGATTCAGATATAGATAATGTTTCATCTATTGGTTTTAATCCAGTTCCTAACCTACTAACAGATTCAACTTGTTGTATTGTATCAGATAACAATCTCACCAAAAATCTTGTCTTTTCTTCAAGATCTGCCACACTTTCTGTTTCGTTGATTTGTCTTGATAATTCTTCTAATCTGTTAAAGTTTTCAGATAACTGTTCTGTTTCATTAACTGCCTTTATTCTTCCTCTTAGATAACCAACTGCTTCAGATACAGAAGTCGTTTCATTTACATATTTAAATAATGCAGTTAGTTTATTTACTGCTTCATTAACAGACATTGATTCATTAATGAATTTTAGTATTGTTGGTATGACATCAAACACTGCTGCTATTTCATAAGTAGTACCATTGAATGAATTATCTTGAAATACATTAGTCTGAAATAGTTTTTGGTTTTTATTTATGCCTTGAAATATACTCTTTTGAAATGGATAAGCACCCCACTTCTCATTTTGGAATGTGTTATTCTGTGTTATATTCTTTTGGAATACTGGTAATACTTTTGCCATTATGCAAACCACTCAAATTTCCTATAAGATACTGAAGCAGATATACTACCTTGCCATCTTCCACCTAAAATAAAATACCTCATATCACCTATTCCCGTACCACTAGAATCTTCAACAGTCCAACTATTTTCATATGTATGTGAGTTATTGAAACCATTATCATATTGTCTATAATAACAGGTATTTCCATCTCTTTCTAATTCAATATTTTTACCACTAACCAATCCCGGAGTACAACCATAATCTAGTACGTTATATGGATTACTTGTAGCCCCACCACTTGTTTTATTACAACTACCAGTTAATGTTAAATCTTCATCATGTGCACCGTGTTCTGCTTCACTATTACCACTATTATGTCTATGTACCATAGTACATACAAACCTATCAACACCTTCACTTTGATATAATCCTTTATCTTCATTTGCTATATACATACCAACACTTCCATTCCAATTTCCACCACCCCAAGAAAACGAAATTGTTGTTTTCATTTTAAAATTAGTAAATGTTGTACCAGCATCATATGTTATTCTGCCTGTGTTTGAGTTTGTGGGAATTGATGCTGAACTACTATTTTCATGTGAGTACCACGTACCAGTTGGTGCTAGTCTATGTGGATTAATTAATGGTATCAAGTTTTATATCCAATCAAATAAACCTTCAATCCAGCAGATACCCCACCTGAATCAATTTGATCTATGTCGATTGTTATTTCAGCATCATCAGCCAACGATGTATCTGATATTACTGGTTGTGTTGCTGCTGTGACACTTGTTTTCTCACTCGCATCTAGTGTAATTTTAGTTGATAATATTGTTGAGCCAGCTTCGTTAATATCTACTGTAACAAGATTTGCCCCTGTACCAGCAGTTGTTAATGATGCTCTGACTGCTGTTAGTGTATATCCATAAGGCATCCTAAAAACAGTTTTTGATGTACCTGCCGTTAGGGCAGTTGCCTCATCAGATGCTGAGATTATAAGTGCCTGAGTTATAGTAGGAATATCTACTTTTGGGTTTGTGTTAATAATTTCATAGAATACATTTCCTTTTCTTTGTAGAATGAGAGGTATGTAAACATCAAGTGTTTTGTTTTCAGCATCTAATAACTGTATATTACCAGAATTAGATGGTGCTGAACCTTGATTATGTCTTACTGTAATCACATTAGCATTCTTATATAGAAATATTATATCCTCTTCTGCAATATCACTTGCAGAACCATAAGTTATAAAGTCTAAATTATCATCTGCTGAACCCTCGCCTGTTACTTTGTTTGCTGAATCAACTGGTGTTAATGCACCTGATGCTATTGTTTTTGTTGCTATTGTGAATCCTAACATACCACCTTGATCAGGGTTTGCATTCCATTCATTAGTACCTATAGCACTTGCTCCATCATCTGGAAAATTATTTGTGTCTATCTGTGTCGAATGTTTACTATATCCTTTTCTTGCCATTATGCTATCTCACTCCATGTACTTGATGTTGCGTTCCATATATAATGTTTACCTGTTGTTTCTTCAAAAATTGCACCTGTTTGAACATTACCAGCCCCTGCTGTACTTGGATCTGTAACACCATTGTAAAATTCAATATCATCAAATATTACATGATTGTCACTATTACCACTACCATGTGGTGATTTTCCTAATTTTATATATCGTAGCCCTGTTATACTGCCACTCCATGTCACATCATCATCAACTATAGTTGAACCTGTATATGATGAAGATGTGTAGATTTTAATTGTAGCTGTTGTTGAATTTGTTCTTCGTAAATCAAACCAATAATCTGTGTTTGCATCTATAACAATATAATCACTACCAGTTGTTTGTGTTGTTCCATCTCTTACTGTTAGATACCTATCAGTAGCAGTAATGGCTGCAACTTTACCTGCAATAAAATTAGTGCCAAAGTTAGGATCATCTTCGTTTTTAACATCTGTTAAACCAAAGTAAAGTTCAGGCTGATCTGAATCTAAGGTAGATTTCATTCTTCCTCTTAACACCCATGCTGTATCACTAGCATTAGTGCCTGAACCTAATGATGTTTGTAAATCATAAGTTGAACTTGTTTGGTCTGCCCATTGAACACCTTTATGTGTGAATTTTAATTCATTACCTGTTCTACTCGTATAACTTGATTCTGCGTGTGACCAAACATCTGTTGCACCATTTGTAAAATCTTCTTCGAATGTTTTACCTGTACGTTCTGCACTTGTTCCTTGCATTCTTCTACCTGCTAGATATTTAATAGCCATGTTATTCATTCACTCCCTTGTTTATAATCATTCTATCCATGTTGATACTCCTTTCTGAATTTCAAGATTATCCAATATGATAGTACCTGTACCATGCCAAGAATCATTGTTTGTTGTGAATAATAAATATCTTAATCCAGTAATATTCTCTGGTGTTCCACTATTCCAATGTGTATAAGAACCACTATCAGATACCATAGCTGTACTTTGAACTGTGGTGTATGTTGCATCTGTGTATGATGTAAATGTAAATTCACCTGAACTTTTATCCCACTTAAATTCCATATAGGTTGCTTGACCTGATGTATCTGGTGATCTATCACCTTTTCCACCATTACCTAGTCTTTGATGGCTTTGGTTATTTGAATGAAGTCCATTATGTGAACCACCATCGACTACTCTTGGTTCTATACCTTTGAGATATTCACTACTCCATTGTTGTGTTCCATAGTACCATCTATAACCTATAGCCATACAATTAGCTTCATTTCCATTAGTAGTTGGTTTTACATTTTGTACTAAAATACGATGGTTTGAGTTAGTAGTTTCTGAGAAAGATCCATCTGCATAATTACGGAATCTCATAATAAATTTATCACCTAATTCACCCAAGTCCATATACCATGCACTACCAGAGTTGGTAGATGATGATACATCTCTATATTGTTTTATATATTTACCTGAACTATCCCATCCAATAGTTTGATTACTCTCAGTAAGAACAGTTCCAGTATCACTATCAAAGTTGTTTATGTAATGGGTAGTTCCATCTAACTTCCAAGTGTTATCAGATTGTTTCCAAAAATACATAGGAGTGTCGGTTTGTTCAAAGATTGTGTTAACTGGTAGATTAGTATATGAATCTAAATTAGCAGTTGTTGAAGCATCGTTAGGACATGATTTTCCACCTGTAAACTCTTGAATTTCATCTTCACCATCATTAACAAGATAGAATTTAGTTCCATCTGTTTTCATAGTAAATCCAAACGGATTAGCTTCTACACTATATGACGTAGAATCTGCTGAACCTGTTGTAATATCCCATGCAGTTGACAAGTTCCATTGATATACTTTATCAGTAGCATAATCACAATACCATATTCTTAAACCATCTGTGCTTATAAAAACACCTGTTACATCACCTTGTAAACTATCTCTAGTTGCAACATCTGAACCTGACATTGAAGAAACATCCCACGCACTTCCACAATCATATTGTTTAATGGCATTATCACTTGCAACAGCAGTATAAAATTTAGTTCCATCAGGTTTGAAGAATAATCCTATAACTGAATTATAATCACCTGAATCACTTTCAAAAGTATCACTTTGATCTGCTGAACCGATTGTAGAAACATCCCATGCTGTTGATAGTGAATATCTTTTAATAGTTCCACCATAGTAAGAAACAAACATTTTAGTTCCATCTTCCTTGAAATATATTCCTCTAGGATTATTAGTTCCTAGTGCTTGAACTCTTGTGTGTGATATTGTAGTTAAATCATAAGGTGTTGACATTGTAAATTGGTCGACAGAATGACCTTGATCACCAATCACATAGAAATATGTTCCATCTGTTGATATAAAACAACCTCTAGGTTGAGTTTCATAAGAAGATAAACTAAAATCATCTGTTTTTGTAAAACCTGTCCATGCTGCTGTGCCTTGTGTGTCCATAGTATAATGTGCTTTTAGACCTAACTTGTTAGTTAATGTTGAAACTAATTGTGCATCGCCACCATTTGATGAGAAATCTGTTTGATAATCAGGTGTACCTGATGTTGTATTTGTTCCATTCCAAATTTTAATATCATCAATAGTTCCGTCTAATCCACCACCTGAACCATTATCTTGTTGT
>Ga0114933_10006061_pt1 | contig 10830 bp, 9 predicted proteins | sample 4SBtaG_FD_89691 | JGI IMG/M metagenome (GOLD analysis project Ga0114933, IMG submission 89691) | Deep subsurface microbial communities from Kolumbo volcano to uncover new lineages of life (NeLLi) - 4SBTROV12_W25 metaG | ecosystem: Environmental > Aquatic > Marine > Volcanic | place: Kolumbo... | reverse complement strand
TTCGTGTACGTCGCTGCATCTCGAACCTCCGGTTCGAGACCTACGCCGCACCCGCCTGGGCCCGCGAGACGCGGTTCACAGAGCGGATACATCCCGCGTGCCTCCGATGAGTGCACGGGGGCGCCGGAGCCCGATTATCAAAAAAAGTCTGGGGCGGGGGAGCGGGCTCGCTTGCGGCTCAGCGGAGACGTCGGCGAAGGAGGCCCAGGACGGCGAGGACGGCGAGCGGCGTGGATCGCTCCGCCCTAGTGGAACTCATGGCGCAGCCGCCGCCCATGGGGGCATCGCCGCCGTCCACGCGGACCGAGACCCCTGCGTCAGCGGCGCCGGCCTCTTGGCGCGTCGGGCCGCTGTCGCGGTTCATCACGCTGGCGTCCTCGGCTGCGGGGGGGCCTGCGTCTGCTCTCGGATCGACCGGCGCTCGGTCCAGGTCGAAGAACGTCACGAGGCGCTCGACCGCGCAGATGCCTGCGCTCTCCACGTAGCGGTCCGGGACCCCGCAGCCGCTCCCAGGGTCGACGAAGGTCGCGTGACCTCCGAGGGGGATCCGCCACGTCTCGACGGCGCCGCCGGCGAAGCTGCTGTGTGTGTATTCGTCTTCGCTCGAGGTGACCTCAGCAACCGGTGTGGCGCCGTGCAGGGCGGTCCATTGATCGAGGATTTCGCGTTGGTTCGAGGGGTTGACGATCGTGTCGAGCGCGCCGTGCCAGATGCTCAACCGAGGCCAGGGGCCGACGTGGTCGGAGGCTGCGCGCACCTCGGCCGCCCATGCCTCGGGCGTGCGGTCGTGCCCGAGGGTCTGGCAGGCGACGGAGCCGGCTGTGTCGGCGCAGCGATAGGGGATCGCGGCGAACACGCCGCCGCCGGCGAAGCGGTCTGGCCAGGTCGCGAGCATCACCAGCGGCATCGCCCCGCCGGCGGAGTGGCCCATCACGAAGGCACGCTCCGGGGCCGCGCCGTGCTCGCCCTGCATGTGGTCGAGCATCGAGATGATGGAGCGGTTCTCGCCTTCCCCTCGCCGCAAGTCGGCCGCGCCGCCCGCCTCGCCCGTCCAGCTGAAGCAACCGCCGGGGTGGTTGAGGAGCGACTGCGCTGGGTAGACGACGTGAAAGCCGAACGCGTCGGCCAGCGGTTCCCACCCGAGGCTTCGCATCGTGGAGGCGTCCACCGTGCAGCCGTGAAGGACGATGACGACGGGCGCCCCGGCAGGCGCTGCCGGGCTCGGGGAATACCGATGCATCGTGAGGTCGCCCGGGTTCTCACCGAAGGACGTGACTCGCTCGAAGGTGCCCGCGCCCGGCTGTGCCCACGCGCTCGCTGGCAGCGTGAGGGTGAGCAGCGCGGCGAGCGACCAACGGATCATCGCGTCATCCCTCAGCGGCGGAGGCGGCCGCATCTCGCTCCGCCCAGAACCGAACCATCTGCGGCCAAAGGTGCCGCTTCGCCGAGCTCGAGACGACCGCGCCGACGTGGCCTCCGGGCATGTGAAGATGCGCTCGATCGGTGGAGGAGACCCGCTCCACCAGGACGCTCGCTGAGGCGTGCGGGACGATGTTGTCGTGCTCGAACGTGATGGCCAACACGGGGCAGGTGATGTCGCGCAGGAAGATGCGCCTTCCACTGAGGGACATCTCGTCGCGCACGAGCGCGTTGCCTCGGTAGAGCTCATTGACGTAGGTGCGATAGCACTCACCCGGGAAATCGACGTTGTCGTTGCCCCAGGTCTCGGTCGCGAAGAAACCGTCGAGGAAGCGGTCGTCCCAGGCGCGGTCGACGAGCTTCACGGCCTTCCAGAGGTTCAGGGTCGGGCGCAGCATCTGGAAGCTCGCCTGCATCACGGGCCAGGGCATGTTGCCGAAGCCGCTCAGCATGGCGTCGACGTCAAAGCCTTCGGAGCGCGTCCAGCGGCTCAGGAGGCCGTCGTCATCGAATTGGATCGGGGCGGCGAGCGCGAGGAGCGAAGCCATGGCGTCCGGGTGCGCCGCCGCGTGGATCGAGGCGAGCGTGCCCCCCATGCAGTACCCGAGCACATGGGCCTGGCCGCGTGAGCCAAACGACGCCGCGACGCGGATGGCCCTGGCCATGTAGCGATCGGCGATGTCGTCGAAGCTGAGGTAGCGATCTTCGTCGCCCGGTGTGCCCCAGTCGATGCAGAAGACGTCAAACCCTTGGCCAACCATGAACTCGACGAAGCTCTTGCCGGGGAGCAGATCGAGCACGTAGTGGCGGTTGATGAGGCTCGGCACGAGCAGGAGCGGCGTCGCGTAGCGGACGCCGGGGCTTCGATAGCGCAGCAAGCGCCACTTGTTCTCGCGGTGCACCACGTCCGCCGGCGTCATGCCGACGGGCGGGCGACCAGCGACGGCTCGCTGGGCGATCTTGACGAAGCGATTCATGCGTAGAGGCTCTGAAAGCGGGCCCCGTGGCGCTCGATGATCTTCTTGCGCTTGGGCTTGAGCGTCGGCGTGAGCATGCCGCCTTCGACGGTGAGGGGCTCGTCGACGATCACGAACTTCTTGATCGTCTCGTGGCGCGCGAGCTCGGCGTTGACGGCATCGATGCGCTCCTGGACGAGCGCCCGGAGCGGGGCGACCTCGGCTTCTTCGCGCGCGGTCGGGTCGAGCCAGACGCCCGCGGTCAGGTACTTCTCGCCGTCCCCGTACACGACGAGGTGAGAGATGTAGGGGTCGTCGCGGAAGCGCACCTCGATGTTCGCCGGCGCGATGTTCTTGCCGCCTGCCGTGACGAAGATGTCTTTCTTGCGGTCGATGATCTGCAAGAAGCCATCCTCAGTCCAGCGACCGACATCGCCCGTCTTGAGCCAACCGTCCGGGGTGAACGCATCCTCTGTGGCGGCTGGGTCTTTGTGGTAGCCGCCGAAGATGCTCTTGCCGCGCGCGAGGATCTCGCCGTCTTCGGCGAGGCGCAGTTCGACCGAGGGCAACACCTGCCCGACGGAGTCGAAGCGGTAGGCGTCGGGTCGGTTCAAGGTCAGCGTCGGGCTCGCCTCGGTGAGGCCGTAGCCTTCGATGATCAGGAGCCCGTCCGCCTCGAAGCGCTCCTTCACTTCGCGCTTGAGCCCCGCCCCGCCGCTGAGGCAGAAGCGCAGCCGGCCGCCGGTGAGCACCGGCAATGGGGTGTGCTCGCTACCACTGATCACGGCGAGCTTCTCCCAGATGGCGGGCACGCTCATGAACACGTGTGGGCTCACCCGCGGCATGTCCGTGAGCACGCGGCGTGGGTCGGAGAGGTAGCTCGTCCAACCCAGGGTGTTCCCGAGGCAGGCTTCGCCGAACCCGAAGATGTGGCTCATCGGCAGCCAGAGGAGGTCGACGTCCCCCTCCTCGACGAGCGGGGACAGACAGCGCATCCAGTCCGCGCCGTTGACGGCGACGTTCTCGTGGGTGAGCGGCACGCCTTTGGGCTGCCCGCTCGTCCCACTCGTGTAGAGCATCAAGCCAGGCTGCGAGAGGGAGACGGCGTTCATCGTTCGCTCGAACGCCCCCGGCTCTGCCCGGTCACGTTCGGCGCCCTCCCGCATGACCTCGGACCAGGTCACCAGGCGCTTGTCGACTTCGGCGAGCGCCGGAGCCGCGACCCCTTCGGCGCGCATCTCTTCGAGCAGTCCGGGCGCGTCGAGCCCGTCGTCGAAGAGCACGACGCGGCGCACCGCGTCCAGGTGGTCCCAGGCCTCGAGCACACGGCGAAGGAGCGGCGCGGTGTCGACGAAGAGCACGCGCACGTCCCCATGCTCGACGATGTAGCTCGCTTGGCTCGGCGTGCTCGACGCGTAGATCGGCACCATCACGCCGCCAGCCGCCTGAATCCCCAGCGCCGCGGCCATCCATTCCACACGGTTCGGCGCGAAGATCGCTGCGCGCTCTCCGCCCTCGAGGACGTTCGAGAGATAGAGCGCGGCGTGGCGGATCTGATCCGCGTGCGCTTGCCAGGTGACCGCGCGCCAAGCGTCGCCGTCGTGGACCATGAAGCGAGCTTCAGCGGCCCGCTCGCCAAGAGAGTCGAAGACCGCGCGAGGGGCGATGCGCGGCTCCAGGTAGGGCGTCGGGTCGACCATCAGGTCTTCCGGCCGAGGCGAGCGTCGAGGTCGACGAGCCGCTCCTCGAGGTCGAGCAGCTTGCTCTGGATCTGGTTCAGCGCGTGAAGCGAGCGCTCCTGATCGCGTTTGGTCGGCAGGCCCCAGTTACCCCAGAACTGCGCCAGCGTGCGCTCACCTTTGCCACGTGCGCGCATCGCGCCCGCGAGCAGGTGCCCACTCGGCCCGAGCACCGCCGGGTTCTTGAGCACCGACTCCATGTACTCCGCGGTGGCGCCTTCCCATGCGAAGAAGCCCTTCTTCCACTGATCCCACATATCATTCATCGCTTACCTCAACGTGATGCGCCGCAGCTCGGCGGCGTTGTCGAACGGCGCGGTGACGCCGTCGGCGCTCTGCGCGCGGGCCACCTCACCGAAACACTCGAACAACCAACTCGTGATCCGACGCTGGGCCGGAGTTCCGATGGCGGGGGTGACCGTGACCTGCTGGTCCACGCGCCACGCCTGCCCGAACGTCCAATCGGGGAGCTCGAGAGAGCCCGCGCCTCTGACCTCGACCTCGTAGGTGTCGGTGCCCCGGTAGGCCAACCCGAGCGCGGTTCCTTCGCTGACCGTGCCGGTGACGCGCCAGCGCCGGTTCGGCTCGAGCGGCAGCATGAAGAGCGCTACCGGCTCGTCGTAGGGGAGGAGCGTTCTGCCCTCCGGTGGGTCGGGCGTGGCGGACGCGACGCCGTGCAGCCAGAGGCCTCGCTCGTCCTGGTGATAGACCCCGAGCACCGTGCCCTCGAGGTCGACGGGGGCCACGAAGTCGGCGCCCACGAAGTCGAGCGCGAACCAGTGGTCGGCGAGCCGCGTCGGTCCCAGCCGGATCAGTCGATCATCGGCGTAGTCGTTGCCGAGGCTCCACGAGAGCCGCCCGGCCGGGTCGACATCGCCGGCGAGGTTGATCGCGCGGTCGTTGCCGACGAGGTAGCCGACCTCCTCGCCGATCGCGACGGGCATCTCACCGGACTCGAGCACCCCGTCCAGGTTGGGCAGGCACTCGAAGGTCGGCTCGGCTCCCGGGGCGTAAGGGCTCGCCCCCGGGAATGTGCGGTTCTCGCCGCAGCCGGTCAGCGAGGAGAGCGCGAGCGCGGCGAGCGCCGCGGCTTGGAGACGCGCGCTCATATCGTGATCCAGAGGCTGAGGCGGAGGAGCTGTGCGGGCTGGGCGTCGAGCCCGAGCGTGGTGTTGCGGAGGCCGGCGAAGGGGAAGAGCACGCCGTAGGCCGCGACGATCGACCAACCCTCATCGTTCTCGTAGCTGAGCGTCGGGTCGAGCTCTACGCCCAAGGCGGCCTCGCCACCCGGGGTGCTGGTGGGCTCGAGCGCCCAGCTGAACACGCCCGCGAGCGAGAGCCGCATGCGACCGCTCGGGTGGTCGAAGAAGGTCACTCGGGCGTGGGGACGCAGGTAGAAGGCGTCCGTGACGGTGCCGATGATCTCCCGGAAGAGGATCTGGTCGACGCGGTAGTTCGGATGGAAACGAAAGTTGTCGACCCGCATGTCGAAGGGCGCCACGAGCTGAGCGCCCTCTCGGTCGCCCGGTTGCCCGGGGCCCCGCGTGCCTGGGAAGGCGCCGAAACCAGGCGCCGGGTCTCCCGACGCGACGCCGAGGTCGATCCCGACGTCCAGCACGTTTGCGATCGGCGTGAGCTCGGACTCGACCGCGAGTCCCCACTGGAGCGAGTCCACCGGGTCTCGAAGGAAGACGCCCGGGACGAGCGAGGCTTGGTCGAAGTGCGCTCCGACGACGGCTCCCTCGGCGGCCACGCGACCCCAAGGCCCGGAGATGCGCAGGAAGGCGTCGCCGGCGACGGCCTCGTAGCCGCGGCCGACGATCTGCGTGCGCGAGAGCTCGTAGTCTGCGGCCGTCGGCAGGTAGTCGGGGGCCCAGTCGAACATCTGCCACCGGTAGGAGATGAACGCGCCGTACTCGACCGTCGTGTAGCCGGCGCGGGTGCGGCGTGCGCGGCTGCCGTCCTCGCGTACGTTCATCAGCGCGAACGTGAAGGTCCAAGTGTTGTCAGCGGGGTCCAGGTCCAGGAACCGCACGCCGTCCGAGCGAGGCACGTTTGGGCCGATGGACGTGAAGTCGAAGGCGAGGGTCCAGATGTGCTCCGCGAAGGCGGTCGCGAAGAAGACCCGGTCTGCCGCGTCGTCGGTGTCACAGCCGGGGCAGTCGCCGCCGTTGCTCATCATACCCAGGCCCCAGTGGGAGCCGATGCGTCCCGCGGCGATGAGGCCGAGCGGGGTCAAGACCTGCGCCCACGCGCGCTTGATCACGAACGCCGACCCAGGGCTTCGCTGCCGACGCGTGTCCGCCGGCGGGCCCACGGGCAAGCTGCCAACGCTGAGGTTATCGATGACGTCGAAGCGCGCGTGAATGCTGACCGTCGTCTCCGGCACGTTGAAGGCGAGGTCCGTGCGCAGGCGAAAGTCGCCGTGCGTGAGCAGCTGAGAGAGCGGGTCCGCCTGCGGCACCGCATAGAGTGGATCGCCGCTCGGGGTCAGGCCGTGGTCGAGGTCGAGGTTGTAGAGCAGCTCACCGCGCCCGCGGAAGAAGATCCGATAGTCGACGATGTTGGGCTCGCCCGACGGCGGGACGCGGCGCACCGCCGCTTGGGCCGAGGCGACGCTCGGCAAGAGCAGGACGGCAAAGATGAGGAAGCGCCTCATTGGCTGAGCTCCGAGCTCGGCTCGAGGGCGGGCGCGGGCGCCGACTCCTCTACGGCCGCCGGCCCGTGGGGCGCGCGCAGCGCGGGGCGCAGCGACTCGGCCGGCGCTGCCTCGAGGAAGGCCACGAGGTCGCGGAGCGAAGGTCGTGCCGCTTCGATCATCGGGAAGTGCCCACAGCGCGGATAAACCCGCAGGCGCGCTTCGGCGAGCTCGTTGGCGAGCCGCTCACCCTGGCTCAGGGTCGCCACACGATCTTCGCGCCCCCAGAGCAGGAGCACCGGAGCCTCGATCTCGCCGTAGCGTTCCTGCTCGAAGCGCATGCCTCGCGTAGCGGCGAGCGCCGCTGCCCGCGTGCCCGGCCGGTCGAGCGCAGACACCACGGCGTCGACGAGCGCCTGCGGGAGCGCCTCCGGGTCGAAGAAGGCGAGCGCGATTCGGTCATCGGGGCGCTGGTCGTAGAAGAGTCCGAAGAGCAGCTCACCCATGCCGTCGGCGTCGGCCCACTGGAAGAACGTCGGCCGCTGCTCACGGAATACGTAGGCGTCGTAGAGCGCTATGCGGCTTACGCGCTCTGGCGCTTCGAGGGCGAGGGCGAGCGCCACCGCGCTGCCCCACGAGTGAGCCACCAAGGCGGCGCGCTCGATGCCGCGTTCGTCCATGAGCGCGAGCACGAGGCGCGCCTGCGCCTGCGGCGAGTAGTCGCCCTCGGGCCGGTCGGTCCAGCCGAAACCCTTGAGGTCGAGCGCGAGCACCCGGTGCGACTGAGCCAGCCTGGGGCGCACGCCGTTCCAGGTCTCCAGCGACGAAGCGAAACCGTGGATCAACACGACCGGGTCGCCCTCTCCCTCGTCGACGTAGCGCACGCGCGCGCCCTCGACCTGCGCAAAGGTCGCGTCGGCCGGCTCACCCTCCATCGCGCCTTGGTGGAACGACATGCAGCCGCCCAGGATCAAGGCGCTCAGGGCGGGTAGTGTGAGACGTCGACTCACGGCGCGACCCGCCAGATCTCCGAGGCGAAGGAGGGCTCCTCGTCGGTGCCGACGCCGAAGACCTGCGCGATCGTGCCCACGCAAGGTTCGACGTACGAGTGGCGGCGAGTGTCCGTGATCAGGACGCCGACGGTGCGTGTGATGCGGGTGTTGACGCGCAGCACCGGGCGAACCCCGGCGGGCGTGCCCGCGTCGCCTCGCGCGTCGATCTGGACGATCCAGCGCTCCGAGTAGACCGACGGAACCCCTTGGGTGACGCCGGTCACGTTGGACGTCTCGTTCCAGGTGGCGCCGTGCTCGAGCGGCAGCTGCCAGATCGGCGCCGGCGGGTCGTAGGTCAGCTCCGTACGTGTCGCGCCTCCGTCGGATGAGACGACCCCGAGCAGCACGAGCGCGTCGGGGCTCGCCCTGAACACACCGATCAGGTCTTCGTCCGCGCTGAGCGGCAACGCATAGGTCGCTGTCGGGAAGCTCGAGGCGAACCACGTGCCCACGGGGCTCGTGCGCACGAACGCCACGTCGGCGTCGCCGTCGTAAGGGCCCTCGAAGTCCCAGAGCCGAGTGGCGTCGAAGCGCTCGGTTCCGTGGGTGTCGACGGTCACGTCCATGGCGACCCTGCGGGTGACGGCCACGTCGAGCGGGAGGGGGAGCTCGTCGGCGCTCAGTCGGTCGTCGCCATCGCCACAGGCGGGCGCGCTCGCGTCGCGGCCCGCGTCCAGCGAGCCAGCGTCCGACATTGCGGCATCCGGCGAGCCCGCGTCGGGGGTGGGCCCCGCGTCGGCTTCAGCTCCGGCGTCTGCCGGCGTGGTTGCGTCGAGGCTCACTCCGGCGTCCACCAGACTGCCGCACGTGCCGTCCGGGTGGCAGATGCCCGAGGCGCACTCAGCTCCGAAGCGGCACTCGTCGCCCGCGTCGCAGCCGACGCAGAGGAGCAGCGAGAGCGCTGCGGGGGCCAGCCACCGTTTGCGGAGCGCGCTCATCGACCGGAACCGACCAGGGCGGGCGAGCGCCGGCGCCGCAGCCGCCGGACGCCTTCGAGCAAGCCGAGCAGGCCGAACGACACGAAGACACCCTCGGTAGCGGTCGATGCGGGGTTCACGAACGTACCGAGACCGTAGACCGAGATCAGGTAGTGAGTGAAGTGCACCCCCGGCCCGACGAGCGCCGCCGCGAAGACGTAGCGCGCGTCGAGGTCGTCGACGAAGACGCCGAGCGTGATGGGGGCGAGCGAAGCCGCGACCAGCCCGTAGACCCCAACCTGAGCGAAGATGCCGACGAGCTCCGGCGGGTCGAGCGCCATGCCCGCGGAGACAACGCCCATCAACACCAGGATCACGCGGCTCGTCTTGAGCGCGATCTGCTGCCGGCGCTCCGGATCCGTGTTCCTCAGGAGCCGGTCGCCCAGCTGGCCGAGCACGAGGTCGTTCGCCGCGATCGTCGACGCGCTGACCAGCAGGCCGTCGAGCGTGCTCATGCCCGCGGCGAGCAGCGCAACGCTGATCAGGACCCCGGTCATCGGCCCGAACGCTCGGGTGAGGTAGACGGGCATGACCGCGTCCTGGCTCTCGATCCCTGGGAAGCGGATCCGCGCGTAGAGGCCAGCGACGAGCACGAGCGCGAAGATGACTCCGACTCCGACCGAGACGACGAGATAGCGGCGTAGGTCACGCTCACTCGAGAGGTAGAGGCTCTTGGTCAGAATATGCGGCTGGCAGGTCAGCCCGGCGCCGACGACAAAGCCGCAGACGAAGACGTCCCAGGTCGAGCCGAAGAACGGGCTGGTCGCGTTGACGGGATCGACGAGGTTGGGGTCCTGAGCCGCGAGCTGGTCGAGGAACGGCCCGACGCCGTCGCCGAGGAGGTAGAGCCCGCTGCCGAAGATCACCAGGGCGACCACCACCATCAACGCGCCCTGAAACGCGTTGGTGTAGACGTGCGCGTACGTGCCTCCGAGCAGGATGTAGCTGAACACGAAGCCGACGATCACCAAGACCGAGGCCGCGTAGCCGAGGCCCAACGTGTGTTGCATCACCAGGGCAGAGCCCTTGACGATCAGGACCACAAACGCGACCGCGAGCAGGAGGTTCAGCAGCGCGAAGTAGGTGCGCATGCCGCGGTGGCCAAAGCGCGCGCCGACCCAGTGCGGCAAGGTGAGCGCGGCGGTCTTCTTGCCCAGCTTGCGAAACCCACGACTGAGCACGAGGAGCGCCACGATCACCCCGGCGCTCGCGGCCAGGCCCAGGTGCATCAGCGCGCTGACGCCGTGCACGTAGACGAAGCCGGGGTTGATGACGAAGGTGGCGGTCGACGCGATCGCTGCCGCGAGCGTGATGCCGACCATCACGGGCCCGAGGTCGCCGTTGCCGAGGGCGAATCCGTCGAAGTCCTTGGTCTTCTTCATGCCGCGCAGCGCGAGCACGGTCGTGAGCAATACGTAGGTGCCGAAGGCGCACCAGGCCAGCAGGTCGCGATCCATGATCGCACCTCTCGATCGTTGGGGGTTGTCGGAACGGGAGCGGGACTCAGAAGCTGAGCCGGCGGATCTCCGCGGCTCGGTCGAACTCGATCTCGGTCTCGTCCTCTTCGGAGAGGATGGTGACCACTGTGCCGAAACACTCGGCGACAAAAAGAAGCTGGCGCGTGACGGTCGTCGTGAAGCCGACCTCGCGTGTCAATGTTACGTTCACGCGTAGAGCGTCGAAGGGCGCGTAGGGGGTGACCACTTCGCCGCGCGCGTCGACCTCGGAGGCGTAAACCTCGCGGAAGTTGACCGCGAGGCCCTCGGCGAGCCCGGTGACGCGGCTGTCGGTCGTCCAGCGGTTGCCTCGCTCGAGCGGAAACGTGAGCACGCGGACCGGCGGGTCGTAGGTCAGCTCGGTCCGGGTGATGCCGTCGTTGGGCGAGACGACGCCGAGCAGCTCGAGCGCGCTCTCGTTGATGCGGAAGACGCCGAGCAGGTCGCTGCTCTCGGTGAGGCGCGCGACGTAAACCGCGCCGCCGAAGCGGCCCGACAACCCGCGGCCGTCCGGCGCCTCGGGGATGAGGTCGAAGTTGTGTACGCGGCTGAC
>Ga0114933_10006059_pt1 | contig 10831 bp, 8 predicted proteins | sample 4SBtaG_FD_89691 | JGI IMG/M metagenome (GOLD analysis project Ga0114933, IMG submission 89691) | Deep subsurface microbial communities from Kolumbo volcano to uncover new lineages of life (NeLLi) - 4SBTROV12_W25 metaG | ecosystem: Environmental > Aquatic > Marine > Volcanic | place: Kolumbo... | reverse complement strand
GTCTGAAAATTTGGAGAGTTTCTCCTTCAAATTGATTTTCTCCATCCTTTCTCTCTCCTTTGTATACGGATAGAGGGGGTCTACTTCTAATGAACGGCTCACTGAAACCCTGAGCACCCCGTACCCTCTGAGTCGTACTACTTGAATCAGTGCGTTTTTCACCTATTTCAATGAATATGCCGGGGTTTCAGTAGTTATCTTATGGTTCAAAACACATTAATCTGTTCTATCATTCTCTATCCAATATCCATATCTATTATCATAAAATAATCCTGCTCTATTCATCCATTTTGTGAATGTTCCTCTAGATTTACCCGCTCCTGTTAAATCTGCGAAATCGTCATGATCTTCATTGAATGAAATATAACCCTTCTTGTTAAGTTTTTGATTTACCCAATCATCTACAGTAATCGAACCGTTCAATTGGTGTCTTGGATTATCTGAATTATGCCACTCTTTGGGCGAATAGGGGCCCCAATTGAATTCTTGCGGAGGTAGAGGGACATCTCTGGCATTCACTCCTTTGATAGCGCCGCTTCCGCGTGAAGTAGACAAACCGCTTCCGCGAGGCGCGTACTTCCTACCAGTAATTTCATGATATTCTTGCCTGGTTACCATTTGAACCGGCGATGAATCTTGTAAAGTTGCGAGAGGGTCTTCATGACCATCAGTAAATTGTTTTAATTCAAGAAATAGTTCTAGTACAAAGTTATCTCTAACACCTAGATATTTGATAAAGCGTTTGAAACCGTAACCAGGATTTAGATATGCCAATTCGATTAATTCCTCATCAGTGTATTTCTGCCTTCTAGCAACCCCCATTTTTATCTCAGGAAGAATATTTTCATCAAGAAGTTCCTCATCTCTCCATTCCTTTATCTTCTGTGAGTGGATGCCTGTCTGATTGGAAATTTCTGAAAGAGTATACTCTTCCCTAATCATTTCTATGACATCGTTTCTATCTGACACTGAGTACTTTCTTCTACTTGTAGATCGTTCCCTATCATTTTCATCCCGAATATCTCTAAGAATTCCAGTATCTATTCCAAGTTGTTTGGAAATTTCTGTATCGGTTATTCCTTCATCAACTAGAGAGAGGATGATTTCTAATAAACTGGGAGTAATATCACTTTTTTTCACAAATTCACCTCACTTGAAAATTCATTTCAAGACAATCCCTCTCAAGGAAAGTCACATCGATTTCGGTTCTACCATAGCATAGAAGATGTTCGGTGGTGATGACAGTTGGTGCCGGCACCCCTAATCTACCTCGAAGATAATGGCCTAGGATGAATTTATCTGGATAACTGCATAATTGCTTTGGGTATATTCCTGTACCGTCAAGGGGTTGAGTACCTTCAGCAACAAGTTGCATGGTTTTCCCATCATCCCATATTACATCAAAAATAGTACCGTGCGAAAGGAAGTGTCCCATACGTAGGTGGGAAATACGTATTGGAATATATGCATCATTAGGAGAAACGTGGGCATTGGCCAAACCCCAATTAAGCCCTGAGCGAGTTGGAACTTGATCACCTCTTGCTAATAGTGTCATTTGAAGAGTCCCACTATTGACGGAGTCCATTCTGATCTCTGAACTTGTCAAGTAACCATCATTCAAAGCGTCAGTTTGTATTCTGCGGATGATTTTGATATTCGCCCCCGTAATTCTCTTGATTTCAATTAGTGATTTCCCTTCGCGTGTCAATTCTAATACATCATTTTCATCAATGGAGTCAGTTTTAGTCATTAGAAATCACCTAATTTAACTGAGAAGCAAATTGTGACCAATCTTTTTCGGTTAATACTTTCATATCCATTGCGAATACATCTAATGTGTATTTGATATCTCTCACTGTTGCAGGAATATCACTTAGGATTTTTGAGTCCAATACTGGTGAGTATTCTGTAATCCAGTGTATTTCTTCAAAGGCAATAGAATATGTATTTCTATAGTACTGATCGTGTTCTTCCCTGTATCCTGATCGTCGCAAGACTTTTTCAAAATGGGCCAGGTTAGGACCATCACCTAGAACAATTCTTAGTTCATTAATCAAATTAGGGAGTGCAATGTCTTCACCGGATTCGATTCCAATGACAATCAATGCTAATTTTGCATTTCCTCCAAATGGAGCAACTTGACTAACATTAGAAATTTGAACGGATGGTGGTTGTAGAGTTGTAGTTTTTATCTCTAAATGTAGCAAATCAGAGACATAATCATGCAATGCCTTTTCTCTCAATGGGCCAATCCATGATCGACAAGAATCAGGGTCATGTTGAATTAATTGCGAAAGAACATGTAATTCACCAAGGAGACCCTTTTGTTGAGAACGATTCAAGCGCCCTCTTTTTCCTGCCCAAAGTTTCCTCCAATCCTCTAATGTTTCATCAAATGCAGTTGGTAATCCTAACGTCTCAAACTGCCTAATCATATCTGCAATGAAAGGAACGAATATTTCTCTCTTTGACGATTCAACACTAATCACAAATTCAGATTGTTCACCTTCTTTTTGAATTTGTACAGTAAGTCCATCTATTGGATTCAAAGGTTCAGAAGGATCTAGATCACAAGGAAATTTCACAATATCCTGTTTTCCTTCAATCATCAATTTGACATCCGAACCTTCCAATGCATGGACATATTGCCCATCAGAATTGTGTGATAGGACTTCAAATTGGCGACTAATTTGGCCAACTAAATCTCTTAATAATGAACTACCCATCATGATCAACTCCTTCTAGTGCCCAGAATTCAGATAATACCCCTTCTCCTTCAACAATTTCGTTTTCACTCACTGGTAAAGCCATGGCATATCCCACTACTTCAATTCGGTCCTGATTATCATGAAATAAGGTGGTTCTCGAATTGTGGTTCAAATCTCTTGGTTGTGAATCCCGGTCAATGATGTAAATCAATAACAATGGATTGGATGGATCTCTATGTTCGTACATGATCGGATATGACACATGTCCATTTTTCATGTAATCTTTGGTTTTCCCTGGGAGGTCGATTACAACATTGCTGGCTTGAATTAGTTCTCCAATAGAATCGCCTCCTTTGATTCTTGTGCGCATTGGTAATCCAACATCAAAGTCAATTCCAAAGTCAACCAATGGTTTCTTAATTCGTCCATCCTGTGATGAAATCAAGGCAACTGACCAGTTTGATAATTCATCGATATCTAATCTTGTTTTGATATATTGTTCCACGTGTTGGATATTAAAAGTCCGATCTTCAGGATGATGTTTGTGTCCTTGGATAAGGCTGAGAACTAAATTAGGGTCAACTTGACGCCAGAGGAGTGTATTGTCATTGGCTTTAGGTTTCTCAAAGTCAGAATTCATTTGTGACAAGAATTCTGCTAGATTATTGAGATTTCTTTTTAGAGCCACCTGGTCATGAAATAGGAATCTAGTCATTCTTGGAGTTGATGCACTAAGTCCATTAGAAATCAACCTGGCGTGCCTCATTTTATTTTTTGCAGTAGGTAACATAGCACGATGTTTTAGAATACGAACAGCCAATGATGTAGGTGTCAAACCAGTCTTTCCATATCTTTCAATGTCAGAAATTAGAGCACGTTCAACAGAGGTTAACCAAGTGAACCATTCAACGAGAAGGCCAGTTGTATGTAATCGAATTAAATCATTGTATCCAGCTCTGAAGCCAAACCATCTTCCCATCTGAGTTAGTGTATCATACATTCTACTTTCACGAATGAAATATGTCGTACACAGGCCTTCAAGAGTTAATCCACGTGATAATCTATTTCCTCCAACAGCTATCACCCTCAACCCTCCCCCTTCATGTGACGAATAATCGAGGGTATCGCCCGTTTCGGAATTGATTAATTTCACATTGACTCCCATAAGAGTGAAACGGATAAGTGCTGGTTCAATAATACTCCAATCTTCTACAGTACATGGGTTTGATTGGAATTCTTTCACCCATCTTTTCTTCATTAAATCTCTAATATTCTGTCCCTCTACTGAATATGAATTTGGAATCTGTTCTCTCCATATTTCTATCAGTTGACTGAGTCTTCCATGAATGGGCGATTGATTTCTCTTAGTATGCTTGATATGTACTAACATTGTATGGTGTGAACCCGCACCATTGCGATGCAATCTGGCTGCCCCAGATAGGAAAAAATCCATCACTGCCACGTTCAGAGAATTTGGTAATGATGATTCTTTACCTACCTCATAATCTGAATCTAATTCTCTAAGGTCCAGAGCCTCTGCACGAGGAACTACAATTACTTGGTCAGATACATCAGTATCTGTAACTTCATTTGCAGCAGGGAAAAAATCATCCAAACCCCCGTACCCATCAGGTTTAGGCAATGTTAGAATAAAATCACGTGGATAAAGAGTAGGGCCGAGATTGGGGTGGTCAAGATTTGGGTCAATGAGAACATTGGCGAATGGAGTTGCCGTATAACCCACATAGGCATACCTGGTGAATAATCCAAGAATTTGCCTAATTCGCGAATTAATTTTTGTAGCATTGACTATCTCATTGTCATCTTCTTCAAGTTCATCATCATCATCATCTAAATATCCTTCAAGATCGGGATTTTCACAAATTCCATCATCAATTTTCTTGGTATTGATTGTAGCATGATCTGCTTCATCATCAATAATTAACATATTGAGATTCATCAATTCAAGGGGAGATAATTCTGAAAGTTGTGCATACAGTTTATCAAGGGGAGCCACATTTTTCTTGATTACTAATAATACAGCACTATCTTCCCCCATGCTGAATAATTGAACATTTGGTAGAGTTTGGAAATCGAGGTCTTTATCAGTTAGTGGAATCAACTTTTTTTTCATGGGATTCGCAGGATCATGAAAAGCAATTTCATCTTCTAAACGGATTTGTGTTTGTCGACGAAGATTGTTATGAAGTCCTGCTAATACCACAATAATTTGAAATCCTGCATCAACAGCTCTCGCGATCAATCCTGCATAATTTGCTGTTTTTCCACTCTGTACCCGTCCAACCACAAGTCCATAGCGTCGCAAACCTCCCTCTTCCTGATTAGGATTATAAAGAAAATTCATAATTCTTCGAGTAGATTCTTCTATGGATTGAATTGCTTTGTCAGGAAATTTTTTGGCAACCAAACCAGATATATACCTCATCCAATTAGAACCATCATCAAGTTCATCAAACCAATTTTCAGATGCTTCCAATGGGAGACTTTCGGCAGGTTCGGCATCTAACACTTGAACAAACCGCCAGATTCTCTCTCTCAAATCTTCAGGGATTTCATCATCATTCAATATTTGATCTACCATTCCTAATCTGACCCATGCAGTTGCACGTACATGTGCTTCATGCCAGGTAGAATCGATTGGAAGCATGTACTATCTCTCTCTAATTTGTTTAATGAATTCCTTAAACATTGCATGATTAGAATTCAGTGTTATGAACCAAGTATCCCCTAACTGTTTCTCGTTAATGATCACCTTGCCGAGCGTTGATCCTGGGATTTCTTCAAGTTTTATTTTCTTCAAAGGTTGAGCAGATGTTGGTTTTGTAGTCAATACCTTTTCACCCTTAATCGTTCCCGATTTTTGGGTCTCATTTTTCTTAGTTGTTTTTGGCTTTCCACTGACTTTTATTACGGCGTCTTTTCCACTTTGTCTAATCCTAGCCCGAGCACGATGATTCACTGCTTTCTCATCATCAGGGTGCCAACGAAACTTGGAGGTTGTAAGTTTAGCGAGGTGCTCCCTCAAAATCATGGGGATTTTTACTTCGCGCTTAGAAGGATCTAGTTGGAATGCAGAATCTAATACAGGTGGAAAATTAATCTCCCACCTTAGACAAGTCATGTGTTCTTCAACTTTGAGCAATCTTTTCCAACCTGGGAAATCAATAAGTCTTCCATTTCGATAAATGTACATGCCTTGTAGTTCTCGTATGCTAAGATCCCTACTGGCTGTACGAAGTCTTCCATCGAATCCTTTTTCCCGATCATTAGATTTTGGGGTAATCCAAATGCTAATCGGAACTGTGACAACATGATTATCTTCAACTTGAATAGAGACTTCCTCGCTGATTCTTAATGTGCCAGTTATTGTACCATCATTATAATCCCTACAGAAAGGATCTAGTGGAGTTAATTGGTCATGTTGGCCGTTAAAGCAAATTTTGAGACAACGATGGATGGATGTTCCATCTTTACGTTTGAGTGTAATACCATCACCAAGATAACGTTCGAATACTAAGCTAAGATACTCACGAATAATAGCATACTCTGCATTCAAATATTCCTTTTTTTGGTCCTCATAGCCGACTTGTAGATCTAGCTTGTGCATGTCCTCAAGCACAACTGCAGTTCCCGAAGCCCTCGAATTTAATTGTTCCATTGCAACATCAATTGCATGTGTCTTCATATGCTCTAGAAGTTCATTGGTGAGGACCCATTCATCCCTTTCCCATACGATTTCAAATGACAGGCGCCTTAATTCAATTTCTCCACCTTCAATTTTAGTTAGTACTGTGATTTCTTTAGCCTGTGAGAGGGAGGATGATTTCATCCCGACACCAAATTTGCCGAGATCGAGTTCGTCGTACACTCTCTCAACACCCAAGTCCATCACTTGACTGAATAAATTAGGTAAGATTCCACATCCGTCATCTAATACAATCAGATAATGCGAATCACGCCCGTTGTATTGTTCATCGTTGAAAATCACCTCGATATTTTCTGCACCTGCGTCCACGCAATTATCAACTAGATCTGCAACAACTTGCTCCAATCTATAACCTTGGGCAGTTTCTCTTTCTAAATCGCGACGCGGGTGTCCTTTCATTTGTATATACTTGTCAGGCACACTTAAACCAAATGATAAACATAAATAAAGAATACTATACTAAAAGATATAATCAATTTATTGAGTTACTAATTAGTAAGAAGATCAAATAGAGCCTCGGCTAATAATTGCGAGAAAGTTGGCGGCACTGCATTTCCAATCATCTTGTAGGCGGCACCCATTGCAACAGGGTATTCAAAATCACGCGGGAATCCTTGGATACATGCCGCTTCTCGAACTGTAATTGTACGACATTGTGCAGGGTCCCAGTGAATATGCCTCAACCCATCCTTGTACAGGTGTGCAGGGATTGTGTTTCCTGGTTGATCAGGCCGGATAACGTGATACTTGTGCACATTCGCACTCTTCCCTGTACGTTCAGTGTACAGATTTTTGATTGCATCAATCGAATTGTATAGATTGGTCCCATCTCGCAAATCTTCAGTCAACATTCTGAACGTTTTGATGTCTCTTGAATTGTGAAATCGAGATTCATGTTGTGTGATTCCGTTTTTCACACCCTGATGTGATAACTTTCGTCCATTGAAACTTAGAGGTTTGTTGAGTGGGAATAATTCGGGGAGGTCCCCGATGGCATCCTGAATTGTGACCACGGGACGTTTTGGAATCATGCAGTCCCCCTCATCTTTAGAGTAGAATCTCTTCAGCATGAATTCCGCATCATCAAATGAATCTTCTCGAATCCCAACAATTATCACGCGACGACGACGTTGCGGAACGCCGTGTTCAGACATGTCAAAAACAGCCTGATTGTAATCAGAAATAGTTCTGTATCCTGCGTCATCAAATGCTTTGCGAATTCGATCCACGATTGGGGTACCTCCAGGTGCTGCAGATAGCATTCCAACGACATTCTCGAAAACGAATGCCTTTGGTTTGTAACGCTCAAGCACTTCTACAAATGATTCAAAGAGGAAATTTCGGTAATCATCCTGCATCCTGTTTTCATCACGAATCCGCCCCGCGATTGAATACGCTTGACAGGGTGGCCCTCCAATCACAACATCGATTGGTTGGTTGTTGACCAAATAGTCAAGTCCAGGGTGGCTGCCAAATTCTTCATCATTCTCAAAACCAACAATCATTTCTTGTGTACGTTGGATATCAAATCTCATAACCGAATCCTCAGAATGATTTGGATTGACTTGTTGTAATCTATGTTTGAGTACATGGGTTGCATGTTGATCCCATTCGACATGCGCAACGATTTCAAAACGATCTGATAAGAACCCCTCTGTTAGGCCCCCACATCCTGCAAACAAGTCGATGACGCGGAGCATTTTTCTTCACCCTAAACTCGCCAACGCTGTTGTAAATACACCTTTGATAATGGTGTTCGCAATTTTTTTCTTTTTACTAGGGACCAGTTCGGATTCAATTTTCTCTAATTTTTCCATAATTTCTTCCAATTGTTCACTTTGGTTAATTGACTGACTTTGAAGCCATGCAATCACTTTGCGTAAGTCATTATCATCAATATTTTCTACATCGCTGTACTCAAACATGTAAGGCATTACTACACGGAATGATTCTGGACTAATTGTATGCATGATTTTTCTACCAAGTGATCGGGCAAGTAAGGGCGGAACAGCATTCCCTACCTGACGATTTTGTTGGGTTTTGGTTCCGAGGAATTCAAATTCATCACTGAACGATTGCAACCGCGCATTCTCACGAATGGTTGGGACTCGATTCCAACGGTAATGGAAATGGTTGCGGTGTCCAGTATCTATTGTTCTTGATGGGCGTTGGCTATGATAACGTGTCCATGCCTCGTTGAATTTTCGTGAATCACCAACACCAGGAGGGAGATCTTTGTGATTTCCGCCTTCTGGAACTTGAGCGATAACGGATTTCACATGTTCAGTATGCCGAGTTCCCAGGTGATTGTAAAGAACATTGCACGAACCTCTAAGCTTCCGTTGATAGTCAGATTTCGGTGGATGATCATATGTGGATTCATTTGAACCTAGATCGTTCTCCAAAGTCGGGAGGTCAGAAATGGCCTCTTCACATGTAATCCAGTTTTGCTCAGTATGCGTTGGTTGCGGGAATTCGAATTTGCCGATTTCCTTTTTTATTCCGATGATGAACAATCGATGGCGTACCTGTGGTACACCAAAATTAGCTGCATTCAATATGCGACATTCAACATTGTAACCCGCCTTATCGAATTGAGTGATGACATCTTTGAGCACCTTACCTTGATACAAGCCTGCCATCCCACGTACATTTTCGATAAGGAAGGCCGAAGGTGAAAACTCCTCAACTGCTCTCAGCATAGACATGTAAAGGCTATTTCGTGCATCATCCAATTTTCTAGGCCCGGTTAATGAGAATCCTTGACAAGGCGGACCACCTGTGATGAGATCAATTTGAGGTTCAAGACCAATTCTTGCACGGATTTGTTCCATCGCATCTTCTCTACTGAGATCAAGATGAATGGCATGACTTCCACGATGATTGTGTTTGAATGTATTCAGAGCAGGCTCATCATAATCTACACCAGCGATGACTTTGAAACCGGCCTGCTCAAATCCCACAGACAAACCCCCACATCCTGCGAATAGGTCGAGAACATTCATCGTCATAGTGTCCTGATTGGAGCGATGGTTCATGAAGATTGGCGTGGATAACGCTGTAAACATCAAACTGAATTCGAATTCTACTCATATTTAATCAACGATTGAAATATGATCATCGCTGTTTCGTTATATATTGACTCAATAGAAGGTGCAGAAAATTCACTTTTCCAAGTTACTTGCAGGTGGTTTGTTCCAACTATTGTCTGAATCAGGAAGCATTTAATAATAAAATCCCTCAAAATAACACCATGTCCAAATGTGCTTATGGCAAGGTTCTCGGCACGAACGAATTAGGCTCTACGGGAGAAACTGGCAAGCCGCAGAGAGGGACGTTTATCTTGATTGCAACAATTGGCCGCAATATATTCCCTCCAATGTCAAAAATAGATTTTAACGATAAACAACTCATCAGTATCCTGTATAATGATGATCCAAAACCTACTATTTGCACCTATGTTTGGCATAATTCGAAGTTCAGTAAACCGGGATTTGGAAAAGCATGGGATGAAACCAGATTATATCTCAACAATATAATACATCCAGAACACATGCGTTTTAAAGTAGGAGATATTATCATTTGGAGGAATAACTCTGAAAGTAATATTCTTCATTTATCTCACTTCAAACCGAATACAAAGCATTACGATCAGATTCTTGAACAAAAGGTATCGAAAAGGGGAAAGCATTTTCTGATAGACGAGAAAATTCTACCAACCATTAATTGGGATGAAGCGAGTAAATTATCGCCTATCATCCCCGAAGAAGTAATTGAGGAAGTTAATTCTTGGATGGAAGATGAGTCATCTGGCAAACAATTGACCAGTCAGATGTTTAGAGCGTTCGTAACAGACGCGTATGGCAATAAGTGTGCAATCACAGGTGATGTAATTCGTGTTGGTGATTTGATGAACATTGAAGCCGCACATATCTGGCCACTTTCGCATGATGGGCCCATGATGGCTGACAATGGTATTGCCATGGATCGAAACCTCCATTGGGCCTTCGATAAAGGGATGTTTACTCTAAAAATCGAAGAAGGGTGTTGTTCTGTGGTGGTGCATCCGGATTGTATGGACAATGAAATGTTAAGTTGCATCGACGGAAATGAATTATTAGAACCACAAGGTATTTACTCATTGTTCAAACCTAAGTCGGAATATGTCGAATATCATAGGAAAGAGATATTTGGATTGTTCAAGACCTCAGGAAGTATTGGTAAGAAGTAATCGAGAAGAACACATGGCAGTCTCAATCAATCTATTCTGAGGCGAATCCGTGAAAAGTAATATTTTATTCTATAATTAGTCCTTCAAACGAAGAAAGCAATTGCAGCATTACTCACAAGCCCCATCAAATGGTCAGCTAGCGGACCTATTCCAAACGCAAGTGTG
>Ga0114933_10006054_pt1 | contig 10838 bp, 9 predicted proteins | sample 4SBtaG_FD_89691 | JGI IMG/M metagenome (GOLD analysis project Ga0114933, IMG submission 89691) | Deep subsurface microbial communities from Kolumbo volcano to uncover new lineages of life (NeLLi) - 4SBTROV12_W25 metaG | ecosystem: Environmental > Aquatic > Marine > Volcanic | place: Kolumbo... | reverse complement strand
GGACGCCGCGGTCGACATGGACGCCGCGATGATGATGGGCATGGACGGCGGCGGGTTCGACCCGTTTGGCGACGTCGACATGGATGGCATCAGCGACCTGCATGAAGGTCGCGGGCCGAGCGGCGGCGTCGACACCGACATGGACGGCGCGCCGGACTACCTCGACCCGGACAGTGACGGCGACGGCATCCCGGACTCGGTCGAAGCGGGCGACACCAACGTGGGCACGGCCCCGGTCGACAGCGACTTCGACGGCACACCGGATTTCCGCGACAGCGACTCCGACGACAACGGCATTTCCGACATGGTCGAGGGCGTCGGCGACGTCGACGGTGACAGCCGGCCCGCGTTCCGTGACTTCGACAACGACGAAGACGGACTCGACGACCGGACCGAGATCGGCGGCGACCCAGCCTCCCCGCGCGACACGGACATGGACGGCACGCCGGACTACGATTCGCCCGACAGCGACGGGGACACGATCGGCGACCTCATCGAGGGGCTCGTCGACACCGATGGCGACAGCACGCCGGACATCTTCGACCTCGACACCGACGGCGACGGCTTCACCGACGCCGAGGAGGCGGGCGACACCGACGTAGTCACGCCGCCGATCGACACCGATCTCGACGGAACGCCCGACTTCCGTGACCCGGACAGCGACGCGGACGGCCTGAGCGACGCGGCCGAGCGCGCCGCGGGCACGAGCCCGACGGACGGTGACAGCGATGGCGACGGCGTGGGCGACCTCGTCGAGGTCGGCGCGGGCACCGATCCACTGAACCCGGCCGACAACCCGCGTGCTCGCGGCGACTTCGTGTTCATCGTCCCGCACATGCTCCCGCCGACGCCGACGCGCGACACGCTCGAGTTCAGCACCGCGCTGCGCGACGCCGACGTCTACTTCATGATGGACAACACGGGCTCGATGGGTGGCACGATCTCCGCGCTCCAGAGCGGTCTCACGAGCACCGTGATCCCGGACATCCGGGCCCAGATCCCGAACGCGTGGTTCGGCATCGGCGGTTTCGACGACTACCCGCTCTCGGGCTACGGCCAGCCGAACCAGCGCACCGACGCGCTCGGCATCGTTCACGACATCGCCTTCTTTCAGCTGCAGACGATGACGTCGAGCACGACGCTCGCGCAGACCGCCGTGAACTACTACGGCACGAACTACGGCCGCGACGGCCCCGAGTCCGGTGTCGCCGCGCTCTACGCGCTGGCCTCGCGCAACAACCTTGCGGGCTACGCGCGCTTCTCGGGCAACTCCTCGACCCCGCCGACCTGCTCCGCTGGCTACACCGGCATGGCCTGCTTCCGGCCGAGCGCGGTGCCGATCGTTGTCGTCATGACCGACGTCGACCAGCACAACTCGCCCACCTGCATCAGCAGCGGTTGCACCTACGTGGGCGTGCCCGGCGCGCCGACCTGGTCCCAGATGACGACCGCGCTCGGCACGATCAACGCGCGCGTGGTCGGCATCGCGACGTCCAGCAACGCCAACCTCTTCCTGAACCGCGTCGTTCAGGACACGACGATCGCGCGGGGCGCCCCAGGCGTAGCGGGCGACTATGTGTTGAGCGCGCCGGGTGGCTCCGGCCTCTCGACGGCCGTGACAGGCGCCGTGCGGGCAGCCGCGGCTGTGCCGCTGGACGTCTCTGCGTCAGCCGCCGACCTCGTCGACCCTGGAGAGACCATCGACGCGATCGCCGAGTTCCTCGACCACCTCGAGACGCGGACCACCGCGGCGCCGGGGCTCAGCTGCACCACCGGCCTGGCCACGTATGACCGGGCGGGCATCGACGCGGACTCTCACCACGAGACGTTCCGTGACGTGACGCCGGGCAACCCGGTCTGTTTCGACATCATCCCGAAGATGAACGTGACCGTGCCGGCGACCCTGGATCCGCAGCTCTACCGGGCCGAGATCACCGTGCTGGGCGACGGGTTCACCCCCCTCGACAGCCGCGTCATCTTCTTCCTGGTGCCGCCTCGAATCCCCGCGCCCAACGAATAATCGAAGCTGAAAAAGGGCCCTGTCTTGACAGGGCCCTTCTTCATACCCAGGATTAGACCACCTGGTCGAACCCACTGGTCGAACCCCTCAGTCGAACCCGTCGGTCGAACCTCTCGGTCGAACCCTAGGGTCGAACTGAGCGGTCGAACTGAGCGGTCGAACGCGGGGCCGAGCTTGATGGCCCTCCCGGTTGCCCCGAAGATTCATCCATGCCGCTACCCCGCTTCGAGAAGCTCGACGATTCACGCAAGAAGACGATCCTGGCCGCCGCGGCCGAGGAGTTCGGCGAGCGCGGCTTTGGCCAGGCCTCCTACAACCGCATCATCGACCGCGCCGGCATCAGCAAAGGCGCGATGTATTACTACTTCGCGGACAAGGACGACCTCTACCGGACCGTCCTGGACACCGCGCTGGCCCACTGGCTGACGCAGGTCGGTTTTCCCTTCGTAGCCGACGACGCGGCGTCGTTCTGGAGCGCTTGCGAGGCGATGTACGCCCGCAGCCTCCGTTTCATGCTCGAAGACCCGCGCAACGCGGCGCTCTGCCTGAGCATCGTGAACGCTCGGGCCACCTTCGAAGGCCACCCGGTGCTGCTCCTGCTGAACGAGCGAATGATGGAGTGGACCGGCGCGCTGGTCGCACAGGGCCAAGCCCTCAACGCCGTGCGCACCGACATCTCCTCGGAGCTGCTCGTGCACGCGGGTCTCGCCCTCATGGACGCCGGTGACCGGTGGCTCATGTCCAACTGGGACGAGTTCAACGATGAAGCCGTCGATGAGACGGCCAAGACGATGGTCGACCTCTTTCGTCGAGTCGGCCGGAAAGAAGAGGACTGATGAGCGAGAATGAGAAAACGCCCGGGCCGGCTGGCTCGCTGGGGCTGCGCAACCTCTACCGGTTCAGCACCAACTCGCTCGGTTTTCTCACCAGCCTCAAGGATCAGTACGGCGACATCGTGCGCCTCAAGCTGATGGGCAAACCCTGGTTCCTCATCAGCCACCCGAAGGACATCGAGTCCGTACTGGTGAAGCACGGCAAGGTCATGGTTCGGGATGAATACGTCACGATCCTCGAGCGCACCCTCGGCCTGGGCCTGCTGACCAGCGACGGCGAGCTCTGGAAGCGCCAGCGACGACTCATGGCGTCCGCGTTCACGCCCAAGAAGATCCGCGGATACGGCGAGGCGATGGCGCGCGTCACCGACCGGGGCCTCGACCCTTGGAGGGACGGCGCGGAGATCAACCTGCACGAGGAGATGTCGCGCATCACGATGGAGGTCGTCGCCGAGGTGCTTTTTGGAGCGGGCATCAGCGAGACTGATGTCGTCAAAGTGCGGGAGGCGATGGAGGTCATCAACGACTTCTACGCCAACAGCCCGGAGGCGATCACCAAGCTGCCCGCCTGGGTCCCGACCCCGCGCAACCTGCGCATGAAGAAGGCCATCGAGACCATCGACGCGCTCCTCTACCGGATCATCGCTGACCGACGCGCCAGCGGAGAGATGAAAGACGACCTGCTCAGCACGTTGCTCGCCGCGCACGACGATGAAGGCGTCGGCATGAGCGACAAGCAGCTCCGCGACGAAGCGGTGACCCTCTTCCTCGCCGGTCACGAAACCACCGCCCTAGCGCTCAGCCACACCCTCTACGCGCTGAGCAAATACCCGGACGTGCGCCGACGCATGCAGGCTGAAATCCGCGAGGTGATCGGTGACCGACTGCCGACCGCCGCCGACGTGAAGTCGCTCGTGTACACGGGCTACGTGCTCAAGGAGTCCATGCGCCTCTACCCGCCCGCGTGGACGACCGGTCGCGAGGCCGCCGAGGACGTTCAGATCGGCGATACGTTTGTGCCCAAGGGCGCTCAGATCTTGCTCAGCCAGTGGGTGGTGCACCGCGATCCCCGTTGGTTTCCGAACCCGGAAGCGTTCGACCCGGACCGCTGGGAGGCCGGGTCGGACCTGCCTCGCTTCGCCTACTTCCCGTTCGGCGGCGGCTCGCGCGTCTGCATCGGCAATCACTTCGCGATGATGGAAGCGACATTGCTGATCACGATCATGATGCAGCGCTTCGAGCTCGACCTGCTGCCGGGCGAGAGGCTCTCGTTCGCCCCGTCGGTCACGCTTCGTCAGCAGGGCCCCGGGCTGCGCGCGCGGCTCATCGAGCGTCCGAAAGCGGCCAGGGTCGAGGCGTCTCCTCAGGCTCGCGTGTAGCGCGCCTCCATGAACCTGCGCCAGCCTTCACCTTCGGCGAACGTCTCGATCGTGAAGGCGTAGCCCGCCTCCTCTACGTCGTAGACATAGCGGCTCCGGCCATGGGCACCGTCCGCCTCGAACGTCAGCCGCGCTCCGTCGAAGTCGCCTCGCGCGTTCACGGAACGGCCGCCCCCAGCGGAGTCGAACCACGTCATCACGTATTGCTTGGAATACGCATCGTACGTGTAGACCCCGTGGCCCCAGAACACCGCCTCGCCACCGACGCGCTGCCGGTAGTCGCTGATGACGGCGAGGCCGCCGAGGCCCGCGACCGCGTCGAGCTCACCGTAGCTCAGCTCACCGCCCGCGGAGCGCTCCTCGCCCTTGAAGGCGCCGAGCATGAAGTGCAGGCGTTGGATGCCGTCGCTCGAGGGAGCAACCCCTCGCTCAGGGCTCGAGACCGTACTTCTCCCGCTGCTCGAAGAGGCGCATCAGGTTGTCCTGGAACGCCACGCCCTTGTCGAGCAAAACGACCTGCCCGTTCATCGCGTCCATCAGGCCGCTGCAGATGGCCAGCGCCGCGTCACCGACCTGCTCGAGATCGATGAAGTAGTCCTCGCCGTGCCACTTGCGGAGGAACGGCTCGTAGTCCTCTCCGAACGTCGAGCGGAGCGAATCGGTGGACACCGGGCGTGAACGCAGGATGTTCACGGTGCCGCCCTCGGCCTCCCAGATGTGCTTGCCCAGGTAACGGCAGTAGGTCTCCATGACCGCCTTGGCAACGGCGACGTAGTCGTAGCCAGGGTAGTAGGTCTCGGGGCCATCGCAGGAAGTGCCGAGCGTGTAGCGAGGGTAGCGACCGAAGACCTCTTTGATCTTCTTCAGGTAGCCCACCATCGGCCACGCGCTGTATTCGAGGCTCCGGTGAAGGTACTTGCGCGAGAGGCCATCGAGCCCCTCCTTGTTCACCTGAGCGAAGGACACGTTGCTCACGAAGACGTCGAGCGAGTCGTGGGTCTTCTTGATCTCTTCGAGCAGCGCGACGGTGTCGTCATCGAAGCTCGCGTCGGCTTCCATGATCCGAGGCTCGGGCGCGCCGAGCTTGGCGAAGTCCGCGCGGATGGCGTCTTCGTCGGCGGAGCCCCAGCGGTTCGTCAGCGTTACGTGTGCACCTTCGGCAGCAAACGCGCGGCCGATCGCCAGGCCGAGGCCCTTGGTGCCACCGGTCACGAGCACGGACTTGTTCTTGTAATCCTGAATCATCACAGCCCCAGCTCTTCCCGGTTTTCGAGCTTCTGAGAGAGGGTGTCGGCGAAAGCCATGCCCTTGTCGATCTGAAGGATCTGACCGTTCATCGCGTCGAGCATGCCGCTGCAGAGCGCGAGGATCGGCTTGGCGATCTCCTCCGGCTGCATGAAGTAGCGCTCGCCCCCGTACTTGCCCATGAAGTCCACGTAGTCCTGGCCGAAGATCTCGAGCACGGCGTCGGTCAGCGCGTTGCGGCTGCGCACGATGTTCAAGCGGATGTCCTCGTCGCGCAGGTTGTACGCGGCGTAGCGACAGAGCGTCTCCATGACCGTCTTCGAGAGCGCGACGTATTCGTAGTGCGCGAAGTAGTTGTCCGCGCCGTCACTCGAGACACCGACCGCGTAGCGGGGCAGGCGCCCGAAGACCGCCTTCATGTGCTGCAGGTACGCGATGAAGGGCCACGCGCTGTAGTCGAGGCTGCGGAGCAGCGAGCGCTTGTTGTAGCTGTCGATCCCGTTGGCCGGCTGCACCACACAGACGTTGCTGACGAAGACCTCGACCATCTCGTGGTCCTTCTTGATCAGCTCGAGCAGGGCCAGCGTGTCCTCGTCCTGAGAGACATCAGCTTCGACGATCGTCGGCGCCCGCGCGCCGATCTCCTCGAACTTGGCGAGGATGGGGCCCTCTTCCGCCGAGCCCCACCGGTGGGTGAGGTAGACGTGCGCGCCCTGACGAGCGAACTCCAAGCCGGTCGCCAGACCGATGCCTTTGGTGCCGCCGGTGATGACCACGGCCTTGTTGGTGAAGTCGTTTCGCATGAGTTCCTTCCGCGCTGAGAGCGACGGATAGCGCGGAGGCAGGCCTCCGGCGAGTTGGCGTGACAGAGCTGGGATGGCGGTATTGCGAGGTTGCGGCGCTCGGGCAAGCGGATCGGCTCGGAGGGCAGAGAGTGCTCACGCCCCGAACCCGCCGGTTTTGGGTGACAACCCGCAGCCCCGCGCGTAGATCCGGCCCCATGGGGGATTACCCGCTCGGGGTCGGGCGACGGCTCGTGCGCGCCTTTCTTTCGCGAGATCTGCGCGACCGCGCGGACGTGCTCGCCGACAAACAAGGCCGCGGATACGACTGTTTCGGGGCGAACGCGGCCGGCTCGGAGCTCGCGCTCGCCGCCACCAAGCCGCTCTACGACCGATGGTTCCGCGTCGATAGCCGGGGCATCGAGAACGTGCCGGACGAGGGCGCAACAATCATCGCCGCGAACCACAGCGGCACGCTGCCCTTCGACGCCTTCATGCTGCACGCGGACGTGCTCCGGTACAGCTCACCCCCGCGGCTGCCCCGCAGCGTGATGGACCGCTTCGTGCCTCAGCTGCCCTTCTTCGGGACCTTGGTGGCGCGAGGCGGCGGCATCAGCGGGAGCCGGCGCAACGTCGAACACATCCTCGAGACGGGTCAGCTGCTGATCGTGTTTCCCGAAGGCACGGTCGGGATCGGCAAGCCCTTCCGGGACCGATACAAGCTCCAGGAATGGCGCGCCGGGCACGCGGAGCTGAGCCTTCGGTTCAGAGCCCCCGTCGTCCCGACCGCCATCGTGGGAGCGGAAGAGCAGATGCCGTTGCTGGGCCGAATCGACTCGCTTCAGCTCTTCGGTGCCCCGTACCTGCCGATCCCGATCACGCCCTTCCCGCTCCCGGTTCGCTACCACGTGCGCTACGGGGAGCCGATCCGGCTGCACGAGGAGTTCCCCGGTGACCCGCGCGATCCCACGCGGATCAAAGCCGCGGCGCAGCGCATCAAGGACGCCGTGCAGGCGCTCATCGACCAGGGACTAGCCGAGCGCGAGGGGGTGTTCACATGAGCCGCTACCTGATCACGGGCGCGACCACGCCGATCGGCGAAGTGCTGATGCGGCAGCTTCTCTCGCACTCGGACACCTCGGCCATCCTCGCGGTAGGGGCTGAGCCGCTCCGAAACCGGGCGGTCGAGATCGATGGCCGGGTCCGGTACTTGCGGATGGACCTGACGCGGGAGCGAAACCTGCGAGATCTGCTCTACGGCATCGGCCGCGAGCTCGAGATCGAGGTCATCTTGGACATGGCGAGCCACCGCAGCCTCTCGGCGACGGGCTCGCGCGTTCGAGCGCTCAACGTGCTGACCCGCCGCCGTCTCTTGGCGCTCGCCGAGGAGCACCCCACCCTCCGGCGCTTCGTCTACCGGAGCTACGCGGAGGTCTACGACGTGACCACCGCCCTGCCCTCGCTGATCGACGAAGCGCACCCACTCGACCTTCGACCTGACGCGCCGCAGTGGATCCGCGACCGCATCGAGGCGGACCTCTCGGTGTGCACGCGTATGGGTATGAGCCGGCTCTCGATCGCCGTCTTGCGCACCGCGGAGTGCCTCGGGCCGCGCATGGGCAGCCAGCTGCACGACTACCTCTCCGCGGGCCTCTGTTTTCGGCCGCTCGGCTACGACCCGATCGTGAACCTCATCAGCGAGGACGACCTGGGTCGAGCGCTCGCGCTCGCCGCGCGCTCAGAAGCCCAGGGCATCTTCACCATTCCGGGCGCGACGACCCTGCCGGTGAGCGAGATCATCCGGCGCACCGGTCGCAAGCAATTCTCCGTGCCCGGGCCGCTGATGGCGCCGCTCTACGCGGCGAGGCGCACAGTGCTCGGCACGGACTTCGACTACGGCCTCAACCGTGGTCGACTGCACTACGGCGGCGTGCTCGCTGGTGCGCGAGCGGAGGAGCTGCTCGGCTACCGGCCGGAGACCGCGGTCACGTTTCCCATCGACTGAGCGAGTCCGAGCCCGACTCCGCGGTGAGGTCGAGCGTCGCACCACTGCGGCCGAGGCTGCGTGCCATCGGATCCCCACCCGTCCGCATGCTGAGCCCGGGGCAGATGCTCAGTACCGTCGTGCTGATGACCCGGCTGCTGACGAGGCGGACAGCGCGAACCTTCGTCACGCCGCCGACCGAAACAACCGCTTCGCCAGCCCCACACCCTTCACCCAACGCTGCTCATGCCGCTCCGCCAGGGCCGCCAACTCCTGGCACGTCCCGAGCGCCCCAGCGTGACTCAGCCCATGCCTCGACATCGTCGCTCGACGCTGGCGTGGCTCAGTCCCATCAACTACGAATCGAAGTCGCCTCCAGCTGGCGGCCGGATCAAACGAAGACACCGTCCACTTTCGCGGGGGAGCTCCAGGGAGAACATGAAGTTTCCAGACGATGCGTACCCCCATCGGCACAACCATCGACTGTTTCCCCGCCTTCTCACCGAAGCTCTCAGCACAGAGTTTACGATGGTCGTGAATCCGAACCGCGACCTATTGGAGAGGCTGTTGATGAGCGAGCGTACAATCCGGACGCATAGGTGTGAACTCAGAAGCGGCCGGATTGCCTGTGACCAGCGTCCCCAACCATACGACCTTGAGATCGTCCGTGCCATCCTCGACGCCTGGACTCATCGAATATCGGACCGCTACCTCGATTTCTTCGTCATTCGACAACTCATGCAGCGTGGGCCCATGCCAGCGAACCAGCGGGACGCATACGAGCTGATTCGTGGGCAAGGAGATACTGGCGCCGTTCGTTTCGTCTCTAGATCTCTCACAGCCCGACCCGCTCGGGGCGGTCTGCCCACGTTCGGTGATTCGATCGCACCGAATCACAACTACAACACCGTCTATAGCGCGCTGTTGGTCTGGGACGTGATTCATTGCATGGGGTTGGTTGATATGCTCTCCCAGCAGCAGAGGCGAATGGGGGTCGCCGATGGCGGAGACCGAATCTTCAACCCGTGGGAGCGCGCGGCGATGGTCTGGACTCAGCGTGCCCAACGCGAGCCCAGCACGATCTATCGTCGACTCGCCCCATGAAGCTGCACAGAGCAACCCTTGCTCTCGTCGCGATCGCGCTCGTAGTGGAGGCGGTCCGAGGTACGGCTGGCTGGTCCTCGTTGACCTGGGCAGCCGCTTTCGCCTCCGTACTGGTGTTGGTCGGGCGCACTTCGCAGAGGAAGGAGTCGCTGGATTGGCTTCTCGCGGCCGCATCCCTTCCGCTCTTTGTCACGCTCGGCGCTTTGGCGGTTGACGCCATTGCGCTGCCAGCGCCAGAAGAGGTGACGCCGCTCTGGGCGCTCACCGATGGCCTCCTGGCGGTGCGGCTGGCACCGGTCGTCGTCAGCACTCGCGCGACTTCACTGCTTCTGGCCGCTGTGTGTGTCGTCGCGGCGGGGCCACTTACGGGTCGTCGGCAGCTTCTTCACGTGTTCGCCGCTGCTGGGATCCTTCTGCACATGGTCGATCCGCTATCGGGAGGCCTGTGGTTGCTCGCGTTCCTCCCGCTGGTTCTGTTTGCTCAGGAGGAAGGCAGCGGTGCGGTGACCGCTGCCTTTGGGTCTTCGGTCGCCGTCTGGACTCTCGGAGATCTGACGAGCAACTGGCACGCAACGTTGCTCGCGATCGACATCGGCCCCGGGACGGAAAACCATCGCTCCGATCTAGCCAGTCTCACATTGGAGCCGGGCAGGGCTGTGCTCACCTTGCCGATGCTCTTCCTGGTGGTCGGAGGTGTTCCCTTCTTGATCGAGGCATTCCGACGCCGTCGGGTGCCTCGACTGAGGCTCGTAGGCCTCGCGACCCTGCCTTGTGTGCCCGTGCTCGTTGCTCTGCTTTTTGCCGGCGCGAGCCTCGGCTCGGTACTGCCCGGACCCGGGAGGATTGATTTCGTGCATGGCGTGTCCGCCGTCGTCGAGCCGTCGTGGCACCGAGAACCGTGTCGATGGGCTCCGAGAAGCGAGGACACGCTTCACGCTCTATTCTCGATGACCACTTGTTCGCAAGTGGAGGTCCTGGGGCGTGGGCCGACGCTGGCGGCATTGGCTCGTCGTCGCGGTCGTGCGGAGCTTCCGTTCGGCTTTCCAGCCCACCCATCCACCGCGGTGCTCTTTGTCGGCGTCGGCCCGGGAGACGGCGAGATCGAGCGTGTGGAAGTGCAGAGAACCTTGTCGGTGATCTTCGACGATGAGCTCTGGGTTGCGGCTGATGGGGCAGCGCCTGTCCAAGTGTCGTCAAGTCTCATGCTGAGACCCTCTAGCAACATCTCCGCCCGGGAACTCCTAAACTGGGTCGACGCGCTCGCTGCGCATGGCGTCTTTGTACGCATTCAGGCGTCGACGACATGAGTGGAGTCAAGATACTGGATGCCTCTGTGCTCAATCACCAAACCTCCTCGTCAGGTGTCCACCGATTGGGGGGAGGTCCAGTGCGCGACACATTCTTCTAGCCATGACCTATACCCCTCATCAGTCGTGCGATCTGCCAGGGTTAGGGGTACATCCTGTCGGAGCCAGACGCGAAACGCTCCCG
>Ga0114933_10006053_pt1 | contig 10838 bp, 7 predicted proteins | sample 4SBtaG_FD_89691 | JGI IMG/M metagenome (GOLD analysis project Ga0114933, IMG submission 89691) | Deep subsurface microbial communities from Kolumbo volcano to uncover new lineages of life (NeLLi) - 4SBTROV12_W25 metaG | ecosystem: Environmental > Aquatic > Marine > Volcanic | place: Kolumbo... | reverse complement strand
CTGGTGATGATCGGAACGCGGCTATGGCGCGGAAGATAGGTTTTGGATTTGCTGTTGCCACGTTCTTGCTGAGCCTCTCCCTTTACAGAAATTTCGACCTAACGACTGCGGACATGCAGTTTGTTGAAAAAATGTCCTGGATCAATGTCTTTGATATTCAGTATTTCCTTGGCGTTGACGGCATCTCGGTCCCACTGATTCTCCTAACCACTTTTCTGACGGTGATTGTTGTTGTTGCGGGCTGGGAAGTGGTTCAAGAGCGTACGGCACAGTATTTTGCTGCGTTTCTTTTTATGGAAGGGTTTATGGTGGGGGTTTTTAGTGCTCTTGATGGCGTCCTTTTTTATCTATTCTGGGAAGCAATGTTGATCCCAATGTTTCTGATTATTGGGGTGTGGGGTGGACAGAACCGGGTTTACGCGGCGATCAAGTTTTTTCTTTATACGTTGCTCGGGTCATTGTTGATGTTGGTGGCAATTATTTATCTTTACGTTCAGTCCGGCTCCTTCAGTGTGCTTGAGTTTCACAAAGCTCCGCTTGGCATGACGCCACAGATACTGATATTTCTGGCGTTTCTGGCTGCATTTTCCGTTAAGGTTCCTATGGTGCCTGTGCATACTTGGTTGCCGGACGCGCATGTCGAGGCGCCAACGGGTGGTTCAGTTATTCTTGCCGCCGTTTTGTTGAAGATGGGTGCATATGGGTTTCTGCGTTTTAGTATTCCCATTGCGCCGGATGCGGCACGTGAGTTGGCTTGGCTAATGATTGCGCTGTCTCTTGTGGCGATCGTTTATATCGCCTTTGTAGCATTAGTCCAGCGTGACATGAAAAAGTTAATTGCTTATTCATCGATATCGCATATGGGACTTGTGACACTCGGATTCTTTATGTTCAACACACAGGCTATGGAAGGTGCCATTGCTCAGATGGTTTCACATGGCTTTATATCTGCAGCTTTGTTTCTTTGTGTTGGTGTCCTTTACGACCGCATGCATTCACGAGAAATATCTAGTTATGGAGGTGTGGTTAATAGCATGCCGTCCTTCGCATTTTTCTTTGTGTTTTTCGCAATGGCCAACGTGGGGTTGCCGGGGACTTCGGGCTTTGTCGGTGAATTTCTGGTCATCCTAGGCACCTATGCCGTGAACGGCTGGATTGCCGCGATTGCCGCAACGACATTGGTACTGGGCGCTGCCTATACGCTTTGGATGGTTAAACGTGTGGTGTTTGGGCCTGTTGCTAATGACCAGGTAGCAGCGCTATCGGATATCAATCCCCGCGAAACGTGTATGCTGGCGTTGCTTGGCGCATCCGTTCTGTTGGTCGGATTATGGCCTTTCCCATTGCTGGAGCTGATGCACGCATCGGTGGATCAGTTGCTGGACCAGGCCAGGTTGATGAAGCTCTGATGACTTTGCTCTCCTTAAGTTTGGGTTCCGTCGCCCCAGAAATCATTCTTTCCTTTGTGGCTTGTGTTGTCCTGCTGGCTGACCTCTACTTGCCCTCGGCGCTGCGGGGGAGGGTGTCATTCCTTTTGTCTGTTGGTGGCTTGGTTGCGGCGATCGTTGCATGTGTGGAGGGCTATGACCTGTCCAGTGAGTTCGCCATGAACGGTCTCGTAGTTGATGACGGGATTGGTGATGTCATGAAAACAGCAGTGTGTGGATTAGTGCTGCTGACATTCTGTTACAGCCGTCGTTATGCAGCAGACCGACAGTTGCTTCGAAGTGAATATCTTGTTTTAGGATTGTTTGGCACTGTGGGAATGATGGTTATGGTGTCTGCGGCGCACCTGATTACGCTGTATGTCGGTTTAGAGCTTCTCTCTTTATGTCTTTATGGCATGGTGGCATTTCGTCGCGACTCCTTGCCTGCGACCGAGGCGGCGATGAAGTTTTTTATCCTCGGCGCCCTGGCTTCTGGCGTGTTGTTATATGGGATGTCTCTCCTCTATGGATTGACCGGATCGTTGCAGATTTCAGAGGTGAGGGCCGCGATGACGGAACTTCCATCTAATGACAAAACGTTAGCGGTGGCAGTGGTGCTTGTTATTGCTGGTTTGATGTTCAAAATCGGTGCGGTGCCGTTTCACATGTGGGTGCCAGATGTTTATGAAGGAGCGCCGACATCGACCACGATTTACTTGGCGAGCGCGCCGAAAATTGCTGGATTCGCCATTATTTTCCGTCTCCTGATTGAGACCATGGGTGATCTGGGAATTTTATGGCAGGACATACTGATCTTGGTGGCCTTGTTGTCAATTGGCCTTGGCAATGTAGTCGCGATCGCGCAACAAAACATCAAGCGTATGTTGGCGTATTCGGGGATTTCCCATATGGGATTTTTCTTACTGGGCATCTTAAGTGGTACGGCAGATGGGTATGCAGCGAGTTTGGCCTATATATTGATTTATGCGCTTATTACGGTGGCGACATTTGCGGTTGTTTTGAGCCTTTCTGGCCCAAATCGCGAAGCCGAACACTTGAGCGACTACAAAGGGTTGGGGCGGGTTCATCCTTGGCTCGCCTTTCTCATGTTGTTGTTGATGGTTTCGCTTGCGGGGATTCCGCCGACTCTGGGGTTTTTTGCCAAACTGGTGGTGTTGCAAGCCGTGATTGACGTGGGTCTAGTGTGGGTGGCTGTTAGCGCAGTTTTGTTTGCTGTGATCGGAGCGTTCTACTACCTGCGCATTGTAAAGCTGATGTATTTTGATGCGCCGACGGACACTTCTCCGATGCTAAATGTCGACAAAGCCGTACCAGTGATCTTGTCTGTCAATGCGTTGGCCATGGTGTTGGTTATGCCGTGGCTGGGGCTGTTGGCTGATCTGTGCCAAGACGTAGTGCGCTCGGCTATTGGGTGATGGAGTCCTTATCTGATGCCCCTAGGTGGGGGCGATTTCTCCCCTAAAAAATTAACGCAGCAGGGGTGTTTTAGGCCGATCTAAGAAGCCTGCTTGTGGTAAAATATCACCTGTAAATCGGAGTATTTTTGCTACTGCAATTCACTTGAATTGCACTGTCATCAGGCGGTTTTTTGATGACTCTTCCGCCACGCTTCACACCCGATTTCAGCGCTCAAGTGAACGATATTGCTAGAGAAACAGTGCCTGCTAATTTAGAGCAGGAAATGCGCAAATCCTACCTGGATTACGCGATGAGCGTGATTGTGGGGCGCGCGTTGCCAGATGTTCGAGATGGCCTCAAGCCCGTGCACCGAAGGGTGTTGTATGCGATGACGGTGCTTGGTAACGAGTGGAACCGCCCGTATAAAAAATCAGCGCGTGTGGTGGGTGATGTGATTGGTAAATACCATCCTCACGGAGACTCTGCCGTCTACGATACGATCGTGCGAATGGCGCAGCAGTTTTCGCTTCGTTACCCCTTGGTTGATGGTCAGGGAAATTTTGGGTCAGTTGATGGCGATGCTCCGGCGGCAATGCGTTATACGGAAATTCGTCTCTCCCGGATAGCGCACGAACTGCTTGAGGATTTAGATAAAGATACGGTTGATTTCGCGCCTAATTATGATGAGACCGAGACGCAGCCGGTGGTATTGCCGACTCGGATACCTAATCTTCTCATTAATGGATCATCCGGTATTGCTGTGGGAATGGCGACCAATATGCCCCCACACAATCTCAGCGAGGTCGTGACTGCGTGTCTGGCCTACATTGATAATGAGAATATAAGTGCCAGAGAATTAATGGAGTTCTTGCCGGGGCCAGATTTCCCGACTGCTGGCCTCATCAATGGTGGTCGCGGAATCCTTGATGCTTATCAGACTGGACGGGGCAAGATCTATGTCCGTGCCCGCGCTGGTATAGAGGATGCGTCTGATGGAAATCCGACCCGCATTGTTGTGACTGAGTTGCCGTATCAAGTTAACAAAGCGAAGTTGCTTGAGAAGATTGCGTTGTTGGTCAGAGGTAAACGGCTTGAGGGCATTACGGCGTTGCGGGATGAATCCGATAAGGAAGGAATGCGGGTGGTGATAGAACTCCGGAGAGGAGAATCCCCCGATGTGATGCTAAACAATCTTTATCGATATACACAGATGGAGACGGTATTTGGAATTAATCTGGTAGCGTTGGCTGGTAATCAGCCAAAACTGTTCAGCTTGCCAGAGTTATTAGATGAGTTTGTTCGGCACCGACGTGAGGTAATTACCCGTCGGACGTTGCATGAATTAGCAAAAGCTCGATCACGCGCCCATGTTCTTGAGGGTTTAGCCGTAGCGCTGTCTAATATTGATGAGGTCATCGGGTTGATCAAATCGGCCGCAAGCCCCCAGGAAGCTAAAACCGAGTTGGTTTCTAAGCAGTGGCCGCTAGGCACGGTGATGGGGATGCTCGACGAGGTTGATATGACATTGTTTCGGCCGGTTGATGCAGATCCAGATACTGGCCTTGATGCAACAATGTATCGGCTGACAGAGGCCCAAGCACAGGCCATACTCGATCTGCGACTCCATCGGTTAACGAGTCTAGAGCAAGAGAAAATTCACACGGAATATCGAAATCTGCTCGAACAAATTCGAGATTTTTTAGATATTCTGAGTAGTGGTTCCCGGCTGATAACAGTGATCAAATCAGAGTTGATCGATATCCGTGAGCGTTATGGTGATGAGCGCCGAACAGAAATCCGTGATGCGCAGATTGATTTGTCCGATGAAGATCTGATCCCGTCGGAGGATGTGATGATCACGCTGTCTCACGCTGAGTACGTGAAAAGCCAACCCCTGGCCGATTACCAGGCCCAACGTCGGGGTGGGCGTGGGCGAATGGCCGCGCGCACGAAAGAGGAAGACTTTATTCGCTCGATGTTCGTCGCGAATAGCCATGATACTCTGTTGTGTTTTTCAAATCTCGGTAAAGTGTATTGGTTAAAAGCGTACCGCCTGCCGCAAGCCGGTCGGCAGGCGCGTGGTCGACCGCTTGTCAACCTTTTACCGTTGGAAGGTGAAGAGAAAATTACTGCTTTTTTGCGTCAAAACGGGACCACTGATGGAGACCATTTTGTTGTGATGGCGACGCGTAACGGCACAATCAAGAAAACGTCGGCTGTCAGCTTCGGTCGATCGCGATCGACCGGGCTTCGCGCGATTCAGTTAGCTCCAGAGGATGAGTTAGTTGAAGTAGCGATTACCAGCGGGCAAGCAGAGATTGTCCTGGTGAGTTCAAACGGCAAAGCGATACGCTTTCCTGAGGGTAATGTTCGTGAGATGGGTCGTACGGCTCGAGGTGTTCGAGGGATGTCCCTGCGCGCTAATCAGCGGGTCGTTTCGATGATGGTGATCGAGACTGAAGATGCGAACAAGGATATTCTCCTCGCATCTGCGATGGGTAATGGGAAACGGACTCGAACACAAGATTTCCCAATTCGGCGACGAGGTGGTATCGGAGTGATTGCGATTAAGGACGGAGTTCGTAATGGCGAAACGATTGGGGCACGCCAGATAGAGGAAGGTGACCAAGTGGCTTTAATTACAGATAGTGGTAGGTTGGTAAGAACGGAGGTCTCCGAGATTCCACAACTTGGGCGCAATACGCAGGGCGTTCGCTTGATTGCGTTGAGTGAAGGCGAGGCGTTGGCAGGCATTGAGCGGATAGATGAGAGTATGCATCTTGTGGTGGATGACGTTGACGGGCTTGGGTTAGATTCAAAGGTTGACGGTGACACGGTTTGAGCAAACATGTCTCAGAAGGATCAATTTAAACAACTGCGTGATCAGATCGATAAAATCGATGATCAACTGTTGGCGCTGTTGAATGAGAGGGCGGGTTGTGCGCTTGCGATCGGTGCCGTAAAAGAAACCACGGTCGGAGCAATGGTCTATCGTCCCGAGCGAGAGGCGCAAATATTGCGCCGAGTGGTCAAGGCGACGACTGGCCCTTTGACTGCAACACAGATTACGGGCATCTACAGGGAAATCATTTCCGCGTGCAGAAGTGGGGAAGAAAAGCCTAAAGTTGCGGTGCTCGGGCCGGTAGGTACTTACAGCGAGACGGCGGCGGTTAAACATTTTGGTCAGGAAGTAGCCATTGAGTTTGAGACAGGTATAGAAGAGGTCTTCCGATCGGTTGAGAACGGAGATGTACACTACGGCGTAGTTCCGGTGGAAAATTCTACCGAAGGTGGTGTCGCTATCACGCTTGATTGTCTCGTTATTACCCCGTTGCATATCTGCGGAGAAATTGATCTTCGAATTCGTCATGCATTGATCGGCAAGGAAGGCAAAACAAGAGGGCCGGTTAAAGTCGTGCGTGCACATCCTCAGGCGCTGGCCCAATGTCGCAAGTGGTTAGATCGTCACCTGCCGCATGCGGAACGGGTGCCAGCGACTAGCAATGCAGCGGCGGTAAATGAAGTGGCGCAAGGTGGGCATAGCGTTGCGATTGCGTCGGCGGAAACAGCGGAACATTATGGTTTGGCGGTGCTGCATCGGAATATTGAAGATCAGGTCGGGAACACGACCCGATTTCTCATCGTAGGCCCCCAACGTGTCCCGGGCAGTGGTTATGACAAAACCTCCTTGGTTTTATCCGCTCATGGACGTGATGCGCCGGGCGCTTTGCAACGATTGCTGGGGCCGCTTGCGACGCACGAGATTAATATGACCAGCCTGCAGTCAAGACCATCAAAAACCGGACTTTGGGAGTATGTGTTTTTCGTCGATTTTGAGGGGCATCAGGAGGAAGCATTGGTGAGTCAGGCGCTGGCTGACATTCAAAAGGAGTCAGCGTTGTTTAAGGTTCTTGGCTCTTATCCCAGGTCACTTTAAATCGAGCCAATCTATGAATCTGCATGACCTTGTGGTGCCGGGGGTGCGTTCGCTCCAACCCTACCAGCCGGGAAAACCGGTAGAAGAGCTAGAGCGTGAGTTAGGTATCCAAGGTATCGTCAAGTTGGCATCCAACGAAAACCCTCGTTCCCCAGTGGCTACCGTTCAACGGGCGATGGCCGCCGCGGTTTCGGAGATTTCTCGTTATCCTGATGGAAGCGGTTTTCAACTTAAACAACGTTTGAGTGAGTTGTTGAATGTCACGCCGTCGAATCTGACCCTCGGGAATGGGTCTAATGATGTGCTTGAGTTGGTCATTAGGGCCTTCGTTCAGCCAGGCGAGGGTGTTGTCGTCTCAGCCCACGCTTTTGCCGTATATGTGCTTTCCGCATCGGCTGCAGGGGCTAAATTACAGGAGACACCTGCACAAAACTGGGGTCATGATCTGGATGCGATGTTGGATATGGTCGATTCAGAGACTCGCGCAGTTTTCATCGCCAATCCAAACAATCCCACGGGCACATGGGTGTCCGCAATTAAGTTACGGCAATTCCTCGATGCGCTGCCTTCCCATGTGATTGCCATTGTCGATGAGGCGTACTTTGAGTATGTGGAAGAGGCCGACTACCCAGATTGCATTGAAATGCTGCCTACTTATCCCAATCTGATTGTGACGCGGACATTCTCAAAAATCTACGGTCTGGCCGCTTTGCGGGTGGGCTATGCGGTTGCTTCTGAACAGATTACTGATGTTATGAACCGTATTCGGCACCCATTTAACGTTAATTCCATTGCGTTGGCGGCCGCTGTGGCCGCACTCGATGACCAGGAGTTTGTCGAGACCAGTCGGACGCTCAATCGGGAGCAAATGACAGAGCTGTGTGAGGGGTTCAGACGTCTCGGATTAGAGTGGATTCCATCCGTGGGGAATTTTGTCACAGTTGATGTCGGGCAACCCGCGGCAGATATATTTCATAAAATGTTGTTGCAAGGAGTTATTGTTCGGCCTGTTGCTAACTACGGGATGCCTAATCATCTGCGATTTACGGTAGGGCTCGCCTTGGAAAACGAAAAAGCCTTGCGTGCGCTTGAGCAGGCGCTGTGCAGGTGATGGCAGAGGAACTTGTTCTGGATGATGCTGAGGCATTACCGCAACTAGCACGAATTACAATCATTGGGGTCGGCATGATTGGTGGCTCATTTGCTCTTTCCCTCAAAGGTAAGGGGGTGGTCGATGAAGTGGTGGGCTATGGCCGCAGTCGAGAACGCCTAGAGACTGCAAAGAATTTAGGCGTGATTGACCGATTCAGCTGCGATCTTACCGAAGCAGTGACCGGAGCTGATCTGATCTTTCTCGCGGCGCCAATTGATGCTTCTAAGCGCCTTCTTAAGGAGCTTGTGTCACTAGTGGGGCCGGAGGTCATCATTACGGACGCTGGGAGTGTGAAACAGGAAATCATCACGGCTGCACGGGAGTCTCTTGAAGAGGGACTTGCTATGTTTATACCGGGGCACCCGATTGCTGGTAAGGAGAAAACGGGTGTGACCGCGGCCGATGGGGCTTTGTTTGTCGACCATCGAGTTGTTTTAACGCCGGTAGAAGAAACTAATCGTTATGCAACTCAACGGGTGCGGCGTCTGTGGGAGATCGCGGGCGCTGATGTGGTTGAGATGGATGCAATGGAGCATGATCGGCTGCTTGCGATGACCAGCCACTTGCCGCATGCGGTGGCGTTTGCGCTGGTTGCACTCTTGGGCGAGCAACAAAATGCAGAGGAATTCTTCCCACTGGCAGCGGGGGGGTTCTACGACCTTACTCGGGTGGCCTCCAGTGACCCTGTAATGTGGCGGGATATTTTCTTGAACAACAAAGAGCCGGTACTCGCTGGCATTGACGGTTACATCACTGTTTTAGAGCGTATCAGAGAGTTGATCCGATTGGGAAACGGGACAGAGTTGGAAACGATTTTTGAGCACGCCCGAGAAACGCGAGCCAGGATCCGAACGGGGCGAGTTGTTTAACGGTGTCACGATTGGTTTTGGCATGAATTTTTTAGTCACACCGGGTGGCTCTCTACGCGGTCGAGTGGAGGTGCCAGGTGACAAGTCAATAAGTCATCGAGCATTGATTCTGAGTGCGCTCGCGGAGGGGTCATCGGAGATCACCGGACTCCTGGAGGGCGATGATGTGTTGGCAACTGCTAACGGGTTAGGTCAGGTGGGTGTCAAGATTGAGATGATCAAAGGCCAACAGTGCCGCGTGCAAGGAGTGGGACTTACTGGCTTAACCGCTCCTGATGCGCCGCTTGATCTTGGCAATTCCGGTACGGGGTTCCGATTGTTGAGTGCGGTGTTGGCTGGGCAAACATTTGCGTCGGTATTAACTGGGGATCATTCCTTACGTAAACGCCCGATGAAACGCATCATTGATCCGCTGACGCTTATGGGGGCAACGATTCACTCGGGCGAGGGGGGGCATCCTCCGCTTAAGATCTATGGGCGCTACCCGTTAAGCTCGATCGAGTATGAGTTGCCAATAGCTAGCGCACAGACTAAGTCAGCAGTGTTATTGGCAGGTCTTAATGCGAGTGGCGTGACCCGTGTGCGTGAGCCGGCACAGACACGCGACCATACTGAAAACATGTTGGCTGGGTTCGGGTGCCCGGTGGAGGTGAGCGGTGGTGTCATATCTCTTTGTGGAGGCGCTCAATTAAGCGGGCGGACGTTTTCAGTGCCCCGTGATTTCTCGTCAGCGGCCTTCTTTCTTGTTGGCGCCCTCATTGGCTCGGAATCAGGGTTGACCTTACCGGGGGTTGGGATCAATCCAACTCGAACAGGGGCGCTGGATATATTGCGCTTAATGGGAGCCGATATTCTGATCACGAACAAACGAAACGTAGCGGGGGAGCCGATTGCTGATCTCAAGATGAGCGCGTGCAGACTCAGGGGAATTGATATACCCAACACTTTGGTTGCTTTAGCGATTGATGAATTTCCGATATTGGCAATCGCAGCTGCGTGCGCGGATGGAAGGACATCAATTACAGGGGTGGGTGAGCTCAGGGTTAAGGAGAGTGATCGTATCCGCTCTATTGTGGATGGGTTACGGGCGTTGACCATTGATGTAGAGGAAACTCGTGATGGGATGATCATTACTGGCGGTCGTTTTTCTGGTGGCAAAGTCGATAGTTGTGGCGATCATCGTATCGCAATGGCATTTGCGCTGGCCGGCAGTGTTAGCCGGGGGCCAGTCCGAGTAATGAATTGCGGGCTGGTGCAAACCTCCTTTCCCGGGTTTAGTGATGTGGCGCGAAAGGCGGGTTTGCGTCTTGAAGTAGAGTCGCGGTCATGAGTGAGCTGTTGGCTCCGGTTTTGACATTAGACGGCCCCAGCGCGACGGGAAAAGGAACTGTCGCGGCAGAAGTCGCTAAGGACTGTGGTTGGGGTTTGCTCGATAGTGGCGCGCTGTACCGCGCATTTGCCTATATCGCAGACCAAAAAGGCGTTGTGGTGGACGATGATGCGGCGATATGTTTGTTGGGAACTGAGTTGGATTTAAAGTGTTCTTTGGGGCCAGGAGGCGCGGCCGTGATTTTGTGGGGCGATGTCACTTTGTCTGATGAGATCCGCACTGAGTCGGCGGGACAACGGGCCTCGTATTATGCCGAACGCCCTTCTGTGCGGGCGGCCCTCCTTCAACAGCAGCGATCCAATCGGCGCCTACCGGGGCTTGTCGCGGATGGTCGTGACATGGGTACGCGGGTATTTCCCGACGCTAAAGTCAAAATCTTTTTGACTGCGGCGCCAGAGGTCCGCGCAAGAAGACGCTATAACCAGTTGAACGAAAAGGGAATTAATGCTAGCCTCGCTGCAGTCGAAGAGGCTATGCGGGCGCGAGACCAACGTGATGAACAACGAGAGATCGCGCCCATGAAAGCGGCCGCTGATGCGGTGGTGATTGATACCACCCAGCTAGAAATCTTGGAGGTAGTAACCAAAGTGAAAGCGTTACTGTTGTGTGCTTGACACGCTTAAAGGATCGCATCAGGTATTAG
>Ga0114933_10006052_pt1 | contig 10839 bp, 11 predicted proteins | sample 4SBtaG_FD_89691 | JGI IMG/M metagenome (GOLD analysis project Ga0114933, IMG submission 89691) | Deep subsurface microbial communities from Kolumbo volcano to uncover new lineages of life (NeLLi) - 4SBTROV12_W25 metaG | ecosystem: Environmental > Aquatic > Marine > Volcanic | place: Kolumbo... | reverse complement strand
CGACGTGGTTTTTCGTCTGAAACTATTGGGGGGCTCAAGCAAGCGTACCGACATTTATTGCAGTCTAAGTTGAACACCAGTCAGGCGCTTGACCGAATTGACTCCGAATCTCATCTTGACGGGCCAGAGGTTCGATATCTAGTTGACTTTATTCGTACTTCAAAACGCGGCGTGAATTTACGTCGCCCACCTAAGCAGGCCGAGCCTGTAGGGGTTGAAGACTAGTCTTTTTAGCGTGATTCATGCGTATCGGCTTGATCGCTGGTAACGGCAAGTTCCCTTTTCTCGTCCTTGAAGCTGCTAAAAGTCTTGGGCATGACGTCACCGTTGTTGCTATCAAAGATGAAGCACACCCAGAGCTAGAGTCACTTGCAGCTTGTGGGCGATCATCTGATTTTCATTGGGTATCATTGGGCCAAGTAGGTCGATGCATTCGGATTCTTAACGATGCAGGAATTGCCAAGGCACTAATGGCTGGTCAAGTCAAACACAATAAATTATTTTCGGTGGTTCCTGATTTTACGGCGCTCTCTGTCCTTCAAAAAGCAGCTACAAAAAATACTGACGCACTCATTTCTGCTGTAGCCGGTGTCTTGCACGATAATGGCATTGACTTGATTGACTCGACGCAGTTTTTGGAACCATTACTTGCTAAAGAAGGTTATTTGACCACGCGACGGCCGACTCTTGATGAAGAAGAAGATTTGAATTTTGGCTATGCGGTAGCTGATGTAATTGCTGGTTTGGATATTGGGCAAACTATTGTTGTTAAGAACCGTGCTGTTGTGGCCGTTGAGGCAATGGAAGGTACAGATGAGGTAATTACACGGGCGTCTCGATTAGCTGGACCAGGTGTTACGGTTATTAAAGTCGCTAAGCCGGACCAGGACATGCGATTTGATGTGCCAGTTATTGGGCTGTCGACTATAAAGACTTTATGTGAGGCTAACGCTTCCACTCTTTCGGTTGATGCTGGTCGAACGCTCATACTTGATGGGGCGGAGGTAATTGAGGCCGCTAATCATGCGGATATTGCGATAGTGGGGCGAGCTCTGCCCTTAGAAAAAGCAGGATCCGACTGATGGAATCTGTGTTTCGAGCGGTCGTAGTTGGTGTTGGTCATTTAGGGCAACATCATGCGCGAATTCTTAGCGCGTTGGATAATGTTGACCTTATTGGTGTGGTTGATATTGATCGAGATCGAGCGAGACGTATTTCTTCGGAGTACGGAACGGATGTTATCGAGGATATCGGGTCAGCGCTTGGTCGGGTTGACGGCGTTATAGTCGCGGTGCCAACTCAAGACCATCTATTAGTTGCGGCTCCTCTCCTTGAGGCGGGCGTATCGGTCTTAGTCGAAAAACCGATTGCGTCGTCATCATCAGAAGCGGAAGTGCTTCTCAGGACAGCTGAAAGTTCCGGAGCTACTTTGGCAGTTGGCCACACTGAAAGGCACAATCCGGCGGTGGTGACCGCTAGAACGTTAATCTCTTCGCCAGGATTCATAGAGGTACATCGACTTTCTACGTTTCAGTCTCGCAGTCTCGATATTGATGTGGTTTTTGATGTCATGATTCATGACATCGACATTGTACTGTCGCTTGTCGGCTCAAATCCGGTATCTGTTGAAGCTGTCGGTATTCCGGTATTGACGTATCGTGTTGATATTGCGAATGCACGGTTGCGGTTCAACACCGGTTGTATCGCCAATCTCACTGCTAGTCGAATTAGTCGCGAGCAGGTCAGGAAACTGCGTGTCTTTCAGCCCCATGCGTTAGTTACTGTTGATTATGCAGAGCAGCAGTTGGAAGCTTGGAGAGTCTCTAAAAGTAAGGATGGTAGCCCGTCTGTTCATGGTGGACCGGTCGAAGTAGCAACAGTTGAGCCGCTCGAATGCGAAATCAGAGATTTCGTGCATTCAGTGCGTAATGGTATCGAGCCAGGTGTTACTGGTGCTTCCGGTCGGCAAGCACTTGTGGTTGCGGAGGCCATTACTAATGCGATGGAGGATACGAACCGTTTGTCAAAAGTGGATAGGGTGTCTTGATGGATCCATCACGTTTTGATTCGATTGCAGAAAAACTTGATGTTGGCGAGCCACTTTCAGACGTTGATATTTCTGAGCTGTCGTCGACGACCAATTTGCTTCGACTTGGTGCATTGGCGGATGAGCGAAGGCGATGCGAGTCGGGGGCTAGAGTCACTTTTGTCAGAGTGTTTGAGGTCATATTCGGTGAGAAACTTAATAGTCGAAAGGTACCGGACACCGCTGGTGAGGTGAGAATTATTGGCTGTCCAGACTCGATTGATAACGCAACTCAGGAAGTTCAGAGAGTTGTCTCGCTATCCGGCCGGACTCCGGTTACGGGTTTCAAACTTGAGGATCTAGTGTCACTTTGCGGCGGTGAGTCTGAGCGGTTTGAGCAATTAGTTTCGAGCTTGAAGCAAAGTGGTTTAGCGTGTGTATCTGAAGTAAGTGTCGATAGTGATATCGATGTAAGCTGGATAGAGTGTTGTGTCGGGATGGGGCTACCCATTAATAGTGCGGTGATTCAGAGTAGTGTTATGTCTGCTGATGTTGCGGCTAATCGCATTAAAGGCTGGAATCACGCCTATCAGATTCAAGCGTTTTCTCCATTGCCAAAGAATTTGCTTCCAGAGCCTACAACTGGTTACAAAGATGTCCATCGGGTTGCCTTAGCACGCGTGCTGGTCGACAATATCCCGTCGATCCAAGTTGACTGGGGGCTTTACGGACCTAAATTAGCTCAGGTCGCGCTTGCGTTCGGAGCCAATGATGTAGATAGGGTGTCGCCGTTTGATTCACTCGAGAACGGTCGGAGACGTGGACCACTTGAAGAACTTAAGAAAAACATCCATGCGGCCTCGTTAGAGCCTGTTCAACGAAACTGCCGATTCGAGATAACTCCAATTAATACTTGAGAAAGTAATTAAGGACTAGTAGAGAAAGACGATGAGTGCTATTCGTGTCGGAGCGGTACAGTATCTGAATGCACGTCCTTTGGTACACGGACTTGACGCCCAAAAAGACCTTTTTTCGATTGAATATGACGTTCCGGCTAAATGTGCGTCACTACTACACGAGCGATCAATCGATTTGGGGCTTATACCCACCATAGAGTACCTCCGTAAATCTAATTATCGTTTAGTTCCTGATATTGGAGTGGTGTCTCATGGTCCAGTGGAGTCAGTGGCTTTGTTCACGAGTAGGCCGGTGCAAGCTATTCGGTCGATTGCTGTCGATACGAGTTCCAGGACAGCGGCGACCTTACTTCGGATTTTGTGCGCTGAGTGGTTTGATATCGAACCAAATTTCCACACGATGGAGCCTGACCTTGATGCAATGTTGAAGCGTTGTGACGCAGCGTTGCTCATTGGAGATACTGCTCTATTTACGGAGCATGAGACCGTTGTCGATCTCGATAAGATTGATCTTGGTGAAGAATGGACGGCTATGACGAGCTTGCCTTTTGTCTGGGCGGTGTGGTCTGGCCGGGATGGTGCGGTTAATTCCCAGCATCTAGTCGCACTCGAAAAAGCGAGAGATACTGGGATGAAGGCGCTTGATCAAATCGCTAGTCAATTCGGACCAAAAGAAGAAGATCAAGCTGAATTGGCTCGTGAGTATCTGCAAAAAAATGTTCAATTTGAATTAACAGAGGATTGTCGCAAGGGAATTAAGCGTTACTTTGAGTTCGCCCTTAAAATGGGAATCTTCCAGCATTCTGGTTCTCTTCAGTTTTACGAGAAATGAACGTGGCACTAACCCACGCCGCTGTTCAGACGGTTTTAGATGGAGGGCGCCTTGATAGGGAGGCAGCTTTGGCTCTTTATCGAAATCTTCCTACCCACGAACTCGGTCTTTTGGCTGATTCGGTTCGTGTCAAGAAACATCCTGATCGTATTGTGAGCTACATCATTGATCGCAATGTGAATTACACGAATGTTTGCGTGGCGAAGTGTAACTTCTGCGCGTTTTACCGGGACGTCGGTTCGGGTGATGGGTTTGTGCTTGGATTTGAGGAGATCTTTGCAAAGATTGATGAAACGATAGCTGTTGGTGGTGTGCAATTGTTACTACAAGGCGGTCATAACCCCGACTTGCCTCTGAATTGGTATGAAGACTTGTTTCGCGCGGTTAAGCTCAGGTACCCAAATTTTAAGCTTCATGCCTTGTCACCACCAGAAGTGATTCATTTGTCTCGGTTGTCTCAACTTCCTGTAAAGGCAGTTGTGGATCGGTTGATTGCTGCTGGCTTGGATAGTATTCCTGGGGGTGGGGCAGAAATACTTGTCGATTGGGTGCGTCAAGAGTTGAATTGTTACAGTAAGGCAACTTCAGAGGAGTGGCTTGGTGTAATGCGTTGTGCGCATAAATCTGGTCTTCGCAGTACCGCAACAATGATGTACGGCACAGTCGAAGGACACGACGAACGTGTTGAACATCTGATGAGGATACGAGAATTGCAGGATGAGACGCATGGCTTTACGGCCTTCATTACGTGGAGCTACCAACCATTGCACACGGAACTGGATGGCGTTGAAGCGACTGGGATTGAGTATTTGAGAACGTTGGCATTGGCACGATTGGTTCTCGATAACGTAGACAACATTCAGGCTTCATGGGTTACGCAGGGAGGAAAAGTTGGCCAGCTCAGTTTGGCCTATGGAGCGAATGACATGGGAAGTGTGATGATTGAAGAGAACGTCGTTCGGGCTGCCGGTGCGTCGTACTGTATGGATGAGCTCGAGATCGTCGGTAATATCGAAGACGCTGGATTTACACCTAAGCGCAGAAATATGCATTACGAAATACTTGGTGATCCGATATTTCGTATGCGTAATATTCCGAGGATGACGAAATTGTCAGTTGCAAGGGACGACGGAAATACGTCTCTTCCAGAAGAACTTGATCGGTACCCCGCGCGAAGCGCGTTCGGGAAACAGCGGCAATTTTCCAGAACGCAGCCTGATTAGGTGTTATTTTCACCTGCTATTTCGCCCCAAAGACCGTGATTTGTAATCGCTTTCGTGCTCGCTGGGTTTTACCGATTACGTCGGCGCCGATTAAGGATGGGTGGGTAGAAATTGTGGACGGACTGGTCACGGCTGTTGGGACTTCCAAGCCAGTCGGTTCCTCGGTTCCTTCTGGTGTCGATCTTGGTGAGGCAGTCATCATGCCTGGCGTTGTTAATGCGCACACGCATCTGGAATTGTCGGGATTACGTGGGAGTATTCCACGTGCGGCATCAATGCCAGAATGGGCACGTGCTGTAATGAGTGTGCGGCGGAGCCTTAGTTCGCCGAGTGGAGGACGACTGCCGGATGTGGCGAGCGAGTGTCGAGGTTCCGGGACCGTCTTAGTTGGTGACATCGCTAATACTTTGGAGTCACTTGATACTTTCCTAGCTGGATCTATTGAGGCGACGCTGTTTCACGAGTTTCTCGGTTTTGATGTCGAAGCTGATGAAGCCGAAACCCTTATTGAACCGCCAGCAAGACATATTGCAGAGCGTGTTAATGGGCGTGTTCAGGTAAGGGCGGCAGCCCATGCGCCTTATTCAGTGTCTGCTGAATTATTTCGTGCGATCGGTCGATTGCCAGGGCCACGGTCAGTGCATCTTGCTGAATCGGAAGAAGAAGTGGAATTTCTCATGTCTGGTCAAGGGCCGTGGCGAGATATTCTCGAAGAACGTGGTCGTATGAACTGTGGATGGGTACCTCCTCGTGTGCGCCCCGTGGATTATCTTGAATCAGTTGGTTGGCTTCGGGAGGATACGATTGTTGTGCACGGTGTCCAGCTGATTGACGACGAAATTGACCGATTAGTAGAAGCTGGTTCGACGTTAGTGGTGTGCCCGCGGAGTAATGACTGGACAGGAGCTGGTGTTGCACCGATTGCTAAATGTTATGCCCGTGGTCTGCGGGTTGCGATTGGAACGGATAGTCTCGCTAGTGCCCCGGACCTTAATATCTTTGGAGAAATGGCAGAGGTTCGACGATTAGCGCCGGATGTGCCTGCTTCGAAAATGTTGCAGAGCGCAACAATTGTGGGGGCGCAAGGACTCGGCCGTGGTCGCTCGCACGGGGCTATTGAACCAGGGAGACGGGCCGCTCTTATAAGAGTTGAACTTCCAACGGGAATTTCCGATGTGGAAGAATATTTACTGAGTGGCATTGAACCCACGTCCATTCAATGGCTTGAAGACATCGATGTTGGATAGACGTCGGGCCGTTAGCTAGTGTTGTTGTAAGTTTTATGCTTTCACGTTTACAGAAGTATGCTTCGCTGATACGTTTTAGCCATACGATTTTTGCGCTTCCATTCGCTTTGACAGGCGCATTGTTCGCGAACGAGCAGACCGGGTTGCTATGGCATCGCGTTGGATGGATTTTACTCGCGATGTTTTTGGCTCGGACGGCGGCGATGGGATTCAACAGAATAGTTGACGCGAGATTTGATGCTCTCAATCCCAGGACAATGACTCGAGAAATTCCACAAAGAGAAGTGTCGCTCCAGGAGGCAAGTGTGATTGTTCTTGTCAGTTCGATTGCCTTTATTGCTACGACGTACCCACTCGGTGAACTGTGTTTTGTATTGTCTCCCGTCGCCCTTGTAATAGTGTTTTGGTACTCTCTAGCCAAACGATTTACGCACTACACGCAGTTATTTCTTGGCCTTGCACTGGCCGTCGCCCCTGTTGGTGGCTGGTTGGCTACCGGTGGTGGCAGTAGTTGGACGCCGTGGTTGCTTTCGGTGGCGACGGGATTTTGGGTGGCCGGGTTTGACATTCTTTACGCGTGTGAAGATCTTGAGTTTGATCGTACGCAGGGACTTCGATCTATCCCAGTTCGTTATGGGGTAGCGCGATCATTGTGGATGTCAAGAGGATGTCATGTCGTGACAGTCTTGGCATTAGGTGCATTGGTTTTGGTTATGCCACTAGGGGCGATGTATCTTGGAGGAGTGGGGGCCGTTGCCTTACTCTTGATATATGAGCAATCGTTGGTCAACGTAAACGATCTGTCTCGGGTGAAGGAGGCTTTTGATTTGAACGGTTATGTCGGGCTGTTGTATCTGTTTTGGACGGCAGGGGTTCTCTATGTCGTCTAGGCCAAGGCGAGTTGCAATAGGAATTACGGGCGCGAGTGGTGCGCTTTATGCGGTTCGGACGATTTCGGCACTACTGGCCTTAGATGTACAGGTGGAGTTGGTTGTCTCAGATCTCGGGCGCCGACTTTTACGTGAGGAGCTTGGAGCGGAGGCTTCTGTTGATAAATTGGTTTCGTATATTTCTGGACGCTATGGCATTACGATTCCGTCTGATAAGTTTGTGATCCACGGTAATAAGGACGTCGGTGCGACCATAGCGAGTGGAAGCTATTTATGTGATGCGATGGCAATTGTTCCGTGTTCCATGAAGACATTAGCAGGCGTAGCGCATGGCTTATCACGCAACCTCATTGAGCGGGCAGCTGATGTGATGCTCAAAGAACGTCGGCCTTTGGTCGTTGTTCCGAGAGAAACTCCTATGAGCCTTCCTCAACTCAGAAATATGGTGCTCTGTTCTGAGGCTGGTGCTCAAGTGTTGCCTGCGATGCCTGCTTTCTACCAGAAGCCAGAGACAATCGACGACCTATCAGATTTTATGGCCGGAAAAATTTTGTCATGCCTCGGCATTGAAAATAATCTGTATCCAGCATGGACCGGGTAATTAACAAGGCGCCTGCCCGCATCGCAGGAATGTTTGATGCGATTGCAGGACATTACGATTTGTTGAACAGATTTCTGAGTGTCGGCTTTGACCGTCGCTGGCGTAGGCGCATGGTGAGGTCGCTTGGATTAGCCGAAACTCAAACCGTTCTTGACCTGTGCACGGGTACGGCTGATGTGGCGATTGCTTTGTGCCAGTCAGATCCTTCATGTCGTCGAGTTATTGGGGTCGATTTTTCGACGGAAATGTTGAGGCACGGTCAGAACAAGCTCGATACTCAGGATTTAATAAGTAAAGTGCATTTACTTCGCGCTGACGGGACAGCGATTCCGTTGCCGTCTGGTTCGGTCGACGCCGCGACTATAGCTTTCGGTATTCGCAATATTCAAAACCCTATGAACGCTCTACTGGAAATTCGGCGAGTAGTTCGCCCGGGTGGGAGGTTAGTAATTCTAGAGTTTGGAATGCCGAATATGCCTGGTATTCGGACATTGTATCGCTGGTATTTCCGAAGGGTTTTACCTTGGTTTGGTCGTCTGGCTTCGGGACACGACAGTGCGTATAGCTATTTGCCGCGGTCAGTTGGAGAATTCCCTAGTGGTTTGGCATTCTGCCAAATGATGAAAGACGCTGGATTTATTGAGACTCGGGCCCACATGTTGCAATTCGGTATCGTCTATCTCTACGAAGGCGTCCGGGCACGTGGTTCGGTGGCAGAGTAAGCGGTGCTCTAAGGTAAATATGTCCTATTTGTAATTGTGGTGAGCCAGTTATAATCAGGAATTGGCCCATGTATTTTGACCTAGAGGACCGTTATATAGACGCGCCGAGTCTTGATTCGGCTATGTCGTGGAGAGAGCAGTTTCTATTGTCTCTCTTTTTGCATCTCTTCGTGGCGGCCTTTATTTTGTTTTTTCCGATGTTGCCGTTCGTGCGAGCCGCAGAGGTTGCTCGTCAAGAGCGTCTGATGGAATTGGCAGAACTGCAGCAAGTTCAACCAGCTATCACTCCAGATTCAAATCGAACGTTTGTTTTCATCGAACCTCGCGTTGATCTTGAATCACCGGAAGCGCCGCGGATAGAGTCGCCGTTTTCGGATCGAGATCGACTCGCTCAGTCTCCGACGGAATCGGAGATGCCGCGGAACGCATTACCAAATGCCGAGGGTAATTCATCGCTGTTTATTGAGTCTGATGATCCTTCTACTAGTGAAGTTGATCCGACGGCTGAGCTCTATGCAGATGCCGATCAAACTGATCCGTTAGAGCAAGTCCAATCCGATCCTGATGAATTGTTGGCACCTACAGATGAGTCAGGGGCTGTTGATCCATCACAAAGTCCAGAAGTTCCAGGCGAACTTTCCGCAGAGGAATTAATTGCAAGAGCTTTAGAGGATGGTTCATTGGCGTTGCCAGGTGAAGGACTTCGTGATCCGGATTCGGCAGGAAATCCTTCGGAGCGACCGGCGGATGGGTTGTTGGGACGAGCGATGCAGAATCTCAACCGATATGTCCAGCGAGAAAGTTTTAATAATCAAGAGGGCTCGGTTGGACAATTCGGTCCATGGATTCAGTTTGATTCCAAGGGTGTAGAGTTCGGTCCATGGATTCGCCGATTTGTTGCGCAGATTCGGCGGAACTGGTTCGTGCCGTACGCCATCATGTCTCGTTCGCTTCATGGGAACGTCGTGCTGACGTTCTACGTGCATCGCGATGGGTCTATTTCTGAGCTAACGATTGCCAAGCCGGCTGACGTGGATGCATTTACCAACTCTGCCTTCAATGCGTTGTCGACCTCGAATCCAACCCAGCCATTGCCCCCGGAGTACCCGGATGACCGCGCTTTTTTTACGGTGACATTTTTCTTTAATGAGTCACCACCAGCCTGAGACGGATTAGTCCCAGTTTGTCAGAGTTGGATGGCTGATTTTTCAGTGTAAATCTAAACGGTATGTTGACCTATTGCCTAGCAATCAAGGTGTTTTATGTTCAACAGGGAAATGATTTAGGAGCTTAAGTGACTTTAGAGACAAGTAAGTCACCTCTCCTTGTAGCGATTGTTGGGCCAACGGCTACGGGGAAAAGCAACCTCGCCATTGAGGTCGCGAAGCGATTTAACGGCGAAGTAGTTAGTTGTGATTCAACGGCTGTTTATAAGGGGTTTGATATTGGGACTGACAAGCTATCGATATCAGATCGTCAAGGTATACCTCATCATCTTATCGATGTGGTGGATGGATCGTGTAGTTATTCTGCCGCGCAATATGCTCGGGATGCTACAGCAGCTATCAACAACATTACAGAGCGTGGTAGGTTGCCGATTGTGGCTGGAGGATCGGGGCTTTACTATCGTTCATTGACTCGAGGCTTGTTTGATGGGCCAGGGCGTGATGAACAAATACGGACTCGACTTATCAGAATAGCTACTAAGCGTGGGGTCGAATACCTTCATCGTTTGGTCGAGCGGGTTGACCCAGTATCTGCTCGACGAATTCAGCAACGTGATGAAAAAAGACTTATTCGGGCTCTCGAGGTGTATTACCTAACCGGACGACCCCTTACGGATCACTTTAATTCAACGCGATCTCCTATAGAGTCCTACGACGTAATCACACTTGGCCTCCATCTACCGCTTGAGGAGATTTCTCGGCGGGTACGAGACCGGGTGAATAAGCAGTTTCGACGTGGAATTATTGATGAGATTAAAAGTTTACTTAATGGTGGGTTGTCGAGAGACTTACAGCCCTTTGGAGGATTGGTATACCGGCAGGTTCTTGAACATTTAGAGGGTGTTCGCGATGAGTCAGCGACGCGTGAATTGATCGCTCAAGAAAATAGGCGCTATGCCAGGCGTCAGTTGATCTGGTTTCGCAAAGAGCCTAATCTACATTGGATTAGTGTCGCGGGTGAACATCCGGACGCACTCCAGCAGGCCGTCACAGTATTGCAGGCACGTCTATGCCGAACGGTCATTTTTTAGAGAGAAGAATGGTTCTTAATGTCTACGTCACATGAGCATACCCCTCAGGGTTCATTGCAAGACGTGTTTCTTAATGGCGCGCGTCGAGAGCGATTGAAGGTTGTTATTCGACTTATGGATGGCT
>Ga0114933_10006050_pt1 | contig 10844 bp, 10 predicted proteins | sample 4SBtaG_FD_89691 | JGI IMG/M metagenome (GOLD analysis project Ga0114933, IMG submission 89691) | Deep subsurface microbial communities from Kolumbo volcano to uncover new lineages of life (NeLLi) - 4SBTROV12_W25 metaG | ecosystem: Environmental > Aquatic > Marine > Volcanic | place: Kolumbo... | reverse complement strand
TCCGTAATCGCGGAACAAGAAGCATCACTAAACAACCTCAAGGGCCTGATAGACCTATTCGAAAACCCTGAGGGGCGAGGACTGCGGATACCGAACTGCCTTGGGTCTCGTCAGGGAATACGTTCTTCGGAACCTCAACCGCTTACGATGTATCTGTGTCCAGCGGGCGATTCAACTACTTCGGCCCCACCTCACTCCACTCTCTCCTCGGTGCCGTATACGGCCATCACTACCCAAGACTAGACCTGAATGGCGAGCTACTCGACGAGCTATATGGCTTCCACACAGACCGGACGAAACGCTTAGCTCTTGGTTACAGTGCAGACGTCTCAGGTAACAACCGGGACTCCCTGTCATATATCGAGCTTGGTATTGAGCTAGTGAAGTCCGAAAGAATGCACTCAGCATATGTCAGAAGAGCTCATGCAGCTCTCGCAGAAATGCTTCGGGCCGAAACGCATCTATCTCAGGCTCTGAATTATTGACGGCGATCTAGGCTGTCAAAGAGAAACCCGCCCCTCCGGTATGGAGAGACGGGCTTTCTCAGTCCAGGCCTTCTATCAGCCTAGGCGTCAGTGACTGCTAGGCTCGTCACCCTGCACAATACGACCCGACTGGAGCTCACCGCGCATCGTCGTCCAGTAAATAGCACCGCCGGCCGCCCCAAACGGAATTGCGGTTAAGACTGCATCCGTTAGGCCTGCCTGCATGCTATCCCACATTACATATGACCCCATGTTCCAGAAGTTTACTCCGAGCCACATCAAGACACCGACAAGAGCCGCATCCTTCATGGCCTCAGAAACTCCCGAGGGATTCTTCCAAGACAAAACGATCGTCAGGAGCAGCGCACCACACGCAGACGAAAGAAGCTGCAGAACCAAGTTCGGGGGATCTAAAGCTTCGACAGACATCTGAGCGCTGAAGAAATCCTTGAGCAGGACATCCCAAATAACAAAGGCGACCGCCATCATTCCCACCGCACCATTGATCGTACCTACCAAGAGCTTTTTCGCATCCATTCGGACTCATCTCCTGTTTGGTTGACGAATAGGATAGCATTATCCGCGCAGACCCGAACGCAGTCAAACCGCAACCGCCTTCACCCGGCGTGACCACGATAAGCTGGAAACCGTTGCGAACTCCGATGAATCAATTGAAGGACATCCGTTGACCAAATGACCTGGGGTTGCGATTCTTTACGCGGTGAGCAAATTCTCACTTAGAACGATGTAGGCGTTGGTCTCATTGTCGGAGGCTAACGCTTTCTTTTTCTGCGGTCACAGTGACCGCGTCGGGCGTGGACAATCCACGCAACAACAGCAGTAACCGGAAGTACGCAATGCGTGACTCCTTTGCTGCACTAACACCGTAGGAGTACGAATGCGTACTACAGGAACCGTGAAGTGGTTCAACGATCAGAAAGGATTCGGATTCATCACACCGGCGGACGGAAGCAAGGACTGCTTTGTTCACCACAGTGCCATTCAGGCTGAGGGATTCAAGACCCTCGCCGAAGGTGCTACGGTTGAGTTCGACATCGTTGAAGGGGCCAAGGGCCCTGCCGCGGAGAACGTCGTCGCGACCTGAAAACCGTGACGTGAAAGAAGTCCAGGAGGCTGTCCCATGCATTTGGGGCAGCCTCCTTTTTTTCTGAGCACTAAGTAATCGGTCTGAGGATGTATTGTTGGTCCCTAGCCATCTGTCCGACATCGGCATGTTGAGGAATGGAGTGGGCGCTGAGGGACTCGAACCCCCGACCCCCTGAATGTAAATCAGGTGCTCTAACCAAGCTGAGCTAAGCGCCCTACTGAGTTTACAGAGGGACAATCTCCAAACTCCCCCCTGTCTCACCACTTTGACGGTTCAGTCAGCCGATTTAGAGGCCAAAACGACGTTACCGTCAGCACAAGATAAAACCCTTCCCTCTCGATTGGAGGGGTCTGTCTTTGACAGCCTTTATAGGCGACACTCATTTTCTGTTAATCTGTAACTGATGGAAATGTCTTTTTAAGGAGCCTCGCTCATATGAACCGCGCAGTCGCCTACATCCTCTCTTTTGCCCTCGCGGCTCTCATATCCGCTCCCGTCTACGCACAACAGTTCGGAGGACCGCTAGCAGTAAGCGGCAGTCAAATCCTGGTCGGGGAGTCTGGAAACCAAACGCTTTCAGGTATCGTCTACGTATTCGAAGAAGTAAACGGCACCTGGAGCGAAATCGATCAGATACAAGTAACCGAAGCGATTCGCTCTCCGGATGGATTCGGAAGGGCGATCGTAGCTGACCAAACGACACTCCTCGTTGGAGCACCGATTGAGGGCTATGCATACCTCTTTGAGCGCTCCGCAGAGGGTGCGTGGGGTGAGCCGACGCCAATGAAAGGGCAACCCGACTCGGGCTTCGGTGCAGCTGTCGCGCTGACCGACCGTTACATGATCGTCTCCGCACCGGAGGAGGAAGCTGGTGTAATCTACGTGTGGGATCGTTCAGCTCCCCAAGACCCAAAGAGGTTAGAGGCACCCGACGGAGTCGACGCCTCTTTCGGGTCGTCAGTCGCAACCGATGGAGTTCACCTGCTCGTCGGGGCAGCCGGGCGACGTGGAGGTGCTGGTTCGGTGCACACGTACACGCTCGAAGGGCTAAATGCACTCGGCCAGCTAACCACGGATGACTTACCAGATCGCTCGGCCTACGGAAGTGCCATCGCCGTGCATCAAGGAACCGCATACGTAGGCGCTTCTGGATTCGACGACCGCGCTGGTGCTGTCTTCGTGTTTGAATTGGATGAAGGAATCTGGACAGAAGTTGCGCCACTCCGACCGATTATCGCAGCTCCTAATAGTCAATTCGGTGCATCGGTCGCACACACAGATGAAGGTCTTCTAGTCGGCGCACCCGGTGCGAACGGAGGAGAAGGTGCCCTTTATCGCTTAGGTCAGGATATGACACAAGTGAGCATTCTAGAGAGCGAGACCGCTGGTGAAGGCGCGGGGCTAGGTGGTTCTGTGGTAGCAGCTGACGGCCTCAGCGCGGTCGGTGCGGTCGGTGTTGACGAGCGTGCGGGTGCTGCCGTGATCTATGCCGAGTGGAGCGAGCAAGGGACCGTTATAAACGACGCACGTGGATTCCCTTCGATCACGGGTGAAGAGATTGAGTGTGCTGAAGGAAGAGCCGATGTGTTTGATTGCGAGAGTGTCAACATCGTCTCCTTCATGCCGATCAACGAAATCGGTGGAGTGCGCGGTACTCGTGTCAACGACATCTGGGGATGGACAGACCCCGAAAGTGGAATTGAGTACGCGATCGTTGGACGAACCAACGGGACCTCATTCGTTGACCTAAGTGATGCTTCAAGCCCGGTCTATGTAGGAGATCTACCCAAGACCCCCGGCTCGAGAAGTGCCATCTGGAGAGACATGAAAGTGTACAGCGATCATGTATACATCGTAGCTGATGGAGCCGGGGCCCATGGGGTTCAGGTGTTCGACCTACGAGAGCTCCGTAGATTCCAAGGAGACCCGATCACCTTCGAGGAGACTTTTCACTACGACGGTATTCACAGCTCACATAATATTGTGATCAACGAGGATACCGGGTTCGCGTACACCGTAGGGAATAGCGGTGGTGGCGAGACCTGCGGAGGCGGATTCCACATGCTGAACCTCGAGGACCCGGCACACCCAATTTTCGATGGTTGTTACGCAGATACGAACACAGGCCGACGCCTTACAGGCTATTCACACGATGCCCAGTGCGTGATCTACCATGGCCCGGATTCTGAGCATAGCGGAAAAGAGATCTGCTTGGGATCAAACGAAACAGCACTAAGCATCTCAGACATGACGGACAAGAGCGCACCCAGAACACTGGCTAGCGCGACTTATCCAAATGTCGCGTACGCACACCAAGGATGGCTTACAGAGGATCATCGGTACTTCTACATGAACGACGAAGGAGACGAACCGAGTGGGCTCGTTGAAGGAACCCGTACACTCGTATGGGATGTCCAAGACCTCGACGACCCAATTCTTGTTTACGAGTACATCGCCGAAACAACGGCCACGGACCATAACCTCTACATCGTAGGAGACATTATGTATCAGTCGAACTACGACGCCGGTTTTCGAGTCATAGATATCTCACAACCAGAACGTCCTGTAGAGATCGGATACTTCGACACATCGCCGTACCAAGGCGGAGCTTCCTGGAGCAACTATCCGTTCTTTGAAAGCGGCATGATCGCCGTTACCGGAACTGGTGACGGGCTCTTCATCCTTAAGGATGTGTCTAGGCGATTGATCAGCTGATTGACGGAGGTTAGCCGCAGCTAACAGTGGTCTCACTGAAAGATCGCGATCCTGCCGGATTACGATAGTAAAAGATAAAGTCCCAATAGAAGCCCTCTTCGGCGAGCCGTTGTATTGGTTGAGAATTGATAGTCGATCCAGACTCGACCACCTGAGACCTGAACTCCGTTGACATCACTGCGGAGCTCACAGACTCGCTTCCAAGGACCTCACCGCTAGCCAGACTGCGGAACGTGAAATCGGCCTCTCCAAAACGACCGAATTGACCATCATCACCTACCGCAGTAGCTGTGACGACCACATCGCAAATAACCTGAGTACTGGCTTGCGCTACTATCGTATCCACAGACTGAACAGTTACCTGGAAGTCGACTTCGACGGTGCCACTGCATCCGGCCAAGACAAACGCAAATGCTATGAAGGATGATGGCTTCATGTCGTGCTCGGGCTCTCTTGAGACATTCTATCCGGCAAACATGGGACCAACCCAGCATTCTGCAACCGCTGAACATTATCTGTGTACAGTGTTTCGTTCACGCTCCCTGAGTGCAATTAAATGACGGACGTTACAATCATCGGTGGAGGCATCGTCGGCCTCTCGACGGCACGCGCACTCCTCCGTGAAGAAAACATCAGTGTGCGAGTGTTAGAGAAAGAGTCAGGGCTCGCTCAACACCAAAGCACACACAATAGCGGAGTGCTCCACGCTGGCCTCCAATACATGCCGGGCTCGTCAAAAGCCCGCTTGGCTCGAGAAGGCATTCGACAAATGACCTCCTTCTGCGCAGAGCACAACATCGAACACGAGATTTGCGGTAAACTGGTCGTAGCCAGCAACCGAGCCGAGTTACCACTCCTAGAAGAGATATTCAACAGAGGTGTCGCCAACGGCCTTCAAGGGTTGAGACGACTTTCTGGGGCCGAGGCGAAGGAAATCGAACCCCACGTGAACGCCAAGGCGGCGATTCTGGTTCCAGAAGAAGGGATCGCAGATTACGGGCGAGTATGCGCCACGCTCGAAATACTGCTTATAGAGGCGGGAGCAGACATCGTAACTGGAGCAGAAGTGAGGCTCCTAGAAAGGCGATCCGGTCTATGGAGGATCACCACCACTTCGGGGGTCTTTGAAAGCCGTATGATAGTGAATTGCGCCGGTCTGCACTCGGACCGGATCGTTACCATGGCCGGAGGTAATCCTGGATGCCGCATCGTTCCATTCCGTGGCGAGTACCACCGGCTTAGCCCAGAGCGTGAGCACCTAGTTCGACACCTAATCTATCCCCTGCCCGAACCCGGATTCCCCTTTCTCGGTGTGCACTTTACACGTCGCACAGGCGGTGGCATTGATGCAGGACCAAACGCGGTTCTAGCCTTCGCGCGAGAAGGCTACGACCTAGCAACAATCAACCTTCTGGACTTGAGCAGTGCGCTGACTTTCCCGGGGCTCTGGTACTTCGTGGCCAAGTACCCGCATATGGTGGCCCGTGAGCTAGGCCAATCTTTCGATCGCCGGCGTTTCGTAACCGCGCTGCAGCGACTCGTACCAGAAGTATCCCACCAGGACCTCGTACCTTCCGGTTCAGGAGTCCGGGCCCAGGCCATGGACGCAAGAGGTGAACTGATGAATGACTTCGTTTGGTCCCAAAGCCCGGGAGCGGTTCACGTTATTAACGCTCCCTCGCCAGCCGCAACCGCCTCGCTCGTTATCGGAAGAGAAATCGCTACCCAAGTGCAGAACCAACTCGTCAGATAGCTTCCACCATACCATCCGACGTGGACCACATACCCACGTCACTCACAGAAAAACCAATCTTGATCTGAGCTACGGCCTTTTCGCTACCAGCTCGATCTCTACACAAGCGTTCATTGGTAGAGCAGCGACACCAACCGTAGTGCGCGCTGGCTGCGGGGCCTCGAAGCGAGTTGTATACGCTTCGTTCATGGCCGAGAAATCGTTCATATCGGTGAGGTAAACATTGACTTTAACTACATCTTCGGGGCCTAGCCCACCATCAGCCAAAACTGCAAAAAGATTATCAAAGCACTGATGCGTCTGATCCCCCACTCCTCCCTCTCGAAGTCCTCCGGTTTCTGGATCAATTGGTGTCTGACCGGAACAAAAAACATGCGTACCGTCGTCAATTGCATGAGAGTATGGCCCGATAGCAGAAGCAGTCGGACTAGAGAGAGCCACTCTTGCCATCAGCGGATGATCGCCATCGGCAGGAGCACTACATACCCTAGTACTAGTAGCACCGGTGCCGCTGTGATCGAACCCTGTGCTAAGAGCCAGTAGCCCAAAGTCAGAGCGGCAATTCCTCCCACTCCAAGGGCCGCGTTCACCTTGGTGAAACGCAAATTGCCAGAGGCGTCTTTAGTTTTATTCTTCGACATATCAGGATCCTAGATGGGTGCGTCGAAGGGGTCAATCTCCTAGGTGGTGATTTAGCTCTCTGACAGGTATCCCCAAGAGCTCAGCCGCAGACTCTTGGTCCCCGCCGACCCGATCGAGGACCCTATGCACATGCAGGCGTATCGCAGCCTTAAGTGTGACATCTTCAACATCAGTATCATGACTCTCGAGAATGAGGTGGTCAGCCCCTATGACGGTACCTCGTGCAACGATCGCCGCCCGCATAAGGGCATTCTCAAGCTCTCGAACATTGCCGGGCCAAGGGTGATGTTGAAGTCTCAGCAAGGCCTCATCCGAGATCCTTCTGACATCTCTTCCTGTCTCCTCCCGAATCTTGCCTAAGAGGGCGGTCGCGATGATCTGAATGTCACCGGGGCGCTCTCGCAGAGGGGGTACGTTGATCTCCACTACTTTGAGCCGGAAGTATAGATCCTCCCTGAAGCGCCCTTCCTCGATCAAGCGTTCGATTGGACGATGCGTGGCACCGATAACCCGAGCCTTTGTAGACCGCGGCTCCTCTCCACCCACTGGATAAAATTGACGCTCCTGCAGCACCCTGAGGAGCTTAGTCTGAAAGTCAGGGCTTGTATCTCCAATCTCGTCCAGGAAAATCGTCCCTTTACCCGCAAGTTCGAAGTAGCCTTTCCGTGATCCTGTAGCACCAGTGAAAGACCCTTTCACATGACCGAACAATTCTGACTCAAGGAGAGAGTCCGTCAGGGCCGTGCAATTGACCGCAATGAAAGGTTCACTTGAAACATCAGAGTTGTCGTGGACACCTCTGGCAATGACCTCCTTCCCTGTGCCAGTCTCCCCACGAATCAGCACGGTGGCGCGATTCGCTGCGAGCACACCAATCGTCTTGTAGATATCGATCATGCGGGGATCACCACCAATCAGACGTCCCCTCGGAAGTGCCAGTGCTTCCTCTGTTTCCGCCGTCGAGTCCAGAAGCTCACGTTCCTTGAAACAGCGGTCAGCCAGTGATTGTAGTGCTTTGGGGTCCACAGGTTTAACCAAGAAATCAAAGGCACCCGACCTCATCGCCGATACCGCCGTCTCCATGTCATCATGAGCCGTCATAACCACGACCTCTATGCCATCAGTCGAGGTGCGGATCTTGTCTAGGAGTTCCAGCCCCGTCATCCCAGACATACGCACATCAGTCACTATCATTCCCGGATCAAATGCAGCGACACGAGCCAGTGCTTGTTCCGCACTCTCCGCAGTCTCAACTTCATATCCAGCATGGGTTAGACGAGTCTTGAGGACTTCCAGTCCATCCTTGTCGTCATCAACGACCATGATCCGAGCATACGTGTGTTTAGTCATGATTCCTTTCCTACCTGATCAGAGGAATCGAGATCCCACCACGCCGGCGCATCTGGGAGTTCAACGGCTCTCAGCCTAGCCAGTTTCTCAAGATTCCGACTCTGGCGACCTCGGATCATGAAAAGCAAGACTAGCGATAACAGCAACCAAAAGATGGCCGAGTGACTCAACAGGAAAAGCCACCCATATCTCTCCCGCACATGTCTTTTCCAGTCTTCCTCGAACTGTCCAACGGTCACACCGAACGTTTCACGGAAAGCATTTTCGAACGATCTATCACTTAACCAACGATCCAGAAAGGTCCTAAGCCCCGCTTCACCACCTGTTTCAAGTACATAAGTAACTGCACTAGCAGCCAGTAAATAAGCCGTCCTCGCTTCTTCACGATCGGCCGGCCAGCGGAGCGTCAATGTCTTCATCTCAGGAGCTCGGCCGAGTGCGATCAAGACGCGTAATCTCCACGCGCCCCCGACGTCGAAGCCCCCGGAAGCCCACTGAGCATATCCTTCGTTGAACCACCTTGGGATCCGAAGATTACCCAAGTAGTCGGCAAGGCCGAGGTGAGCCCACTCGTGGCGTAGAGTGCGCAATCCCTCCCCATCGACGACCCGAACTCCCTCCCCGGTAGGCATGACCAAGGTATTCCATGCTGGGATGGCCACTCCCGCACGCCACTCAGGTACAACGCCACCGGTTATTTGGTCGAAAGCCGCGGCTGAGTGTCCAAGAACAACGTGCACACCCGCTGGTACGTGTGCCGGAAGACCTGGGAGTGGCTCGAATGCATCGACCAGCTCACCAACGCGCGCAGCGATCCGCTCGTCCGCTTCTATATGGTGAATCAGCGCTCGCTTCGAAGACGTGACTACGTAGGCCTGACCGTCCATAGAGTCAGGCACTGGAGGGAAAGACACATCCTGTCCCGAAGCAGCGTTAGCTGCGACGATCCCCAAAAGCAGGGTCTTCGCCAAAGTCAGTATGCCCATCGGATCACCGGGGTGACCGCGACAGCCAACATTCACTCTGACCGAGCCCACTCAGCAATCGTCGCCAGATCCTCAGGCAGCTTAGACTCGAAGATCATCTCCTCGCCCGTTGTAGGGTGTTGGAATCTGAGTTCCGCTGCGTGGAGGAATTGCCTACCAATTCTGCGTGCGAGTTCATCGACCCACCTTCTGCTTGGTCCACCAAGCCCTCTCTCCCACCCCAACCCATAGGTAGCGTCCCCCACTACCGGATGACCCACGTGCTCAAGATGCACACGGATCTGATGCGTTCGCCCTGTCTTGAGCGCCACGTGGAGCAGATCAGCTCGAAGCCATCTCTCGCGCACCTCAAATCGCGTTGTGGATTCTTTTCCATCCTCCAATATAGCCATCCGCTTTCTGTCCCTCGGATCCCGACCTATCGAAGCGTCTACCACAAGTGGTGAGTCGGTCAGGTGACCCCACGCCAAGGCGAGGTAAAAGCGTTTCATTCGTCGGATCCTAATAGCTTCTGAAAGAGCTCTGTGGCTCGCATCAGTCTTAGCCACGACAAGGAGACCGGAAGTGTCCCGGTCAAGACGGTGGACAATGCCTGGGCGCGCTCTCCCCCCCACACCTTCGATGTCAGGAAAGTGCCAGAGCAGTGCATTAACTAGCGTTCCCGAACGATGTCCCGGTGCTGGGTGGACCACCATACCTGCATCCTTGTCCACCACTAGAAGATCCTTGTCCTCGTATACGATCTTAATGGGCAGGTCCTCGGCTACGGTATCTACCGCCTCGGCTTTCGGTACTTCCACCTCGACAATACTTCCCGGCGATACAACCTGAGACTTCCTCGCTTTCCGACCGTCCAGAGTGACTCGTCCCTGAGCAAGGAGCTTTTGCACTCGAGCCCGAGACAACTCCAACCGATCAGAAACAAACCGATCAAGGCGCTGCTCTTCTTCTCCCGGCTTCGCTCTCAGCGTGTGTCTCTCCATAGCGTGATCCGGGTCAGGCTCCTCGTTATCCTTTAGCTGTCAGGCCAATCCAAGCTTCAAGCCCATCAACATCGACAGAACGAACATGGTCTCGGTCCCCCTCGGCCACAGTATCACGAATCTCCACTCGAACAGCGAGCGTCTCCCTACTGATGAACTCTTCGTACGCCCTTGCCGCTTCCTGAATTGAGTTTGGTCCCGCAGTGACGAGCTCTATCCGATCGGTGATTTCAAGACCTGCATCACGTCGGAGTCGCTGAATTCGGTTCACGAGCTCACGCGCAATACCTTCGGCTCGAAGCTCGGCGTCAAGTTCAGGGTCAAGCGCCACAGTGTAAGCTCCCTCTCCCTTCACAACCAGGTTGCCTGCCGCCTCTTGGACGACTTCAAGGTCACCCAGCTTGAGTGAGACTTTCTGCCCATCCACTTGGATCATTAGCTCCTCTCCAGCCTGCCAGGCAGAGAGCGCTGACTGATCTAGGGCTCGGATCATGTTAGCCACATCGTTTGTCCGCTTACCGAAACGCCCACCTAAGGAACGGTAGTTCGGACGAGCAGTAAGCGTCGCAATTCCGTCTACCGAAGATAGAAATCCGACATCCTTCACATTAAGCTCGTCCTTAACTATCTCGAGCATGTCCCCAGAAAGTTTTCGTCCGCCTGGTAAAACGGCTCGCACTCCCCTCAGTGGTTGCCGAACCCGGATCTTAACGTCCTCGCGAGCCGCACGACCTAGAGAGGCCAGTGCCCTCACTGCATCCATGTCCTCTTCGAGGTTAGCGCCACCGACCACAGCCTCACGCTCCACCGAAGACATCCCAG
>Ga0114933_10006047_pt1 | contig 10845 bp, 8 predicted proteins | sample 4SBtaG_FD_89691 | JGI IMG/M metagenome (GOLD analysis project Ga0114933, IMG submission 89691) | Deep subsurface microbial communities from Kolumbo volcano to uncover new lineages of life (NeLLi) - 4SBTROV12_W25 metaG | ecosystem: Environmental > Aquatic > Marine > Volcanic | place: Kolumbo... | reverse complement strand
GTTGGCAACCAGTTCCTCGACTTGATCGCGTCGCCGGAAAAGCTGCTTAATACAGGTGATGAGAATGAACTGGCAGCTGCCGATAAGCGCCTCGGCGGCAAACTGGTCGATACACCGGTGCTGTCGGAAATACTTGTTGCAAATGGTCTCGATCTTGCGGTGGTCAGTGCCGGCACGCCGGGTGGTTGTAGAATCCTCAATCACAAAGCGGAAGCGCAAGGTCTATTCCGGTTTGCCTTGAAACGGCCTGACGCATCCGTTCCTAATAACCGCATTGCGGCTGTAATCGATAAGATAGGCCCAATTCCGGAGCATCGGATCCCGTCTATAGAGTGGCTGGCATACACAACAGACGTCTATCTCAACTACATCGAGCCGGAGGACGCGCCGGCTGTCACCATCCTTTGGTATTGCGAACCGGATAATAGCTATCATTATAAAGGGATAGGTACACCGGCTAATCTTTCAGCAATAACGGCTGTCGATAACGAGTTTGGCCGGATCCTGGACTGGCGGGCCGCGAAAGGACTCGACGAGACATTGCAAATCGTAACTTTGTCGGACCATGGTCAGTTGACCGTTTCGAGTGAGGCTCTTGGCGTCGCAGACAAGCTACGAGAAGCCGGTTTCTCCGTCGGGAATGTGGTTGATGGAGATGACGATGTGATACTCTCGCTTTCGAGCGCCGGTGGGCTCTATGTGCGCGACGCCGATCCTGACTTGATCGCCGGTATTACAGCGTGGCTGCAGACGCAACCTTGGTGTGGCCCGATCCACACGCGAGCGGGGGTTGGGGCGCTATCGCATGAACAGATCGGCGTTGCCCATCGACGGGCACCGGACATCGGTTTCGTTGTCGCCAGTGACGATGAGGTAAATGAACAGGGGCTGGCAGGGACTTCAATGCAAGACAGTGCCTATCCGATAGGTGGCGGCCTACATGGCGGCTTGCACTCCAAAGAGCTGCATAATTGGCTGGCGTTAGGTGGCAGTGCCTTCGCTTCGGGCATAGTCGTAGAGCGGTCTTCTGGCATAATTGATGTACTACCAACAGTTTTGCATCTTTTAGACATTGAGGTGCCGGACAGTATAGAAGGAAGGGTTCTTCAAGAAGCTCTTGCAAGCGGGGCCGAGACCCCGCCAAACACTATAACCGAAACCTTTGTGGTCGACGGTGTTAATGGATTTCGCACCCATTTGACCGTTAGCCGGGTCGGTACTACGCGATATCTTGACAGCGCTTGGGTGACCCGAGTTTGATCGTTAGCTATTCGGTGCCGCGGCGGCGATCAGCAATCCGACATAGCTTCTGATCGATGGCACTTTGGCTTCCACTGCCACGCCGCTATGGCTGTATAAAGAGCGTGAAGATTGCAGCCGCGATGGTAAAATAATTAAATCTGCCGTAAGGCCGCAAAGATATTTTATTTTTGTAGTCAGTATCAACTGAGTGTTGCTACCAGTAAGAAATTGGGCATGTAACCTAATTCGTGCAGCCACAGTGCTGATCGTGGCGATGTTCCTTTTTGCTGCCTTTTATCTATTTGTGGGTCGTGCAAAGGTCGGCAAGAGAGGCTGTCTCGATTGGGGCTTTTGATAAATTGCGGTCAGTTTCGAAGGTTGCATGGTTTACGGGGAAGCATTACCGTCGCGGCCATTCGCGGGCGTGGCGGAATTGGTAGACGCGGCAGACTTAAAATCTGTTTTCCGATAGGAAGTGTGGGTTCAAGTCCCGCCGCCCGCACCACCTCTGACGCCTCCGTTTCGTACCTCGATGGTTCATCCGCTCGACCCATTATTCCAGCTGAAAAGCATCGCCATGGTTGGTACTACGGAGACGTTGCAGAGGTTCGCCCAGCGACCTTCGAAGTCGCTGGTCGATGGCGGCTTTCAGGGCCGGTCTAACCCGATCCGTCCGCGTTCTGTAACTATCCGGGGACGTGCGGATCATCACAGTCTCAAAAAAAGTCAAAAGTTCGAAATCTCAAAATTTTTTATCTTAGATTGCGATGCACCTGTCCTTGGGTTGGATGGCCCTGCGGTGCTACTCGTTAAAAATTACTACCTCATGGTTGCACAACATGAGATCGCTGTGGTCGATTTGAACCCGGTTTTTTGTGCAAAGCGAGACCGAATTTCGCCGATGCGCGGATTGTTCTGATTCGGAGGGCCAAGAGATGGAATCCTTACTTGAACTCGAGAAAAAAGACCATGTTTTGCGCGTCACGTTGAACCGGCCAGGGCGAAGAAACGCCCTGTCGACTCCCATATGCGAAGGCTTATTGGCGTTGCCGGCACAAGTTGAAGCGGACATGGAAATTCGTTGTGTTGTCGTAACCGGAGCCGGGGAGGGTTTCTGTTCTGGAGCTGATCTGAAGGAACGTCGCGAGCTGGACGAGGAAGGGCGATGGCGTTACGTGGAACTCGTCGATAGGGCGTTGCTTGCAATTGAAGCCATTCCTGTACCCACTGTCGCCGCTGTTAACGGGCACGCACTCGGCGGTGGCACCGAATTGGCTATGGGATGCGATTTTCGTATCGCGGTGGCTAGTGCGAATTTTGGATTAACGGAAACCGGCATCGGGATCATCCCGACTGGCAGCATTGTCCGACTATTGCGCGACGGCTATGACAGTTTGAATTCCCTGTTGACCTATACCGCTGGTCATTTCCCAGCGACTGAGATGAAAGAGATGGGGTTCTTGAATGGGGTCTATGACGACCATCATGCGTTATATGAACAAGTCAACACCTTGGCGACGCAAATCGCCGGCAATGCGCCGTTAGCCTTGCGGGCGGCGAAGCGAGTAAAACGAGAACTTTTAGCCGGGCAGACAGAAGTGACGATGCGCCAAGCAGAAATTATCCGGCGGTCGCTTGATGACACGGAAGACTGTCTGGAGGGGTTGGCTGCCTTTGCGGAAAAACGTGACCCAGTTTTCAAAGGACGCTGATCATCTCATGTGACAATGTCCGGCGACTCGCTAGTTTGCCGCAAAACCATAAATCGAAAGGACAAGCAAATGCGAGGTGCTGATCTTGTAGCCAAGTCGTTGGCGGAAGCCGGTGTTAGGACGATTTTCACACTCTCGGGCAATCAGATCATGCCGATCTTTGATGCCTGCATTGATGTGGATATCCGGCTGATCCACACGCGGCACGAAGCGGCGGCGGTCTACATGGCGGATGCTTGGGCCCAGGTCACCGGTGAAGTGGGTGTCGCCATGATCACCGCAGCCCCCGGATTTGCGAATGGCCTATCACCTTTGTACTCCGCCCGTGCTGCTGAGAGCCCGGTCGTGTTGTTGAGCGGTGATTCGCCGGTTGAGCAGGATGGCATGGGTGCTTTTCAGGAACTGTCGCAGACCAATATTACAGCGCCTTTGACCAAAGCTGCGTTTCGGTCAGAGAGCTCGGAGGGACTTGGATATGATATCGCACAAGCGATCCGAATTGCGCGTTCCGGGCGACCAGGACCAGTTCATTTGGCACTTCCATTCGATTTGTTGAATGCTGATGCGTCGAATGCCGCAATTCCGAAGAAGTCTGCATTCGAGGCCGACATTTCACCTGCTGATCCGCTGGCAATTGGAAATATGGTTCGCCTCTTGGACAAGGCGGAACGGCCATTGGTCGTTACAGGGCCGGCGATGAATAAGTCGCGTGCCGGTACTATGCTGGACGATTTGTCTAACGCATTGGACGCTCCGGTCGTTTCGATGGAGAGCCCCCGAGGCCTGAAGGACCCTTCTTTGGGTGCCTTCGCCGAAATGCTACCGCAGACGGATTTACTTGTCAGTCTCGGAAAAGCAATCGATTTCACATTGGGTTTCGCCAAACCACCGGTGGTTGATAGGGATTGTAGGTTTCTCGTGGTAGATGCCGAGAGTGAAAATGTAGAGCGGGCGCGTCGACGCCTAGGGGGAAGGCTTGCGCTCACACTATGCGCCGATCCGCAGAATGCTGTGGGGCAACTGATCGATATTTCTAAGGGTGGTGATGCCCGTTCTGGTTGGCGAAGTGACGTTGCGGAAGCCATCAGGTATCGTGAGACAGGTCTCACAGCCTCTGGTCAAAAAATGCCGTCATGGGCGCTGTGCCAAGGGGTCCAAAAAGTCCTCGATAGCGCAGAAGACCCGATCCTCGTTTCTGATGGCGGTGAGTTTGGTCAATGGGCGCAAGCGATGGTCTCCGCGCAAACGCGAATTATCAACGGTCCGTCTGGAGCGATAGGCGGTGGCATCTGTTACGCGATTGCTGCCAAGTTGGCACGTCCTTCGGCGACGGTCGTCTCGTTGATGGGAGATGGCACAGCCGGTTTCCATTTTAGCGAGTTTGACACGGCGCTTCGTGCAGGAGCGGGCATCGTCGCAGTGATTGGCAACGATGCTCGATGGAATGCCGAATACCTTATCCAGATGCGCGACTACAGTGAGCAGCGTCTAATCGGCTGCGAGTTGAACCAGACGCGTTATGACCTTGCTGCCGCCGGTCTTGGTTGTGTCGGAGAGCATGTTACCTCGGAAGACCATTTGGTCGTTGCCCTTGAGAGGGCAGTTTCAAGTGGGCAGCCCGCATGCGTTAATGTGGAAATTGAAGGGTTTGCCGCGCCCAATTTTGCGCGTCGCTGACAGGAATAGGTCAAATCTAAGTGTTTGTGTAAAGGTTTGTCTCTGTGAATAAGCTGCCTTCGTGTCTGATTTTATTGCTTTGTCGGCGAATTCATCGCCTGTTTTCGTTATCATTTGGAGATGGGTAGCGCCATGATTTTTATTAGCGGCAAGGTTTGCCGGGTCCGAGGTAATTACGTGGATTTTGGATTAAAAAAAATTCAATTCCTACGCTTGCCATGACGGGCATGTCTGTGTAGAAGCGCCGATTGTTTTCTTGCGGCGAGGATCATGTCGGAGCGTTCGCAACGCGCGTTGTTCGTTGTCGATTGACATCGCGTAAACAGAACTCTAGCGTCCGCTTCGAATTCCGCCGTATGTTAAGAATCGGACGCGGAATATGAGGGAGAAGTGGTGACCGAATTACTGAAAATTCAGGGCCTGAGGACACAGTTCTTCACGTCCGCAGGGACGGTTAAGGCAGTCGACGGCGTCACCTACGATGTGGAAGAAGGCGAGACCGTCGCAGTGGTTGGTGAGTCTGGCTGCGGCAAGTCTGTTACAGCTCTCTCAATCATGCGGTTGGTAGCGGAACCTGCAGGCCGTGTGGTAGATGGCAAGATCATATTTCAGGGTAACGACCTGTTGCAGCTCAACGAGGAAGAGATGCGTAAGGTCCGCGGTAATAATATCGCCATGGTCTTCCAAGAGCCCATGACTTCGCTGAATCCCGTTCTCAGTATTGGATTGCAGTTGAAAGAGACAGTTCAGCAGCACCTCGACGTTGACGACGAGACGGCGTATGCGCGTGCAGTGGAATTACTTGGCCTCGTTGGTATGTCGGATGCAGAACGGAGATTGGAGCAGTACCCTCACCATCTGAGTGGCGGGATGCGACAACGCGTCATGATAGCCATGGCGTTAAGTTGCGAGCCGAAACTGATTATTGCTGACGAGCCGACGACTGCGCTTGATGTGACCATCCAGGCGCAGATCCTCGAGCTGATGAAAAACCTGACGCGAGATTTGGGTGTCGCGATGATTATCATTACCCATAATTTAGGCGTCGTGGCTCGGTACGCGGACCGTGTGAATGTTATGTATGCGGGCAAGATTATCGAAAGCGGGACGGCAGAAGATATCTATCACAATCCAAAGCATCCCTACACGCTAGCGCTCTTGAAGTCAGTGCCGCGGCTCGATCAGCCTCGTGGTGCCAAGCTCGATCCGGTTGCTGGGCAGCCGCCGGATCTTGCGAAGCTCGATGAAGGATGTTCGTTTCGTGAGCGTTGCCGCTATGCCGACGAAGGATGTGCCGCGGCATTCCCGCCGACGGAACATATTGACGGGATCCATTATTCGGCCTGCTTTAAGAAGGACGAATTGGAAAGCCTAACGAAGGAGGCGTCATGAGCGCGGTAGAAGAAACCGCCGCTGGAGCAAGCACAGCGCGGCAAGCGGACTTCCTTCAGGTCAACGACCTGCGGATGTATTTCCCAGTTACAGAAGGCATCATCATCCAGCGCAAGGTCGCGGAAGTTAAGGCTGTCGATGGCATTTCTTTCTCGATGCACAAAGGTGAAACGCTGGGACTGGTCGGCGAGTCCGGTTGCGGAAAGACAACGACTGGACGTTGTATTCTTCAGTTGGAGAAAATTACAGCTGGGTCAATTAAATATGACGGCCAGGATGTAACGGCCTTCAACAAGGCGCAGATGAGCGACTACCGCCAAAATGTTCAAGTGATATTTCAAGATCCCTTCAGCTCTCTGAACCCGCGCATGAAGATAGGCGATATTCTGTCGGAGCCGATGCGTGTGCATGGGATCATTCCAGACAAGCAGGGTCGCGATAAACGTGTCATGGAACTGCTGAATATTTGCGGATTAAGTACTCGTTTTGCCGATCGTTATCCCCATGAAATGAGTGGTGGCCAGCGTCAGCGCGTTGGTATCGCTCGAGCGTTGTCGGTCGATCCGCAATTTATCGTCTGTGACGAGGCGGTATCTGCTCTTGACGTATCGATCCAGGCGCAGGTCATTAACCTGTTGGAAGATCTGCGCGACGAGTTTGGCCTCACATATCTATTTATTTCGCATGATCTCAGTGTTGTTCGGCATATTTGCCATCGTGTTGCGGTCATGTATCTAGGAAAGATGGTTGAGTTGGCAGATTGCGATGAGCTATTCGACAACCCTATCCATCCCTACACGCGTGCTTTACTCGATGCGATACCAATTCCGGACCCGACAATCGAAGCAGCACGTGAACACAAGATTGTCACTGGCGAAATCCCAAGTCCGATGAACCCGCCGCCAGGGTGCGTATTCCACCCACGGTGCACCCTTGCTGTAGATGGCTGTAAGCAGTCTGTACCAGAGTTCAGGGAAGTCAGTCCTGACCACTGGGTTGCGTGCACTGAGGTTTGACTGGTTCCGGTATTCGGGGCAACATGCAGAACGCCGCTGGGAGGCGAAGTCGGATATGCTTAAGGTTTGTTTAAACATAAGGTAATATCTGCAAAAACTGGTTAATGAGAGGACCGAATGGGCTCTCTGAAACAGGGAAGGAGAACTAATATGAAACCCAGAAATAAATTAGCGATCGCTTTGGGAGCAGGTGCTGCCTTTGCTCTCGTTGCGGCCTCGCCCGCCATGGCGGTGAAGCGAGGTGGTGTCCTTAATATTGTGGTTGGCAGTAAAATTCCGTCATACGATGGTCACCGTGAAACGACGTTTGGTATGATCCATCCGATCCGACCGTTTTACAGCCTGCTGATCAGAGTCAACCCGGACAATCCTCAGTCGACAAGTGATTTCCAGTGCGACGTTTGCGAAAATTGGAAAGTGTCGGATGGTGGTAAGACCTATACGTTCAAGCTTCGCGAGAACGTAAAATTCCATGATGGCACGCCGATGACGGCTGATGATATCGTCGCGACGTATCACAAGCTAATTTTCCCGCCGAAGGGTGTCGCCAGTTCGCGTAAAGCCTTCTACGGAATGGTCGACAAGGTCGAGAAGACTGGCAAGCACGAGATGGTCTTTAAGTTGAAGTATGCGACGGGCGGCTTCATCCCCGCACTCGCGACGCCGTTCAACTTTGTATACTCGAAGAAGGACCTTGATACGCACGGTTACGCTTGGCACCAAAAAAATATTAATGGTACCGGTGCGTTTACGTTTGTGCAGCATCAGCCGGGCGCTTTCGTTGAAGGTAAGCGCTATGCCAACTATCACTTGATGGGTAAAGATGGTAAGGCGAAGCCTTATCTCGATGGCTACAAGGCTATTTCGGCTCCGAAGATGGCGGTTCGTCTGCAGGCAATCCGTGGTGACCGTGCGCAGATCGAATTCCGCGCCTTCCCACCGAAGGCTCGTGACGATCTGAAGAAAGCTCTTGGTGACAAGATCACCGTCCAAGAGAGCGATTGGAACTGCGTCATGGGCTTCAGCTCCAACCAGAAGCTGAAGAAATTCCAGGATGTTCGTATCAGGCAGGCACTAACCTTGGCTATGGATCGTTGGGGTGGCTCGAAGTACCTCTCGAAGATCGCTATCGTGAAGACGGTCGGCGGAATGGTCTTCCCGAACCACAAACTGGCTGCGTCGAAGGCCGAACTTCAGAAGATGATTGGCTACAGTAGCGACCTTAAAGGTAGTCAAGCTAAAGCGAAGAAACTACTGGCAGACGCCGGCGTCTCCGGCATGAAAGTCGAACTTCTCAATCGTGCGGTCGACCAGCCTTATAAGGTCGTCGGCACTTGGATGCTGGGTCAGTGGAAGAAGATTGGTCTGGTTCCGAACCAGATTGTGCTTCCGACCGGTCCCTGGTACGCCAAGTTCCGTAAGAAGAAAGATCAGGAAACCATGATCGACTTCAACTGCCAGGGTGTAGTTAACCCGTTGATTGATGCTTCCAAGTGGCAGTCGTCCGATATCGCTACGAACAATCGCGGTAACTACATCGACCGGACCATGGACAAGTGGTACGACCAGATGAACCGTACAGGCGATCCGGCCGAGGCACGGGCAATCATGCGAAAGTATGAGCAGCGCGGTCTCGACGAGAAGGCTCACTTCGCGGTGAACTTCTGGTGGTACAAGATCAATCCTCACCGCTCCTATGTGAAGGGTTGGAACATTGCGCCGAGCCATTACTTGAACCAGAGCCTGGACCAGGTTTGGCTGGACAAATAAGCACCTAACAATAAGAACTGAAGCAAAAGTACGTTCCCGCCGCATCCATATAGGTGCGGCGGGAACATTGCTTACACAATAAAAGTGTGATTGCGAGATTATGTTAAAATATACAATTAAACGCGTATTGCTGATGGTCCCGACATTGTTCGGGGCGGCGTGCCTCGTGTTTTTCCTGCTACGGCTTATTCCAGGTGACGTTTGCGAGTTGCGGATGTCCGGCGAGGGGGGCTTTGTTGACAATGAAGCCATTGCCGTTTGCCAAGAGGAACTAGGCCTAAACGATCCAAAGATCGTCCAATTTGGTGAATTTATCTATGGGTTTATGGTGTTCGATCTTGGACAGTCGATGTGGACTGGTAAGGCAATCACCCACGAGATTAACCTTCGGTTTCAACTATCGATCCAAATCGCGATAATGGCGACATTTATATCAGTTATTATTGCGATACCACTCGGCACTATATCGGCGATACGACAAGACACCTGGCTAGATTACGTGGTGCGAACATTTAGTATCGCTGGCATCGCAATTCCATCTTTCTGGCTGGGCATAATGATCATCTTGGGTTTGTTGATTTCGACGCAAGCTTGGTTAGGTGAACCTTGGATGCCGCCGATCGAATATGTCTCGCCGTTTGTAGATCCTGTCGGCAACATGGTGCAGCTCATTTGGCCAGCAATTGCAACGGGCTATCGCTATTCCGCGGTTGCCACACGTATGACCCGTTCGGCGCTGCTCGAAGTTTTACGAGAGGATTATATCCGGACAGCACGAGCCAAGGGCCTTTTTGAAAAGATTATTATTAATCGTCATGCGCTCAAAAACTCCATGCTGCCGGTTGTGACAGTTATCGGTATCGAGTTTGCCTTCCTTATGGGGGGACTTGTGGTAACGGAGCAGGTTTTTAATTTGAACGGCGTCGGTAAGTTATTCGTTGAATCTGTGCAAAACCACGATTTCAACATGACACAGGCACTCGTAATGCTAGTTGCGCTGATATTCGTGGTGACAAATTTCGTCGTCGATATCTTTTACGCTTGGCTGGATCCTCGGATCCGGTACAGCTAGGAGAATAAAAAATGGCAACAGTCGATGTTAGCGCAGACGGTGGTATAGAAGAACTTCGAGAAAAGAAGTCTTTTGGGCAAAAAACTGTCGAAATGATCAAGAAACAGCCACTTGGTACAGTGGGTTTCTTGGTTGTCATCGCGATGATTGTGATGGCTGTAGGCGCGAACTACCTCACACCGTATGACCCAGAAGAAAACGATTTTGCAAACATGCTCATCGCGCCGGGTTGGGAGTTCTTATTGGGAACAGACCAGTTCGGACGTGATATTATGACCCGATTGATCTATGGAGCCAGGACCGCACTGTTCGTGGGCTTCGTTGCGTCCTTCGTTGGTGCGACAATAGGCCTCGTGCTTGGAGTGATGAGTGCTTATTTCGGTGGCACTTTTGATCTAATTTTCCAGCGTGTCATGGATGTTTTCATGGCATTCCCATTGATTATTATGGCCTTGGCAATTGTTTCGATCTTCGGCCCGAGCACACAAAACGTGATCATCGCGATTACAATTCCATTCATACCCCGATGCGCGCGAGTGGTTCGCTCGAATGCATTAGCAATTCGCGAAATCCCATATGTCGATGCGGCGCGGGCTCTTGGCTATAGTCACGCGCGCATTATATTGCGGCACATGGCACCGAACGTGATGGCACCATTCCTCATTATGATTACCGCTTTCGTAGGACAGGCGATCTTGCTAGAGGCATCGCTGTCTTATCTCGGCCTTGGGGTGCAGGAACCAACGGCGGCTTGGGGGCTTATGTTGCAGGGTGGAGCAGAGGAATATATTGAGAGTGAACCGTGGATTGCAATTTTTCCTGGCATCGCAATTTCGCTCGCTGTCTTTGGCTTCAATCTCTTTGGCGATTCTGTCCGCGACGTGCTAGACCCGCGGCTTCGGACGCAGTAATAAGACTACTTGAGCAAGGCTGCCGGGCTGTCGCGCTTCCTGAGGGGCGTGAC
>Ga0114933_10006046_pt1 | contig 10845 bp, 10 predicted proteins | sample 4SBtaG_FD_89691 | JGI IMG/M metagenome (GOLD analysis project Ga0114933, IMG submission 89691) | Deep subsurface microbial communities from Kolumbo volcano to uncover new lineages of life (NeLLi) - 4SBTROV12_W25 metaG | ecosystem: Environmental > Aquatic > Marine > Volcanic | place: Kolumbo... | reverse complement strand
CTGGTTATCATGACAGAGGCAGGACTCGAACTTGCAGTGGGTATAAACCCGGCTGGGTTACAACCAGCTCCCTTACCAATTAGGGGAACCCTGTCTTCTGTTAACCCTAGGTTATCATGAATTTAGGAACCGTATTGTACCTGACGTAAGTCATTTCATTGTCTCAACGTGGAATCGAACCACGGCCTGCTGAACTTCACTCAGCTGCTCTAACCAACTGAGCCATCGAGACTATACAATAACTTTAAGATAACGTGAGACTATCCGATTGATAACCTAAAGTAAGAAAATCGTGTTAGGGGGACTATTTTCAAAAAATATGTTTTATTAATCAGCCGCAGGTTCCCCTACGGCTACCTTGGTTCGACTTCAGACCAGTCAGCAAGCCTAGCTCGGTAGTCATCTTCCTTGAGCTTTAGCGGTTACGCGAATCTTACGATACCAACGGGTCATGGACCCTTTGTTGTGTAACTCAAAAAACGATAATCCTACGTTACTACTGCTCGCTTACAAGCCCGTGACGAGCGGTTAGTACCCCGGTGAGAGTAAGGTTCACCGCCCCGTACTAATGGGCGATTACTCGGGACTCCGCCTTCACGTGCACGAGTGTCAGTGCACGATCTGGATGCTAGCAGCGATTAGGATGAGTGATAAGATACACGCTCCGTTACAACTGCTCTTGTGGCACGCCTGTAGCCCATCCCATAAGGGCCATGACGGCCTGTCATAGTCCCAGAAATATTTCCTTTTAAGAAAATAATTCTTTGCGCTACCAGACACTCTAAAGTAGAATAATCTAGATGTACAAAGAACAGGGATTGCGTTCGTTGTGTGGAATCAACCGGACGACTCACGATCACGAACTGACGACGGCCATGCAACACCTGTGATATCTTAATGAAATTAAAAATAACATTCAAGGGATGGTAAGTTTTTAAGCGTGCTGTCTGATTAAACAGCATGCCCCGCACCCGTGTGCTCACCAGCGGTCTCATCGTTAGTGTGTCAGCCTTGCGGCTATACCATACAGGCGAGGAACTCAGGCGTTAGCCTTATAGGGGTCGTTAAATCAGTCCCCTATGGTTCCTATAGTTTACAGCTAGGGCTAAGCAGGCTCTACTCTGCGTCGGTATCCTAGCTTTCGCACCTGACCGTCAGGTACACAGAGTGTCACTATCAGGACTACCTTCAAGCGTCAGAGAATCTCAGCTCTCAGCTAAATCTTATTGACACCCTGCTATACCTCAAGCCATATAAATATGGCAAGCTGCGTGCCCTGTACGCCCATTCAACTCCATAAGGGTTGCCCTTTCTGTCTTACCGCGACTGCTGGCACAGAGGTTAGACAGGGCTTGCTGCCTGATGCATCATTATGGCACCAGACAAACGAGAAGAGCCGTAGTAACCACTCTTCTACTCTAGGTCACCTGGTCACACCTATATGATTTCTTATTTAACTAAAAATATCACAAACGATGCATTGCCAAGGATGCTCCACTGCTGCGTACAATTGTACCCTGGGTGGCCAGTGTCGGATATATAGCTATCACTATCTCCTACCCGTCATAGCTTGCCTAAATAAGCGTGGCTGTTAGGGACTGGGTTAATGCACTGGTGACGTTAGTCTTTGAACGGTAAACCGTGTTATCACTGAGTTACAGTGTCCAATACAAGTATACCACAGTGCTACTGACCGTGAGGCTGCTCTCATCCCGTAAGAATTAAAGCACTAGCTTGCATGTGTAAGACGCCTAGAGACCCTTCATGGTGCGCCACGATGAAGCGCTTCCTTATCCTTTTCTCATTCATCAGTCATTAATCAGATCACACCAGGACCAATAAGCTATTAACTCAAGGTACACCAGAGTTATATTAATTTCAGATAATTAATAAAAGGCCTAGACAAATTAATGTCGTCTTGTGTGTCACTAAAACACGGTTCATTCTACAGTTAAATCCTAAAATTTAATTTAAATCTTATTTGATCTGTACCTTTAAGACCTTAATCCTAACCATGCCTTAGGTCTTACTCTGCTGTATCTTAATTTTATTATTAAACCTAAGATACCTTATCCCTCAACAGGTATCAAGGATCTAATTAGGAAGTGTTGTGGCATGAACCATCATTTGAGATCATCCATCTTATTAGATAGAGTTGAGACAAGACAAGACAGATAGACCTAAGACAGGACTGATAGAACAATAGACCTAAGAAGAAAGAACATGACCAACGATCAATCTATCAATAATAAAGTCAGTTGAAATGGCATATGGCTAAGATAACGCAGAAACAGGATGAGCACTGAGACCACAGGTCTTATCTATCTTAAACCCTCTTTGTTAGAGCTAAAGAGAGGACAGATAGAACAGAGCAGACGCCTTATCCTAATCTTAATGTGTCTCACTGATGATGTTATGGGATAGGTCTAAGAAGATCACAGATGTGGACTAAACAGTGAGTTGAGATAGGATAGACCTAACGAGGCACCTACCCCCCTCCACTAGTCAGTCTCATTCATGATGATAGAGCATACATATAAGAACATGACAGGATTAGACGAAGGCCTGAAGAGAGTTGGGGAATGATCTCTTGAATAAAGCTAAGAAAAGGATGTACTAGTACTTAATTTGTTATACCGCAGTCGACGGGGTTCGAACCCGCTCCCACTACGTTGACAACGTAGGACACTACCATTATGCTACGACTGCACTGCTCCTTTATGGCATCCCACACCCCAGGTGAAAAAGAAAAAAGGGTAAATGAAATTATTCAAAGTTCTTTTCGTTGCACTCAGATCAGAGAGCGAACAATATTCTTGCATCGTGTGGGGGCAAAGCAATATCCCATGACGAGGCACAGTCCTCTGATGATGGACCGTCCTGAAATGAAGGGGACTAAGAAAAAGGAAGACTAAGGAGTAGTGTAGAGAACGCTCGTAACGGCAGCTTCGATACCGTCCATGAGGATCCCAGGTACGATTCCTAGTAGTAGAGTAAGAAGTACAAGAGGCAGTAGAACGGCTAGTTCTCGTCGAGTAAGGTCAACCGTGTAGGCTAGGTGAGGACCGTAGCTACCAGCGATTAGACGACCGAACAGCCAGATACTGTAACAGGCAGATAGAACGATACCTGTTGATCCCAGTACACCAGCGACTACTGATTGTCCTAGAACACCAGAAAGGCATAGGAATTCACCGATCCAGTTCATAGACAGAGGTACACCCATGTTAGCACAAGTCATCAGGAAGAAGATTAGGCTAAACAGAGGCATAACGCTAGCTAGTCCACGGTAGTAACGGATTGATCGGCTATGGTATCGGTCGTAAAGTACCCCACCTACTAGCATGAACAGAGCTGGAGAGACCAGACCGTGTGCTAGTGATAGGAATACAGCACCAGTGATCCCAACCATGCTGTTTGAGAATAGACCAAGAACTACGACAGCCATGTGACTGACCGAAGAATAAGCTACTAGCGCCTTAAAGTCAGATTGACGTAGAGTAGCAAGACTAGAGTAAACTAGACTAACGACAGCTACGGTTTGAACTAGAGGACCATAGTAGTTACAAGCGTCCGGCAGGATAGGAAGCATAACCCGTAGGACACCGTAGGTGGCAAGCTTAAGTACTGTTCCAGCTAGGACCATTGACCCAGCCAGAGGAGCGTCAGCGTGAGCCCGTGGTAGCCAGACGTGTACCGGTACAAGGGGAGTCTTAATCGCTAGAGCGATAGCGAAACAGACCCATAGTACTCGTTGTACTCCTGGATCTAGGCTGATCGTATGCAGGATAGCTAGGTCTGTAGTACCCGTAGAGGCGTAAAGACCAACGATAGCTAGAAGCATAAAGAGCGATCCACCTAGTGTATATAGGAATAGCAGCATAGCTGAACGCACTCGTGTTGGTGATCCACCCCAAATACCGACTGTGAAGAACAGAGGGATAAGGACAGCCTCGAACGAGACGTAGAACATAAGCAGGTCAAGCAGACTGAACACAGCCAGTAGTAGACCACAGGTCAGCAGTTGGAAGACGTTAAACAGACGAACACTGTGACTTACGTTGCTCCATGAAGCTAGAAGACAGATAGGTGTTAGTAGACCAGTCAGTAGAACGTAGTAGACGCTAAGTCCATCTAGTCCTAGTTGAGCTGTACCGAACCCTACTGGAGCGTAGTAAACCAGTTGGAATCCAGGAGTACAAGGGTCGTATTGAAGCCAAAGGTAGAAACAAAGTCCACAGGTGACCAGACTGATCGAGAGTGAGACAAGCTTCACTTGTTCTGCCAGCTTCGCAGTGTTATCCTTCAGAGGCAGCAGTACTAGTGCACCCATCAGAGGAACAAGAATTGTGATTGCAAGCATTTTTATTTTTTTTAATTAGAACCTAGGCAGAAAATAAAGTTTACTTTACTGCTCCTTTAGGGCCTCTAATGATAGCCCTCTCATTACGATAACTCACTCGTAAGGCTGTTTCTTTATCGGTTCCTCCTCCTTAGCTGAGCCTAGAGGTAAGTTGAGATCGGATAGACCTAAGATATCCTTATATCCTCTCTTTATTCCCCCCCCCCTTAGAGATAATCTAAGATCTAGTAGACAAAGGCACCTCCACATGCCATAGACCTAAGATATCCTTAGACCTGGGATGATTGACGTCACGCCTCCTACAGCGTATATGTTGTCCTCGTACGTTCATTAACATACTGACGAGCATGATGATTAATAGGGGGTAGCCGGCTCGAACGGCTGCTAGCGCTGTGTAAGAACGCTGACCTAACCACTAGTCGAACCCCCCTTTCAGTTACCTTGCTGTTCACAGATTGATTAGAGCCAGGGACACGTGGACTCGAACCACGGCTGAAGGTTTTGGAGACCTTAGTACTACCGCTATACGATATCCCTTATGCCTGTCCTATAACTCCTAATAAGCCATTGATACCGTGTATCTGAATGTTGGGTCACCCCGCAGAATCGAACTGCGATCTCTCCATCCACAGAGGAGCGCTCTACCGCTGAGCTAGGACAACCTGTAATTTATTTATTTTTTTGATTGTTCGATTTAAAATTTTATTTCTGCTCAACTCGAATTAGAGTTGAGCCTGTCCGCGTGTGGGTTCGAACCACAGTCTCAGGTTTACAAGACCCGCATTGGACCACTCAACTACGCGGACGATCTATTGATTCACCATGTCTTAATCAAATATAACGCTACTGGGACTTGAACCCAGTCTTCCTGTGTGAAGGACAGGCGTGCTACCCCTACACTATAGCGTCAGTTAAAGATTTAAGCTAGCGAAGGCTAATCATTCCTCGCTATTACTTAGCCTTATCCTAAATTTCATTTTAATTACATGAGTATGAGCGGGGCCAGGATTCGAACCTAGATCTACAACTAATGAGGCTGGTATGTTCCGCAGATTACACTACCCCGCTTATCAAACTTTATCTTTCCTTTAGGATCTTATCTGACAATGGGACTAAGATATCGTGGTAATTGATAACTCTAAGTCGGACGCGGCGCGAGTCGAACACGCAAGTGGTCATCCCACGTACAGCTAGCAACCGTACTCACCTCACCATAGCTGTGCACGTCCTGTTATTTCAATTAACTTAAATCAGCCCTCCTTTTAGCGAGGCTCTAAAATCATCGGTCCACGGTACCAGTAGAAGACAGATCGAGATCAGACCCCGCCAACCCTTGACCAACTAGTCTCGTTAGGCTAGGACTAGGTCCTGTTATGCGAACTGAAGGTTGATAGGACTGTGATACTCCTAGACATGATATGGGATTAATAAATAGAGTGTTAACGATGACGGACATGAAGCGATTCGAACGCTTGGTGGTTTGACGCCACGTCGAGGTTCAAGCTCGATGCCTTAGACCACTAGGCTACACGTCCTCTTTCTGTTAGGGGTCTAATACTTTTTTGTTTTTCCGAACAAAGTACGGACAAATAAAAAAAGGGTTCGGAAAAACAAAAAAGGGAAATCAGGATAACGGCATTAAGCTGCTGGTAGTACTAGAGCTTAGATACGTAGACACGGCTGACGATCAGTTGTAGGAAAGGAGGTAGTAGGTAGACTGAGACCACGTAAACTAGAACGGCTAGGGCTAGTAGAACCGAAACAGCTTGGTTAAGGAAGAAGAAAGGTAGTGCTTGAGGCATTAGATCTAATTTATTTTACTTTATCGTGATAGGCATACCGTTATCACAAGAAATCAGGTTTTTTAATTTTATTTCGATCCCCCTTTTTTTTTGTTTTTCCGAACGCAGTGCGGACAAAACAAAACAAAAAAAAAAGGTATTAGGATACGGTGGAAGGGGACTAGCAAACTTTAAGACAAAAACATTTGTCACCGTACGTTACTCCTAATGCGAATTAGGATTGTACAGGGATCATGTTGAAGGCGTGAAGTGGCGTAGGTGAAGGAGTACACCATTCTAGTGTAGTGCTGTGTGACGTGTTAGTCACGAATGACTTGTTGTCCACGAAGAAGGCAGGCACTGCCCACGCGTTGTCGGCTACCTTTCGGTCGCTAACTAGCATGTCGTACACAGTGTACAGGAATAGGACTGTGGCACCAACACTGATGAATGAACCTACAGATGATACGTAGTTCCAACCAGCGTAGGCGTCCGGGTAGTCCGGGATCCGTCGTGGCATACCTTGCAGCCCAAGGAAGTGTTGAGGCATGAAAGTCGTGTTAACACCAATGAACAGAGTCCAGAAGTGAGCTGACGCTAGTCGTTCGTCGTATGCTAGTCCGAAGAACTTAGGTGACCAGTAGTAGAACCCAGCGAAGATGCTGAATACAGCACCCATCGATAGCACATAGTGGAAGTGAGCAACCACGTAGTATGTATCGTGCATAGCAACGTCCATACTAGCGTTAGCTAGAACAACACCTGTCACGGTTAATTTGAGTACACGGTGTGATGAAACGATTGAGGGACCGATTGTCCCGTTAACAGCCATCCGAGCTGAGACAGTGCCATGGCTAGACTGGAGGCCCTTAGCACACTCCATGACCCCATCGTAGCGACGCACGAAATCACCAGTTTCAATATTAAATAGGAATACTGGCTTGACTAGGTGCTTATCTGCTCCAATAAGGGCCATTAGATCAAGGGCCTCCTGAGAACGGTGATCTGAAATAAGGGGAAGGGAGCAGCAGTTCATCAAAGTAGATGTAAGGTACCACCCCCCTCGGAACAGCTTCCCTGAATCAAGGTGAGTCGAGACGGTAGCTGAGTTAGCTAGAGCCCACTTGGCAAAGAACTTGATTGACGGCAGGACAAGAACAAGAACTGAAAAGAAGTTGTAGAGGTACAGTGCTCCACCTGAACGAGACCAAGAAATCTGGTCTACGCTCTTGTCAGTATGAACGAGTCCGTAGAAGCCATTCAGTGATCCAGTGTTTGACTCGCTGATCTTCTTTTTGTCTCCTCACTATGAGTAGAGCCCAGGCGCTGACTGCGGAGTAGCGCCTTAGTCGCCTCTGTGTGGGGAACGCCTTGAGACGAGCCTCCACCAAGGGACACGTTGTAGTAGGGCTTGAGCAGCGAGATTCAGTAGGACTCGCGCTCCCCTAGTTGAGGGGCCTCAACGTACTCGATAATGACAAGAGCGAAATTAGACCAGCCGTGCTTGAGCAGAGCTCGAATCATCGGGCAGTTGCAGTTCTTGTGACCTTCTAGGAAGGATCGGTTAAGATAATTATTTATCCGGCCAAGTACGTTGATCGACATACCCACGTATAAGTGAGTGGGATCAGCGATAAGCACCAGCATGTAGATGGCTCCAATCGTCCCGTTATTTTTGTGATGGTCCTTCCGGAACAGAGCTCGATCGTCGTACAGGTTAGAGTACACCTTAGCCGGCTTGATCCCACCCAGCATAGCTGTGATACCCACGCTCATCTGACTGACGGCAAAGTTGAATAATATGTTTCTATTGTAACCGCGGTACTCGTTATTTGGACTACACCTTCACGCTATCTTAGCGTGCCCCATCTATAGTCTCTGAGGCCTGTGGCCTGCTGAGCCGCCAAATAGGCCGTACCAGCATAAGAAGGGGATAGAAGTGGGCTGACTGTGTAGTGGTGCCCACCAATTGTGAACAGACCGATGAATCCTAGAGCGAACAGCATTGGAGCAGTTAGCCGGATTGAACCACCGAAAGCCGTGGCCAGCCAGCTGAATACCTTAATCCCTGTAGGGACGGCAATAATCATCGAGGCCGCAGTAAAGTAGGCTCGAGTGTCAACGTCCATACCAACAGCGTACATGTGGTGGCTCCAAACGATAAACCCAAGAATACCAATTGACGCGATAGCATATACCATACCTAGGTACATTTTTTGTGTAAGACTGTGTCTTTCACTACTCGTGTGCTTCATAATTGTTCCAAGTGGCCTTAAACGACGCTACTGCCTGACCCTTAGGAGTAGACAGTGGAGCCGAGAAGAACCCTTGACTCGAAAGGCTATAGAATTGCGATGCGAGCATAAGCCGGTTCTGCTTCGCGGAGCGACAGGAATACACGGAACTATAGTCACTGACCAGCTTAAGTACTTCAGCCTTACGATGGATTACCCACTTAAAGGCTGAGCCAGCAGCGTTCGCAGGATAGACGACGCCACCGTACACAGACACCAGAAGATCGAGAATATATCGATCTTGCTGGGACACAGTGATAAACAGCTGACGGCTGTTCCAATTAGCGTACACACTACCTTCGCTGTCTAGTAGACCAGAGAGGTAGCCATTAAAGTACGTAAGAGGTGCAGCAGGCATGAAAGTCAGGCCATAGACCGAACACAGTGCCTTCATCTGACCAATGCGTACTGGATTATAGACCAGGCCATTTAGGTGAGACAGCAGTAGGATAAGGCCAGGGGCGTTATGGAGCCGGTAGCGATAGGCGTTACCGTTCGAGATAGCGGACACACTACCACCGTACCAGCTCTGGATAAGACGAAGACAATGGATATCCCGTGTCTCAACTACGATTTCTAGTGAGCCATAACGACCAGAGGCTAGAGCGAAATACCCGTCACCGTCAATGAGACCCGCGAGCCACTGACGGTCCGAAAGAGAAGGCATAGAAGAGGATGAAGCGAGAGTAGTGACACAACGTACAGTCATTGAGATGCTTAGGAGTGCTCAGCTAAGCTGAGCTACCCCAGAGGGCATCTGCACGTAAGACCCCATATGTGGGAAGATGTGCCCTATTTCAGCTAGTAGGCAGTGAGCCACCAGACCAACGATGATAAGGTTAATCCCGAGTATCCATTCGTGCATATAGTAGTGTGCACAGGTGGGACTCGTATCGAGCCCCTGTGGGCCACCAGGGTAACCAAAGACAGGCTTTCCTGAGAAAGTAGCCATTACGTGGCTAATCATTCCAAATCCAGGGATGATCATCAGGTACACCTCAGGGTGCAAGAGGAAAATAATTAGGACTATAGCTTGCAATTAATAATGCTGCTCATGTAGTCTCTGAGGCTGCGTTAAGCCTGCTGGTGAACAATATTACACGTTATGCCAGCATAGAGAGCTGTGTGTTACGGCCACCGACCGAAGAACCAGAATAGATGTTGGTAAAGAACGGGGTCCAATAGACCTAGCTTATAGTGGGTCGAGGGGTGCATGTATTGAGCGACTTGCGCCGCTACAATGAGTACTTCATGCTTGCGCACATAGATGATAGGTAGTCCTCGTGAGTCCTTCATCCGGTAGCAGTTGATTCCTAGGTTAGCGTTAAGGGCTGCCACGAGCCGATCCACTCCCTCAATACTAAATCCTTGAATATTGAAGACTAGCCCCCCGTTTGTATTATAGTTTGCGTCGTCCATGATCCAGAAGGCGATAGCGACTGGAGTAAGAAGCTGCATAATGTCAACGGGAACGGTCTTCACCCCGTCAACATAGAACAGAACATAGAAATCAGTAAAAAAGGGCATGCTACGGGTACTGAATTGCCAGCTACCACTAGCGGTACCGGTGCGAGGGTCGATTCGCAGACGATAGGTCGCTGGGCCTGCACAATACAGTACATAATACATAAAGGTATAAAAAAAGCGGGAATCGTGGGCAGGACTTGTCTGTGAGTACCGCAGTCGGGCATTAGCCTTGGGTGACTTGCGTTCCATCCAGGCGTCCCCTAGAATATTACCAACCACTACCTGCTCGAGGAACCCAAAAGGAGAGATACCCATCGCTAGACCAAAGGTCAGCACTGGCTCGAGGTCCAAAATAAACTAAGTTATGAGGAGTGCTCATTACCTCTTAGTCAAATTTTTATTTGACTGTCATGAGGCGTAACGCCCACTCTCTGAGGCATGGGTTAGCATACCAGCAGATTGCCATTAAGGCGTACCTGCTTATCGTTACTTAAATAAGAGGCGACCACACCTCCTCCAGCAGGGTCGAAGAAGGCCGTGTTGAAGTTACGGTCCGTCAGGATCATAGTAAGGGCACCAGCTAGAACTGGGATACACAGGATGATGATCACTGATTGAGAAAGCATAGCCCACACGAAAAGAGGAGCCTTATGTAGCCCTTGACCAGGTGCACGCATGTTCACCAGAGTAGTAATAATGTTAATACCACCCAGAAGAGATGAGATACCTGATAGGTGAAGGCTAAAGACAGCTAGGTCAACAGACCCACCGCTGTGCGATTGGACCCCAGTAAGTGGCATGTACATCGTCCATCCGCTACCCATTCCTTGTTCGACGAATACACTTGACAGGATAAGGACGATCGCAGGAGGAAGAAGCCAGAAGCTAATGTTGTTTAGACGAGGGAACGCCATGTCCGGAGCACCAACTAGGACAGGAG
>Ga0114933_10006045_pt1 | contig 10845 bp, 11 predicted proteins | sample 4SBtaG_FD_89691 | JGI IMG/M metagenome (GOLD analysis project Ga0114933, IMG submission 89691) | Deep subsurface microbial communities from Kolumbo volcano to uncover new lineages of life (NeLLi) - 4SBTROV12_W25 metaG | ecosystem: Environmental > Aquatic > Marine > Volcanic | place: Kolumbo... | reverse complement strand
GAATCTATTAATTGAGTCGCCAATTCATCTTCTGAGGAATTTAAGATTCCTATTTTGGACTTGCTGTATTCAGACATGTTAAATAGGCCGAAAACTGTGACCAATAATAATGGAAAAAACAAAGCCCAAAAAGCTGTTTGGCGATTTCGGTACATTATTTTTAAATTGCTGATAAATAATTGAGTCATAATTCTAATTTTGGGTAAAATTAATAAAGACATCTTCTAAGGTGGGTTCAGATATTTCTAAACTAATGGGTTCGATGTCGTTGTTAGATAACATTTTTAATATGGCGCTGAAGTTTCCAGGTTCAGTTCCTATTTGCATTTTGTATTTGCAGGGTTCTATTTGCTCATAATTGGGATCTATTTTTTCTATATGTTTCAGTTTATTGTTATTTAAATTCTCAAGTGTAGTTATTGTCATCGAATTGGTCGAATTTAGTGACTGTTTGAGGTTGTCTGGACTATCAATAGTTATGATTTTGCCATGATTCATTATGGCTATTTTGTCACACAATGTATTGGCTTCTTCCATGTAATGTGTGGTTATGAGCACTGTGGTTCCTTTTTTGTTAATGGCTTGAATCATGCTCCAAACTTCTCGGCGAGAATTAGGATCTAAAGCGGTTGTGGGCTCGTCTAAAATCAAAATTTGCGGATTATTTATTAAAGCAGCAGCAAGTGTAAACTTGTGAGTTTCTCCTCCAGATAGTTGCTTTAATCGGCTCTGAGTTTTTTCTCCTAACCCCACTTCTTCCAATAACTCCCGAGCGTTTCTGGAATTTTTATACATGGATCCAAATAAGGTCAATATCTCTTTTAGGGTGAGGTAATCAAAATATGCTGATGATTGCAGTTGTATACCAAGGATGCTTTTAATAGACTTGGAATCTTTTTTTAAATCCATACCGCGAATCGTAACGGATCCTGATTGGTAAGATGTTAGTCCTTCTATGATTTCTAATGTGGTAGTTTTGCCCGCTCCATTAGGTCCTAATATTCCGAATATTTCGCCTTCACGAACGCTAAAAGAAACATCATTAACGGCTAGGAATTTGCCGTAGGACTTATTTAAATCAGTGACCTGTACAACGGGATTCATGATAATATTAAATATAACATAAACTGCTTTGATTAGCAGATACTCATATAAATAGGTGTAGTGACAAGTGACCGACAAGAGAATAAACATAACATCAAATTTGATGATAATCACGGCTTTGTCTGTGTTGGTATTAATAACAGTTGGCGGAATAGTTAGGACTACCGGCTCAGGATTAGGGTGCCCGGATTGGCCTTTATGTTACGGGAAAGTTCTGCCCCCGTTCGAATATCATGCCATTATTGAATACCTTCATAGATTTATCGCTTCGATTATAGTTGGACCACTAGTTTTGGTGAATTTCGCCTTGGTCGTGCTATGGATGAGGAAAGACAAAGCTTTGCTATGGATAAGCTTGGTTACTGTTGTATTGCTATTAATACAGGGTGGCCTAGGAGCGATTACTGTTTTAAATGAACTACCGCCTGCAATAGTTGCCGTACATTTGTCTACAGGGGAGTTGTTTTTTGCTCTAATAATCACTCAAGCCACTTTAATGTACAAATATCGGCTTGTGAATGCTAATTCATTTGCACTGTCTCGGAAAATTGTGGTGCTGACTATTTTGTCTGTTCCTGTAATGTATTTTGTTTTAATCAGCGGATCATTGGTTACCGCTAATGGGGCATTGGCAGCATGTCTATCTTGGCCTTTGTGCGGGAATAGCGGGTTTTTAGCGTCCATTCATATGGGTCACAGATGGGCTGTATTGGTTTTGGGATTGTTTGTTATCTATGTGGTACATTTTGCTATTAAAAACAAAAGCTTCCCAGGTGATGTTAGGAAGATTGCAATGTTAGTGGCTCTAGTTTTTATTATTCAGATAGCTGTGGGAGCTTTGATGATCATGTTGCGCTTTCCTATCTACCTAACGGCAACACATGTTGCTATGGCATCAGTGGTTTGGGGTGCAACAGTATGGTACGCTGCGCAACTTATTCTATGTAGGCGTATTTCCGCATAGTAGTTATGGATTCAAGAGGCATACGTAAATTCAATATTAAACAAGTACTATCTGATTATTTGGAGCTTACAAAACCTCCAATAATGTTTCTTCTGCTAATTACTGCGAGTGGAGGAATGTTTCTGGCTCAGAACGGAGTTCCTGATCTATGGTTAATGCTGGCCGTCTGGCTAGGAGGAGCAACCGCTTCTGGAGGGGCGAGTGCATTAAACCATTATTGGGATCGAGATATTGATCTGTTAATGGCTCGAACAAGCGATAGGCCTGTCGCAGCTAAAAGAATATCAGGTCTTGCAGCAATAGTGTTTGGGGTTACTTTAAATGTGATATCGATGGTGGTGCTATTATTGTGGGTCAATTGGCTAGCTGCCGTTTTAACGTTAGGCGCCACCTTGTTTTATGTTGTCATTTACACGATGTGGTTGAAACGTAGCACTCCTCAAAATATTGTAATTGGAGGAGCCCCTGGAGCAATCCCTCCAGTGGTTGGTTGGGTAGCAATTACAGGATCATTTGATCTTTCGGCATTGTTTCTGTTCTCGATAGTATTTTTCTGGACCCCTGCACATTTTTGGGCACTGTCATTGATGATTGAAAAAGATTACGAAAAAGTTAAAATCCCAATGTTATCTGTGGTAGCTCCTATTGATTACACTGTGCTTAGTATCTTTTTATACACTGTAATCGTGGTATCTTTGACAGTGGTTTTTGCCTTTACTGGCGTAACGGGAATAGTTTATTTAATTAGTGCTGTAGTGTTAGGAGTGGTTTTCTTGTATTTTGCTTGGCAATTGAAGAAAACGCAGTCATTAATAAAGGCTAGGCATCAGTATTTGTATTCACTGTTGTATTTAATGGTTCTTTTTTGTTCCTTCATGGTAGATTCATTGATTTGATAGATAAGAGCAATAATAATACAATGATAGGATAATAAAAATTAATTAATGGATTCCGTTGACACTAGATATGCACTATGATAGTGTTCAATGTCGATGCCACGGTACAGTAAGAGAAAAAATAATCACTTTAAACATGAAAAGTATTTATAATTTATCACCGACAAACAAGATGATCATCCGGAACAAATTTTTCTTAATATCATTATTAACAATGTCTTTGTTATTGCTTTTGGGGTGTTCATACGATGGTAACCAGAGCACGTTTGACCCGAAAGGTCCAGTCGCAGAAATGCAAGGGTTTCTTTTCGATGTATTAATTTGGGTGATGGCAATAGTCTTTGTGATTGTTGAATTCGTCCTCGTTTATGCCGCAATTAAATTTAGACACAAGCCTGGCAATCCTCTACCAAAACAAACTCATGGAAATACCACTTTAGAAGTTGCGTGGACAATAATCCCAACAATCTTGATTTTAGGCTTGGGCATTTGGTCTGTTCAGGTTTTGTGGGATCTTGAGAAGCCCCCAGTTGATAGTGATCCTTTGGTGGTAGTAGCTACAGGACACCAATGGTGGTTTGAATTTAATTATCCAGATGCAGCTAATGGAAAAAGCATTACTACGGCTAATGAATTAAAAATTCCAGTTGGTAGGCCAATATCTTTGAGTTTATCTAGCGATGACGTAATACATAGTTTCTGGGTTCCTAAATTAGCAGGAAAACAAGACATGGTTCCAACAAGAGAGAATCCTTTATGGTTTATGGCTGATGAAGAAGGATATTATTATGGACAATGCGCTGAATACTGTGGAACTCAGCATGCCCAAATGAAATTCGGCGTGAAAGCAGTATCGGAACAGGAATACTTAGAATGGGTTGCTGGTTATGGGGAAGCTCCGGAACTATCGGATGAAGCTAAGCTTGGACAGCAAATATTCGCAGGGAAAGGGCAATGCATTACATGCCATAGCGCAGCAGGGGCGGACTCCGATGCTTTGGTTCAGGCTAGAGTGAATGGCTTCCTAAGTGGATCCGCAATAGCACCTGGTCCGAATTTAACTGACCTTGCAACTAGGAATCTTTTTGCTGCAGGTATTTACGACAGGAATTCAGAAAATCTTAAAGCGTGGATCACAAATCCCGATGAATTAAAATATGGTAACTATATGTCTAAATTAGCTCAGATTTATCAGACGGATGACGGCAATGCCAGTCTCACGGATTCTGAAATTGAAGCGCTAGTAGAATATTTGCAAAGCCTAAAATAAAGTCAGGAGTATATTAGATTTAATGGCAACTATTGCAACAAACCAATCTGAAGGAAGCATGTTTTCTATGATTTGGAGTTGGATAACAACTGTAGATCATAAAAGGATAGGCATTCTTTATTTTGTCACTGCTTTTATTATGTTCTTGGTCGCGGGTATTGAAGCCGGAATTATGCGGATGCAATTAGCGCAGCCTGGAGGGCAGTTAGTTTCTCCAGATGTGTACAACCAAATGTTTACAATGCATGGAACAACAATGGTGTTTTTCGCCATAATGCCTTTAAACGCTGCATTCTTTAATTACATTATACCGTTAGCAATTGGAGCTAGAGATGTAGCCTTCCCTAGGTTGAATGCCTTTAGTTATTGGACCTTCTTGGCTAGCGTATTATTCATGAATTTTGGGTTTGTTGTGGGTTCAGTGCCAGATGGAGGATGGTTTGCTTATGCGCCGCTAAGTGAGCAACCTTATAGTTCTAACCAAGGAATGGAATTTTGGTCTATTGGTTTAATGTTAGCAGCGGTATCATCAGCTGTAGCTGGACTAAACTTCATAGTTACTATTGTGAATCTGCGAGCTCCGGGAATGTCATTGATGAGAATGCCGGTGTTTATATGGATGTCATTTGTGGTTCAAATATTACTGGCGTTTGCAATACCTGTTATAGCAGTTGGTCTAATTGAATTAACCATGGATCGATTATTTGGAACTTTGTTTTTCGTTCCTTCTGCTGGAGGAGATCCTATCTTATGGCAGCATCTATTCTGGATTTTTGGCCATCCTGAGGTGTACATATTAATATTACCTCCAATGGGAATAATCTCTGATGTGCTACCAGCTTTTGCTAAAAAACCCTTATTTGGATACCCGTTCATAGTATTTTCTGGGATAGCTATTGGGTTGATGGGTTGGGCGGTTTGGAGCCACCATATGTTTACAGTAGGCTTAGGACCTATAGCCGTATCTGTATTTACTATCACCACTATGCTTATAGCAGTTCCTACAGGTGTTAAGATATTCAACTGGATAGGAACATTATGGGGTGGATCTATTGAATTCAAGACTGCTATGTTATTTGCAGTCGGGTTCATTGGGATGTTTATTATCGGTGGATTGAGCGGAGTGTCTCATGCCGTTGCCCCGAGTGATTATCAGCAACAAGACACTTATTACATAATTGCTCATCTACATTATGTGCTTTTTGGTGGAGCTATACTGGGTATATTCTCCGGAATTTATTTTTGGTTCCCTAAAGTAACAGGGAAGTTGCTTAGTGAGAAGCTAGGGAAAATTCATTTCTGGATTACTTTTATAGGATTGAATGTCACGTTCTTCCCCATGCACTATCTAGGTATGAATGGAATGCCTAGAAGAATATATACATATGCTACTGAATTTGGATGGGACTTTTTGAATGCGTTGTCGTCTTCTGGTTACATCATTTTATTTATATCAATGCTGATATTCGTTTACAACATAATCAAAAGTTACAGATCTGGTGAGGACGCAGGACATGATCCTTGGGATGCTCCAGGATTAGAATGGTCCATTGCCTCTCCACCGCCCGTATATAACTTCTCTGAATTACCAGAGGTAGAAGGGAGAGATCCATATTGGATTATTAAACGAAGAGCTGCATCCGAAGGGAAAGAGATTCCGGGGCCTCAAGCGTTGGTGGATCCTTCAACCGTACATTTGCCTGATCCCTCGTACTGGCCGGCGTTCACGTCATTGGCATTGTTGATTATGGCAATTGGATTTATGATCGAAATACCTGTTTGGTTCGTTAAATATCCTATATCTGTGGTAGGAGGCCTGCTGATATTCGTAGGTGTTCTTGCGTGGAGTAACGAACCTCCAACTAAAGAAAAGGATCACTAGAGGGGCTTTTAATATGGCACAAATAACTGAAGCCGCACATCACGAAGAAGAGCAAAATTGCACAGGAATTGACAACCGAAAGTTACTTTTCTGGGTGTTCTTAAGTACTGACTGCTTGTTCTTTGGAGCGTTGATTTCGACTTATATGGTGTATCGAGGACAGAGCCTGGTAGGTCCATATCCGATAGATATATTAGATATTCCTTTAACAACCATAAGCACATTCGTGTTGCTATGCAGTAGCTTTGCTATGGTAATGGCTTTATCAGCGACTCAAAAGGATGATTTAAAGGGCATTCGGATTTGGCTTGCCGCCACTGCAGTCATGGGAATGGTATTCATTGGATTTCAGATTTTTGAATTTTGGGAATTTGCTCATCATGGTCTTTTGATTAGCACCAATTTATTTGGTAGTACATTTTTCACTTTAACTGGTTTCCATGGAGCCCACGTATCTCTAGGAATCGTGTGGTTGTGGGTTTTGTTTATATTGTCATTTAGAGGCAAAGTGAATTCAGCAAGAGTGCTAGATGTGGAAATCTGTGGTTTATATTGGCACTTTGTTGATATTGTGTGGATTGTAATATTTACGTTGTTGTATTTAGTGGGTGGTTTTGATGCGGGCCCAGTTATTACAGGGTAATAAAGAATTTGACTAAGAAAATGAAATGGAGAATAAAATGAGTAGCGGGCACGGTAACGAGCATTCAAAACACCCTTCTACAAAGAAATATGTAATTATTGCTATTATATTATTTGTTATAACCGCTATTGAGTTCCTCATCATATTACCTGAATCGATGCAGGGTTCTGCTTTAGCGTTCGGTCCGTTGGTATTGTTGTCTATTGCCAAGTTTTACATAGTAATTATGTTTTACATGCACTTGAAGTTTGATAATCCTCTTTTAACAAAAATTTTCTACGGGGGATTGGCCCTGGGGACAGTAGTTGGAATAGCATTAATTGGATTATATGCTGGGCTTACAGGAACACCTAGAGAATACGCGGAGGCGAGAGCTGTACCTTATGAAGGTTATTACGCAGAGAAAACAAATGATAGTAGTGCTTATGCACAAAGCTTAATTCCTACTCCCGCTCCTATGACGGAATCTTCAAATGCTGCTGATGCGTCTACAGGATCAGGAGATGCAGCTGCAGGAGAGGCAGTATTCAGTGGAACTCTTGGTTGTGTGGGCTGTCATACGATGGAAGACTTGCCAGGAGCAGTTGGCGTGCTGGGTCCTAATCTAAGCCAAATAGGCACTGTGGCTGGTACAAGATCGGCTTTGTCTGCTGAGGATTATATAAAGGAATCTATCGACGCCCCGACTGCCTACGTTGTTGAAGGATATGCTCCTGTTATGCCAGAGCTTCGAAGTAGCATGTCAGATGAAGAATACGAAGATCTTGTTGCATATTTAGTCTCTAAGAAATAACCGCACTAAACCTCATAATCTAACACTTAAAGGCGGCAATGTATGAAAGCTGAAGCTAAGCAAGACTTGTCCCTACCATATATATACATTGAGCCAGATGGTTTCGATGAAAACCGTTCGTATCCAATGATGTTAGTCCTGCACGGATTTGGAGCTAACATGCAAGATTTAGCGGGATTGACCCCCATGATTAGTTCTACTGATTATATCTATATATGCCCTAACGCACCGATGGAATTTGATCTGGGTATTGGGGCCAAAGGTTATGGATGGCATCCCCCAAGAGATCTATGTTCTGATGATGACATACAAACGGCGATTGAGACGGTAAATGGATTCATAGATGAGGTTATCAAATCTTATAATATTGAGAAGTCAGGCAACAAACTACTAGGATTTTCCCAAGGCGGAGGAATGACGTACAGGTGCGGATTAAGCAAACCTGAGGTATTCGACCAGTTGATAGGTTTAAGCTCCTCTATGCCAAACCCAGATTCATTATTGAGCATAATGCCGGATAGTAGAACCCAAAAAATATTCATAGCACATGGGACTAAAGATGGGGTAGTCCCAATAAGTAATGGTGAAGAAACACAAGCCTTTTTGAAGAGCCAAGGCTATGAGGTCTTATATAATGAGTATGATATGGCCCATGAGATACGAGAGGCAGTAATTTCAGATATTGTTAATTGGTTATGAGTAAACCTGAGCGTATGGGTTGACACTACTAGGTGTCGGATTTAACATTTCTTAGTCAAAGGGACATTGAATCTAATGTAGGATATTGTCTTGCCCCTGTAGCTCAGGTGGATAGAGCGGCGGCGTCCTAAGTCGCGCGTCGGGGGTTCGAGTCCCTCCAGGGGTACCATAAAGGAGCGTAGCTCAGTTTGGCCAGAGCGCTGGTCTCCAAAACCAGTGGTCGGGGGTTCGAATCCCTCCGCTCCTGCCATGATATAGCAGCTGGGAGAGAATCATTCAGGCTCTCCCAGTGAAGTAAAAGGAATGATATGGGATTACAATTTGGGGTTTTCGACCATATAGAGCCCACTCCTGGCGTTGATTTGAATAGCTTGTATAAGCATCGTTTAGATCAAATTGAAATGTTCGATAAAGCCGGCTTTTATGGATACCATTTAGCAGAACATCATACTCCTGCGGTGCACAGTTTGGCACCTTCTCAAAATGTGTTTTTGTCTGCTGCTTCTCAGCGAACTAGCCATATTAAGCTATGTCCCACTATATACGTGTTGCCATTACATCACCCATTAAGATTAATTGAAGAAATATGCATGCTTGATCACTTGAGTGATGGAAGATTAGAAATAGGAGTAGGGCGAGGAGGGGTGTTAGAAGCATATTTTTGGGGAAGTGATTCAGACGTAGAAGATAATTTCAATAAATACAAAGAAACGCTGGATATTGTTAGATTGGGATTGGTTTCAGAACATCTCACCTATAAAGGTCAATTTTATGAATTTGATGAATTGCCAATGAGGCTAAGGCCATACCAAAGCCCTAGGCCCCCAATGTGGTATATGAGGAATACAGAAACTGCTGCAATGGAAGGGATGAACTGTATTGTAGTAGGTAACTTAGCTGATTTCGGCCCTAATGTGAGTAGATTCAGAACAATATGGGAAGAAGCACACGGGGACTCAAAATCAGAATTACCTAAAATAGGACTCGTTAATCACATTGTGATAGCCAATACTGAACAAGAAGCTTTGGATGCTGCAGGACCTGCTTGGGATGAATACATATGGAATTTATCTGCTCCCAGAAGAATTGAGGCAGAAAATAGAGGATTAACTCAATTTTTAAAAGAACTTAATCCAAGACCTGAAGGACTTCCTGACCGAACTGCAGATTCAGAAAGATACGTGAGTACTGTTAGACAGGATAAATATCTCGAAAAAGAGCCAGGAAACATAGGGGAATCAAATAGATCTGCTGGATTTAGAGCAGTGGCAGGTACACCTGAAATGATATGTGAATATTTAGATGCATATTTAGAAACGGGAGCAAATTATTTTGTTTGTGCTTTTCACTTTGGGAACATGCCTGATGAAGTAGCTCAAAGATCTATACGCTTGTTTGTTGATAAAGTGATGCCGAAATACGTATAATTGTTGGCCATAGGAGATCATGTTATGAATCCAAATGCTATAGAGCTTAAGAAAATATTAGGTAGTGCAGAGAATATAGCAGTTGTAGGAATATCTGATAATCCAGGTAGGGCAAGTTTTAATGTCGCTAGTTATTTAAAGTTACATCAATACAGAATTTTTCCTGTTAATCCTACACTTGAGAAGGTGTTAGACCAGAAATGTTATTCAGATTTAAATGAAATTGTTCAAGGGATAGATATAGTGGATATTTTCAGACGATCAGAATTTGTTCCTGAGATAGTGGATAAAGCGATTGAAATCGGAGCGAAATGTATTTGGATGCAAGATGGCGTGATGGATGAGAACGCGGCAGAAATTGCTAGAAGAGCAGGTTTGGACGTGATAATGGATGATTGCATTTTGCGCCAGCATAAGGCATTGCTTTCTTGAATCACGTTAGAAATTGATGGACGTTTTGACTACTTTAGATATATCTAAAAAATTACGAGACCAAGGAATTAGATTAACCCCTCAGAGATTAGCAATTGCTGAAGTGGTGATAAATTCCGCTGACCACCCAACGGCAAGAGATATTTATGCACGTGTTAGAGAGTTTTTTCCGTATTTGACATTGGCAACTATTTATTCAACTTTGAGCATACTGGAAACAGCTGGACTGGTGGCGCAATTGCCTTTCCAGAAAGAATCTCGATACGACTCAAATAACACATTACATCTGAATTTGGTTTGCACGAAATGTGAGTCTATTGTAGATTGTGATTCAGGAAGCAGTTACCTGAGTCGTATCAAAAAGAAAATTCAGGACTCTGGGCTTTTTCAAATTAAATATCAAAGATTTGATATTTATGGACTATGCGAGACTTGTTCCAAACAGTTTTAATCTGTTAACTGTTTATTATTAATCCCCTAATGCTTATATTGGAGTTATAAATATGTCTGAACCATGGCATCGAAGAACCTTACGTTGGGGCCAAACAAATATTACTGAAATTGACTCTCAAACATATGATATTGAATGGTGGAGACAGCATTGGAAACGCACTAATGTTCAAGGGGTAGTGATCAATGCCGGTGGAATTGTTGCTTATTATCCATCTAAATATCCACTTCATTATAGAGCTCAATTTCTGGACAATCGTGATTTATACGGTGAAATTAATACTG
>Ga0114933_10006044_pt1 | contig 10846 bp, 7 predicted proteins | sample 4SBtaG_FD_89691 | JGI IMG/M metagenome (GOLD analysis project Ga0114933, IMG submission 89691) | Deep subsurface microbial communities from Kolumbo volcano to uncover new lineages of life (NeLLi) - 4SBTROV12_W25 metaG | ecosystem: Environmental > Aquatic > Marine > Volcanic | place: Kolumbo... | reverse complement strand
TCGGCACCCTGCCATCGCCACCGTTGGCGTGAATAACAAATAAAATTTTTGTTCCCAGCCCCTTCAACTGTTAGCACGCCAAATTGGCCAGGGGTCCCGCCCTCTCGAGTGTTATCACACAGTCGACAATTTTAACTAGCAGGGCAGCTTTTCAGCCACAACTGGTCCCGAACTCCGGCACCAGGACTGCCGGCATCAGACAAAGCATGGCTGTCTTAATCGCTTTCATGTAGGGCTGTGAGATGGTCTATTCCTCGCCAATCAGCAGGGATCGGTTTTCAAAGACGAAATCGCGCAATTCCGTGGGAGCTAACTCGTGCCGCAACACCACCAGAAACGCCGACCGGATCACGGAACCCAGATGTTTCCACAGCATATAGCGATTTGTCTCCGAAACGTCGCGCAAGGTACTCGTTGGCAAGTACTTGCGCTGATCGAGAAAGCCGTCTTTCGTGCGGAGAATTCAACAACAACTGTTGAATGCCATATGGCGCTATACCCTCTTGTAGCATCGGCAACGTCATCACATATAGCGCACAGAGAACACTACACGAGCGGAACTTGAGAACGATGACTACTGAAGAAACAAAAAAGCCGTCAGACCAAGAAACGACCGCGAATGCCAAGGGAGACGGGGAGACCCTCACTTTCCAAGCCGAAGTGAGCCGGCTTCTGGATATCGTCGCGAATGCGCTATACAGCGAGAAGGAAATATTCATCCGCGAACTTGTTTCGAACGCAGCGGATGCCTGCGACCGGCTGCGCTACGCAGCAATCACGCAGCCCGAGTTGGTCGAAGGGGATGCGGATTACGCTATAATGCTCAGCACCAACAAAGATGCACGAACGCTGACCTTTTCTGACAACGGCATCGGCATGAGCCGTGCCGAGATTATCGAAAATCTAGGCACCATCGCACGTTCTGGCAGCTCCGCCTTCGTCGAACAACTGAGCGGCGACGCGAAGAACGATGTTTCGCTAATCGGTCAGTTTGGTGTTGGCTTCTATTCCAGCTTCATGGTCGCTGACAAGGTCGAGGTCGTGAGCCTCCGCGCAGGCGAAGAGCAGGCCTGGCAATGGACATCGGACGGTAAGGGAGCCTTTACGGTCGCCGAGGCAGGTCGGGATGGCCGTGGGACGACGATTACAGTTCATCTTAAGGAGGATGAGATGGACTTCGCCGACGCGTTCCGCGTGCGCAGCGTCGTCAAGACGTATTCCGACCATATCGCCTTTCCAATCACGGTCGCAGACAGCGGCGATGAGAACGATCCGGAAACCGTTAATACAGCGTCGGCGCTGTGGACGCGGCCCCGCAACGACATTACGGAAGAGCAATACACTGAGTTTTTTCACCACGTCTCGCACATGGTGGGCGATCCCTGGTCGACATTGCATTTCCGCGCCGAAGGCGTGATCGAATATACGGGTCTGTTATACATCCCGTCGTCCCGCCCCTTCGATCTCTTCAATCAGGACCGCACGTCGAAGGTGCGACTGTATGTGAAGCGGGTCTTCATCACCGAGGATTGCGAAGAGCTGGTCCCACGCTGGCTGCGCTTCCTGCGCGGCGTGATCGATTCCGAAGATTTGCCGCTCAATATCAGCCGCGAAATGTTGCAGAACAACGCCGTGTTGAGCAAAATCCGCTCCGGGTTGACGAGCCGCGTGATCCGGGAGCTGGAAAACAAGGCCGAGAAGGAGCCAGAAGCTTACGCGGAATTCTGGGAAAATTTCGGTGCGGTGCTTAAGGAAGGGCTGTACGAACCGTCTGGGGAGAAGGATACGCTGTTGGGCCTCGCCCGGTTCCGCTCGACCCATGGCGATGACCTCGTCTCTCTCAGCGACTATGTCGCCCGCATGAAGGAAGGCCAGAGCGCGATCTACTACATCACCGGCGGCGATGCAGAAGCGCTTGTACGCAGCCCGCAACTCGAAGGGTTCCGCTCTCGCGGCATAGAAGTTCTGATGCTGAGCGACCCTGTCGACGAATTTTGGGTCCCGATGGCGGGGCCGTTCGAAGAAAAGCCGTTCAAATCAGCGACCCAGGGCGGTGCCGATTTCGACGACATCAAATCCGAGAATGCAGAAACCGACGCTGACGAAAGTGATGCGGACGCTACACCACAGGAAGATATCGATCGTTTGATCGCCGCGATGAAGTTGGCACTCGGCGAGGACGTCAAGGATGTTCGCGTCTCCGTCAGATTGACCGAGAGTTCAGTCTGCCTCGTCGCCGACGATGGCGATATGGATATGAACCTTGAGCGGCTATTAAAGGCGCATCAGCAAATAGAAACGCGCGCTCCCCGTATACTCGAAATCAACTCGAGCCATGACTTGATTAAAGGGCTCGCCGCAAAAGCCAAAGTGGACAGTGGCTCGATAGACGACGCGGCCCGCCTGCTGCTGGATCAGGCGCGGATAATCGAAGGCGAACCTTTGCCGGACCCCACCGCGTTCGCGCAACGGATGTCCGACATTATGACGAAAGGAATTGGGAACTAATCGCCTTCGGAGACCAACACCCCCACGATGATGATATGGCCTTGGATGGCTTTGTGCGCGACCACGGTGCTGCCCCCGTCACTCCTCTCTCCGGCGGGCAAAACCAATTTTTGAAAAGAATTTCTCGTATACTGGCCGATATGTCTTAAGGCGCAGACGATGTAAGAATTGAACAGGACCCGGCCCGATCCTCACCGAGTAATAACTTTGTCCTCTGTTTGGCATCAAAATTAGCAAAGTATACGTCACTGACATCCGCGTCGCTCTATCCATCGACAGAGACCGGCATGTTGTTACGGAATTTTTGAACGCTATACTGAGAGTTTACGCGTGGCCCATCTTTCGCGTATTTTGTGATTCGTCAGTCCCGCTCAACGCACATAGCGATGCCCATACCGCCGCCGATGCACAGGGTGGCGAGGCCCTTCTTCGCGGCACGGCGTTTCATCTCGTAAAGCAACGTTACTAAAACTCGTGCACCGCTAGCCCCAATCGGGTGCCCCAGCGCTATAGCGCCGCCATTGACGTTGACTTTGTCGATGTCCCATCCAAGATCCTTATTGACTGCACACGCCTGCGCGGCAAAGGCCTCGTTTGCTTCAATTAGGTCCAGATCGTCAACCGTCCAGCCGGCCTTCTCCAGCGCCATACGGCTAGCCGGGATCGGGCCTGTGCCCATGATCGCCGGGTCGACACCCGCAGTTGCCCAGGACACAACGCGACCCAACGAAACCACCCCTCGACGCTCAGCTTCAGCAGCACTCATAAGAACCGCGGCCGCGGCACCATCATTGATGCCAGACGCGTTACCTGCCGTCACTGTGCCGTCCTTCTCGAAAGCGGGTCGGAGCTTAGCAAGAGCCTTCGCAGACGTGCCGTGTTTAGGGTATTCGTCCGTATCAACTACGGTCTCGCCCTTTCGGGTCTTGATTGTGACCGGAACAATTTCGTCCGCAAAACGGCCCTCCTTCTGCGCCGCTTCTGCTTTCTGCTGCGATGCAGCAGCAAATTGATCCTGCTCTTCGCGAGTCAGCTGCCATTTTTGCGCAACATTCTCCGCCGTATTGCCCATGTGATACCCGTTGAAGGCATCCCACAGACCGTCCTTGATCATCGTATCAACGAAATTCAAGTCTCCCATTTTCTGACCGTCACGCAGATGCGCGCAATGAGGCGCCTGGCTCATACTCTCCTGGCCGCCAGCAACGACTATATCGCAGTCGCCAACTTTGATGGCTTGGAAGCCCAGCGCGACCGTACGCAAGCCCGAACCGCACAGCTGATTGACCTGATACGCCGTTTTCTCCACCGGAATACCGGCCTCAACCGCTGCTTGGCGCGCTGGATTTTGACCGGCACCTGCGGTCAGGATTTGTCCCATGATAACCTCATCGACCTCAGCAGGCTCGACCCGCGCGCGTTTTAGCACCTCCTTGATCACAACCGCACCGAGTTGAGATGCAGACACCGAACTTAGACCACCGTTAAACGCACCCACCGGGGTCCGTACCGCACCCGCTATCACAATTTCCGACATGTTCTGTGTCCTCCTGCAGATATCACCAAGGCTAATTCACAACCTGCCATCGCCATAAGTTACTACGCGAAATATAGGTATGTCAGGAGTATGATCAAAAGTGGTCAAGTGTCCGCGTTACTATTTTGCTCAGCCCAGCATGTCTATAGGAGCGAAATCGTGCGGTTTATGTCGCAGTCGATTAACCCAATATAGCCGGCGCGTCCCATGCTCCAGTCGAACAGATATGCCACATACGCGCCATTCGCCGCAGCCCGCTTGGGTCCTTTTGCACTAATCAAAATCATACGCTCCCATGGTGACGAGCGGCGCGCCTTCGTTCAAACAATCATCCGTAACCACGAACCGTATTGCAATTTTTGCGCGTTGGTCGAGTCTGCAAACCTCTCGAATTTATGCTATGATCCGCATTAACGACCCATCAATATTGGCAAGGGCACTTGATGGCCCGGCAATTCCGCTGATGTTGCCAGCGCTAGAGCCGCTCCCACATCCTTATCCCTCGCGCAGCAAGCGAAAGACAATCACTGTTACGCGCAACTTTAACCAATCGTTTTAGCTAATTCCAATTCAATTCTAGGATCAGTAGTCGGAACGTCGACAATCGACCCAGCATCGGTGTCTGCACGCGCTCAAGTCCATTCAAAGGCCTGACGATGATGGCCAGGACCAGGCTCCAAAGTTGTAACCCACCGCATAATGGGTAGATCAGGGGCGCTTATTGCTGCGATCGACCGAACCGTAGCATTCACGAAGATATTCCTCGCTGAACTTGCCGCTTAAACGGTCGGCGGCGATGTCGTCTGTATTCCGTTCAGACGCCGAACCGTATCCACCTGCGCCCGGCGTTTCGACGATAATTCGTTCACCCTCCGCCATCACTATCCCCGCAGGCTTGATTTCAAGTCCTTCTTCTGAACCATCATTACCAACCCGCACAAACCGGCCCGACCCCCCCGGTTCGCCGCCAAAGATGCCCCAGGGCTGATGTCGGAATCTCTCGCCGGCGCCGTTGAAAATGCACTCGTGCCCAACCGGTCCGATAACCCGACGAATGCCCATTCCGCCGCGATAGCGTCCGGCACCACCAGAATCTTCTATCAGGCCATAACTTTCGACCCGCAATGGATATTCGGTTTCGATCACCTCGATCGGTAGATTCGAAGTGTTGGTAATATGTACCTGAATCCCGTCCGTACCGTCTCGATCATTACGACCTCCAAACCCGCCACCGAGCGTTTCCAAATAAAGGTAGCCCTTACCGGTAGCGGGGTCGGTACCGGAGAAAACAGCTGTTGTATTCGCTCCATTTGCAGCGCCAACCGCTGATTGCGGCAGGGCGGCGGCCAGCGCGCCTATTACTACGTCTACAATACGCTGGCTGGTATTTGCACGCGCGGCGACCGGTGCCGGCGCAACGCAGTTCAGCAAGCAGCCAACAGGGGCGGTCGTCTCACAGACATCAAGAACGCCTTGGTTGTTAGGAATATCGGGATCCAGCATTCCCTTCAGCGAATACGCCACGGCCGCCTGGGTCGCGTTCATTGTTACGTTGATATTGCCCTGAACCTGCGGCGCTGTGCCGGTAAAATCGGCATGCAACCGGTCACCCTCGATGGTCATGTGCAGCTTGATCGGAATGTCGACCGCCCCGAGCCCGTCATCATCCATTACGTCTTCGAACTGGTAGACGCCGTCGGGGATGGTTCGCACGCCATCGCGCATGCGCCGCTCGGGTCGGTTCAGTATCTCCTCGAACGCTGATGCCATCGCGGCGGCCGAGTATTTGCCAATCAACTCAACCAGCCGCCGATCGCCCAACCGACAGGCGGCGATCTGCGCGTAATAATCGCCTTGGCGCTCTTCTGGCAAGCGCACATTCAGCAGCATTAGGTCGAACAAATCCTGCTGCACCTCGCCTCGCCGAAACAGTTTTACGACGGGAATTCGGAGCCCTTCTTGGTAGATCTCCGACATACCACCCGCCATGGAACCGGGAGCCATGCCACCGACATCTGCGTGATGCGCGATATTGCACATGAAGGCGACCAGCATGCCCTCGAAAAATATCGGCAGAGCGAGATTAATATCCGGCAGATGGGTGCCGCCAGCTACATGGGGATCATTCGCGACAAACAGGTCACCTTCGTGGATTTCATCCGACCCAAATTTCGCCAAAATACAGGACATCAGGCCTGTCATCGAGGCGATATGAATTGGCAAAGAATTCTCTGCCTGAACGATCAACCGACCGTCCGGCGCGCAGATGGCCGTCGAATGATCACGACGTTCCTTGATGTTTGTCGAATAGGCGCTGCGAGTGAGCGCAATATATGTCTCGTCGGTTACCGAGCGCAAACCGTTGAACATGATCTCCAAGGTGATCGGATCGAGAGTAGGTTTCATACGGGCCTCATCAATTCGATGATGATGTTAAAAGCGTCGTCTACCTGCGCTATGTCGCCTGGATAGACCAAGGTTGTCGAATCGAGTTGATCAATCACCGCAGGCCCGACAACCACCTGTCCGGGTTTCAAAACAGACCTATCGAAGAGCACAGCCTCAACCTCTTTCTCTGCCTCGAAATAGACCGTCCGTTGCCCCACCGGCACCGGCGCCTCCTGAGACCTTTCGGTCTTCGCCTGCACTGGCCGCGGCAGCTGACCGCGCGCAATAAGGCGAAAATTGACGATTTCCACCGGATCATCTGGATTGAAATATCCGTAGTTCATCTCATGCGCTGAGAAGAAGCGTTGCTTCAGATCATCGCAATCGAACGTCTCTGGCACACCGTCCAACGTCACGTTCAACTCGTAATTTTGCCCGACATAGCGCATGTCGAAGCCCAGCTTGAGTTCACGCTGAGCTGCATCGATTGCCTCTTCGGCAAACCATCGCGTCGCGTCGCGCATCAGCGTCTCGACATGTTTTGCGACCGTCTGCATCCCGGCGTGATCAGCTACGATTCGTGCGCTAACGACAAAGTCCTCCTTGAGATCAGAGACCACAAGCCCTTGCGCACAAAGAATGCCGGGCGAGAGGGGAACAATCACCTCGTTCATATCCAGAGCCCGCGCCACGTCAATCGCGTGCAAAGGACCAGCTCCACCAAATGCCATCAGCGAGAATTCGCGCGGATCGTGGCCGCGCTCCACCGAAATGGCCCGAATGGCACGCACCATATTTGACACCACGATACCTAGGACGCCATGCGCAGTTTTTTCGACTCCAAAACCAAGCCTCTCTGACACGAATTCAAACGATTTGTGCGCAGCGTCCAGATCGAGCGTCATCTTGCCACCCAACAGGCCAGCAGATGAAAGTCGCCCCAATACCAAATTGGCATCGGACACTGTCGGCTCCACCCCGCCACGCCCGTAGCAGGCCGGCCCGGGAGCGGCGCCGGCGCTAATTGGTCCCACTTTCATCAAGCCGTCGCGGTCAAGCCAAGCGATCGAACCACCGCCCGCGCCGACTGTATTGATATCAACCATTGGCAGTCGGACAGGAAAATCCGCGATCATCTGATCAAATCCGATTCCAGCCTCTCCCTCACGGATTAAGCAAACATCGGCGCTGGTTCCGCCCATATCTAACGTGATGACATCCTTTCGCCCAGCCAACGCCGCCGTATGCACGGCGCCGACCGCACCCGCTGCCGGACCGGAAAGCGCTGTGCGGACCGGATAGGCGCCTGCCCGCTCGATCGACATCAAACCGCCTGAGGATTGGTTAATCCCCACCACAGCCTTCGGCGCCAACGGTTTGAGGCCGGCCTGAAGCCTTTGCACATAACGGGTCACTAGCGGCTGCAGATAGGCATTCAAAACCGTCGTCGACAGACGCTCGAACTCGCGAAACTCCGGCTGCACGGCGGAGGAGAGCGAAATAAAGACGCCAGGAAGCGCAACCTGCAGCGCAGCACCGATGCGACGCTCATGGTCTGGGTTCAGGAAAGCGAACAGCAGACCAACCGCACACGCCTCTGCGCCAGATTGCCGAACCTCCTCGATGACGCGGGCAATTGCCATACTGTCCAAAGCTCGAACCACCTCACCTTTGGCACCGACCCGCTCTGCTACCTCGAATCTGTTCTGCCGCGCGACCAGGGGCGGTGGGTTGTCCGCCTTAAAGTCATAGAGCTTCGGTCGGATCTGACGACCTATCTCTAGTAGGTCGCGAAACCCTTCCGTCGTGATCAGCGCAACTGGTGCCCCCTTCCGTTGCAATAAAGCGTTGGTCGCCACCGTGGTGCCATGTGCAACGCGAGAAATTTCAACTGGCGGTATTGCCACCATATCCTGCAACGCAGCTAATCCTTCGAGAATGGCTTCTGCGGGATCGTCCGGCGTCGATGGTGTCTTAAATACCCGTTCCTGACCGCGCTCAACGTCGAATGCATAAAAATCCGTGAAAGTGCCCCCAACATCAACACCGATAAACCAGACCATTAACCACTCCTTAATAGCGAACAACTTGCTCAATTTGAGCCTTGTGTCGTGGTCCGCCTTCTCTCTGTAGCGGATTCCGTAATTGACTGCGAGCGTGAGAGTCCGTTTAACTACACCTTGGCGCGATCTGGATCACTAGTTATGGGGAAGGTGAGCGCTAGTTCGATGAACGTATCGCATCTTCGACAACAAGACGTTTGCCGCCAAATTTGTCGACAAACGTACTCATAGATAGACGGACAGCAGGGAGATTTCATGATGCTGAAAACCAGACACAAAATGGCCGCGGCCGCAGCCATTGCAGGAGCAGTGGCTTTGGGTATGGCCGCACCTGCCGCAGCCGAGATCCAGAGCTTGAAAATTAAGGCAGTTGGCACCTGGTCCAACCTGACCAATTATTATGATTTTGAAAAGCCGTTCTACAGCGGCGATATGACCAAAGCCTCCGGCGGCAAAATCCAGACCCAGATTAACCCGATCACTGAGCTCGGTTTGAAGGGCTGGGAAGTTATGCGCCTCCTGAAACTTGGCGTCTTCGACGTCGCGCACGGCGTCTACGGCTACGTCGCCTCTGAAGATCCCGCCCTGGAAGGCGTCGATCTATCTGGTGCATCGGCCGACTTCAAACAGGCCCGCGAAGTGGTCAAGGCCTATGAGCCTGTGATCCGCAAGCGTTTCAACAAAGTCTTTAACGCGCATTACCTTGGCACCTTCCGCTGGCCGAGCCAGTTCATCTGGTGCAATCAGCCAATCAACAAGGTCACTGATCTCAAAGACAAGAAAATCCGCGTCTACAGCACCACGCTCGGTGATTTCGTAGAGGGTGTTGGTGGCACGAGTGTCACGATTGCGTTCGCGGAAGTTGTTCCCGCCCTGCAAAAAGGCGTCGCGGACTGCGGTATTACCGGTTCGATGCCCGCCTTCCAGGCGAAATGGCACGAAGTCATTACCCACGCCATGGTTATGCCAGTTGGCGCCGGGCTTGGTTTCGTAGCAATGAGCAACAAGCTCTGGAATACCTTGAACAAGGAAACCCAGGCATTCATCCAGAAGCAGTATGACGACCTAACTGATCGCCAGTGGGCCAACGCGGAGAAAGAAGACCAAGAAGCACTTAACTGTCTGTCCGGCAGTGGTCCTTGTAGCAAAGGTACGCCGGGTTCGGTCAAGCTGACGCAGCCCTCGGCCTCGGATGTTAAAGAACGCGAACGCGTCCTGCGTGACTTCGTCCTCAAAAAGTGGGCGGCACGCTGCAGCGCAGAATGCATCAAAGACTGGAATGCAACCGCAGCCAAAGTGGTTGGCGTAAAAGCAGTCAAATAGATCCAACCAAGTCTTTCGCGGCGGACGCCGTCCTGAAAGGGACGGCGTCCGTCTGTGACAGACGCACCCCCCTTTAGAATTATGCTCGATCGACTTCTCGAACAGGCAGAAAAAATTTCCCGGATCATCGTTTGGATCGGCGGTGGCATGCTGATCTTTGCAGCTGTTATGACGACCCTGGAAGTTATTCTGCGAAAATTTGCAAACTTTTCCTTCGGCGGCGCAGACGAAATCGCCGGCTATATATTTGCGATCTCGACATCCTTCGCGTTTGCCTTTGCAACGCTGCATCGCGCGCATGTCCGGATCGATGCGCTTTACATACGGTTACCACAACCGATCCGATTGTTCCTGGACGTCTTCGGTTTTCTACTGCTGGGTGGGTTTCTCCTGCTGATGGCCGAGCGGTCCTATAATGTGTGGTGGAATAGTTTTGAGTATTCCTCCGTGTCCATCACCCCATTAGTGACGCCCTTGGCGCTGCCGCAAGGTTTCTGGTTCGCGGGCATGGTATTTTTCTTTATCGTCTTCGCGCTAATGCTACTGCGGATCATTTCCGCAGCCTTCACCCGTGATTGGAACCGTATCGCAGCCCTCGTCGGACCACGTGGCATCGAGGAGGAAGTTGAAGAAGAGCGCAAACACGCCATGGCGGAGCTAGAGCGTGAACATGCTCGCATGGAAGGCAAAGAGGACGACTAATTATGCTGGGTTGGACAGGTTTCATACTGCTAGGTCTGCTCGCTCTGAGCGTGCCGGTTGCCGCGGCGTTGGGTGTCCTCGGATTATTTCTGGAATGGAAATATTCCTTCATGCCGTTGCATCTCGCGCTTGGCGAGATCGTTTGGCAAAATGCGATCGAATATGTACTGGTGGCCATACCCCTCTTCATCATGTTGGGTGAGATACTGCTGCGCGCCGGTATTGCCGAACGCATGTACACTGCGATGGTACAGTGGCTGTCCTGGCTTCCTGGCGGCACGATGCACTCCAACATTGGATCCTGTGCGATTTTCGCAGCCTCCTC
>Ga0114933_10006043_pt1 | contig 10846 bp, 10 predicted proteins | sample 4SBtaG_FD_89691 | JGI IMG/M metagenome (GOLD analysis project Ga0114933, IMG submission 89691) | Deep subsurface microbial communities from Kolumbo volcano to uncover new lineages of life (NeLLi) - 4SBTROV12_W25 metaG | ecosystem: Environmental > Aquatic > Marine > Volcanic | place: Kolumbo... | reverse complement strand
TGTTGGTATAGGGTTGGGAAGTGGGGTGGGATATTTGCTCTTTAAACAACCAAACTTACGTGCATGGAAGGAGATGGATGTGGATGAGGCTGTTTGACACTGTTTACTTACAATAAAAAAAGGATGCGGGTGCTTGGCATTGATGGTGGGATTGTGAATGTGGGCATTTGTGTTGTGGATTGTGGACGCATAGATCTCATCAAGGCTGATAGCATAAACCCAACTCAAAAACCCACAACAGCCGAGTTGTCTGCACTTACTGCAAGGTGGGTATGCTCGCGTGCTGAAGAGTGGGGCCTTGGTAGTGTGGATCTTGTGGTTGTAGAGAGTGTCCTGCGCGCCAAAATTCAGTCGGTGGGTGTATGTATAGTTGCCGCCATTTCCACATGGAGACTGTGCCACGGGTTCGACCTTCCCAAAATCATGATGAAAAGCGGGCGTAGTAAGTATTCATTGAACAATCATATGAAAGCGGCAGCATCAATTGCACGAGGTAAGGCAGGCTACCACGACAGAAAAGCACTGTCTGTGAACTTCTGTCACAGTGTTTGGGCCGAGACATCCGACCTAGGACCTGACCCTTGTGACGCACTTCTGCTTGCACTAGCGGGTCTTTGCAACATGCCAAAGTCAAAGGTGGATGGCGAGTCCATGACCATGCTTAAGCTATGCAAGGACGCTTCACCCCCATTTGGTTCGGGTGATGATAGCGGGGTGCGCAAACGCCGTAAAGATGGTGATGGTGATAGTGATGGCGGAGTGCGTAAACGCCGGGTGACACGCCGAGGTGGTGGTGATGATGATGGTGATGGGGATGGGGATGGGGATTCGTAGTGAGCTGCTCGCAATGGTGATAATGACTCATAATCATCAAAATTTTCAGATGGGGTGTGCATGTCAACCGATTCTGTGTCTATATTAATTATCTGGGCCTTGCAAAGTTCCATGGTGATACATGCCGCGTCATCTGTGTAAATTCCTTTTTCCACGGCGCACCGCTTAAATGTGACGTTTGTGCTCTGTTTAACGAATATTGACCCCTTTGACCACATACCCTCCACAATAATGTTGTTGCAGTTTTGTATCACAAGCGAGGTTAGTGAATCTATTAATCCACCCTTAATAATGATCTGCTCAACCGGTCCCATTGTGGAAGACCGCATGCTGTTGTTATCGTTTCCTACCAGTATAAACGGTGTCGTTTTATCGGTGTCGTTTAAGGTTATGCATGACCCACCCATTTCGAATATGGTGTGTGAAAATGGGATCCATATTTGAACATGGTTGGTGGTTATCGACGTGTTTAAATGGATGGGGTAAACAGGTGACAAGGTTACAAGGGTTGTAGTGTCCCATGGGATAAAATCAATTGTTTTACAAGTGACTCCAAACCCCTTGAATCCATTAATTATTGCATGGAAAGCGTCTTTTATGGAGATGCTTGTGTCGGTGTCAGCTTTCAGATCGTCAACAATAACATTCTGGGGTGGTGGTGGTAGTTGTGGCAGTTGCAGTGGTGGTGGTTGCGATGGTTTGATTCTCGCACCTCTTGTAAGTAAGACGTCTACAACACTACTCATGTTCTCATTGTAGTAACACATTTATTCGGGGGCAGAAAACACACAGGCACTGTAACAGGCGGCTACACATTGTTCTACACGCGATATGGGTAGCGGGGGTTTTAAAAACTTACTAATGCTTTGTAGCTCTGAAAACGCGACCGATAAATCGTCCCACCTATGCTTGACCACAAACCCGGCGTCTGTAAACCCCTTTAAAAGGGTGTCCATGGATACATAATACTCGGGGACGCTGTCCACCAACCCCCCCAACGAGAAGGTGTAGATGGTGCGGGTGTGTCGTTTGACCATATCAAACGGTGCGTTATGTAGTTTATCGGCGTTTGTAAAAATAACCGATACCAACCCGGCTGGTTTTATGCTCCTGCGTAGGGCCTGTAGCACGTTGTCCACATCCTTAGTCCATATGTAGTTGATACAGAAATGCAGCGTTATCCCCGCCAGTTTTGGGTCCTCCTCCCCGTTGTATAGTAACAGATCGCCGTGTAATGCATAGAATTCACACCATTTCAAACGGGTTTCTTGGACCCGCCTGTTGGCCTCCCTTACGGCATCTTCAGCGATGTCTATTCCCCACACGGTGATCTTCCGGGTTTCTATTATGGATGACGCAGATTCCCATTTCTGTATATCACCACCCCGTCCACATGCACCATCCAGAAACAGTGGCTCCAAGTCCAAACAGTTTGCGTTTGACGTGATGTATTGAATAAGCAGTGCTTTCACACGGTTATTAAATGCACGTAACCCGATCCACTGTTGCTGCAAAGACTTCTGAACATGCACGACACGGTTATAGTTGTCCATAGCAAATCAATAATCACACCCGGAATAAACGCCACGCTAAAATCGGTTATCAGTTGTTATATTTATTTATACGGGAACTTGCGGTTGTTTTTTGACCATAACCGATTTAAATTCCGATGGTGTCATTTTTACACATAGTGTGTATTTTGTCGGGTCTTTCCGGGGGTATACTGCCCGCATATAGCGTAATGCATCCCCGTCAGTGATACAATCTCTCAGTGTCATATCTCATATAATACCAATAAAAAAATAATCAATTTACAAACTTATAACACAGTATGTGTATCTAATAGCTGCTGGTAGATCAGTGTTTTTTAGTCTAGTGATGCAGGCCCCAAGTGACGTAGAGAGGCAATGGGCGGCCCTCAGGATCCGTTACAGGTGCGAGGGTCCAATGAGGCACCATCTGGACTCATATCACGAGGCGCTTGGTGTTATTATCCCGCGCACGTTTACAGAAGAGCCTGTGGAATGTTTCATAGAGACCGAGGAGAAACGGTTCAACAAGAATGAGGCGGGGATGCGGGTCACGTTTGACGATGTTCATTACGGGCTGCCAACAGACAACAACAACACGGTGATGCTTCCCATCGACGCCCGGAACCGCCAGTCCAGCTACGCCCACCCGATGTTTTTTAACATCACTGTCGAGCATCTGAACCCGGACCGTGGTGTTGTGCAGACAAACACGTTTAAGTCGGTGTCCGCGGGTCATATACCGACACTCACAAAATCACAATACTGCAGCACGCAGCACATGCCATCTGTAGACGCCATTGAGCAAAAAGAGTGCCTATACGACTCCCCTTATTTCATAGTCAATGACGTTGAGAAGGTGTTTATCTCGCAGGAGGATGTCATCCAAAACCGCCCCGTCATCCAGCAGAAACGGGTGAACAACCGGGCAAGCTACCAAGCGCAGGTCACAAGCAAGCACCCCAACCTCCTAAAGTCCACATCCACGTTGTATGTAAGGGTGTTCCAGCAGCCGGGCTTAAGGCACGTGGTTAATTGGGTTGTGCGGATACGACTACCGTTCATCAAGCTGGATGTGCCGGTCATACAGTTTTTTAGGGCGCTCGGTGTGGCGTCAGACAAAGAGATAGTTGAACTGATGTTCCACACGTATGAGGTGTGTGGCTCGGTTGAGAGCATAGTTCGTAATTGTTTTGCAGACACACCAGTCCAGAACTGCGACACCGCCCGAAACTCAATCCTTTCCCGGTGTCAAAGCCGCTGGGAAGTCATTATGAGGGACGATGTGCTTCCAAGCATGGGGTCTGATATAGAGGCCAAGAAGATGTCAATATCGGGTATTTGCAGGAGGCTTATCCTTATGGCGTCGGGGCTGCGGTCCCCTGATGACCGGGACCACATGACTTTCAAACGTGTGCGGAGCACCGGGGACATGCTGTCCTACCTGTTTAGAACCCAGCTGGTGAAACGCGTCAGGAACGAGCTCAAAATGAGCATGGAAAAGTCCTTGACTACGGGGCGGACGTGGGATATCAACACCGCGCTCAACACGATGGCCATGTTTAAGGGCATCAAATACTGCATTGCGACAGGAAACCTGACGGCTGGTAAGTCGGTGCAGCAAAAGATACTTACGGGGGCCACACAGATGGTGCAGAGACTGTCGCTGCTGTCAGCCATATCTCAAGGGAGGCGTGTTAATTCAAGCATGCAGCGCGAAGGCCGTCAGTCGGCGCCACGGGAGCAACACAGCACCCACACAGGGCGTTACTGCCCGTCCGACACCCCAGAGGGCCAGCCTGTCGGGTTGGTCCACAACATGGCCGTGTCACACGCCACGTCGGTAGAGTGTGATATCAAGCCCGTAATAATGCACCTCCTTAAGGGTCGACCAACCGCATACACACCGCGCGCATACTGGGGCAAATACGACTTCCTGCTGAATCTGAACGGATACCCGATCACCGTTTTGACCAACACGGTGCAGTTTTGTGAGAATCTCAGATTGTATAGGCGGCTTGGCCTGATACCAAAGGATGTAAGCATCGCCATGAATATTATGGATAGGGAGGTGCATGTTCAAACTGATAGGGGTCGGCAGCTCGCCTTGAAAGTGCATGCTGATGCCACCGAACAGGTGTGGAATATAGACAACGAATCCAACACAACGTTTGCGGAGATCAAAAGGCATCTGGCATTCCTTGACCCCGAAGAGGAAACCAACAGCCTCATAGCCATTGACCGAAACGCGCTGGAGAGGCAGCTGGACCTGAATAAGTTTACCCACGCCGAGATCCACTTTAGTGCAAACCTGGGCATTTCAACATTAACAAACCCTTACCCCGACCACAACCAGGCGCCGCGAAACACGTATGCGGATGCCATGGGCAAGCAGGGGATGGGTGTGCCACAGCTCAATTTTGAATCCATTTTCCCAACCTCAATGAATATGCTCGACTACCCCCAAAAGCCTGTGGTTTCATCACAGCAGGCTCAGCTTATGGGTATGGATGACCTTCCAAGTGGCCAGATGTTTGTAGTGGCTGTGATGTGCGACGGAGACCATACAATCGAGGACGCCATCCAGATAAACAAACGTAGTGTCGAGTTTGGGCTGGGGGCCTGCCACGTATACAAGTCCACAGACACCACAGAAATGAGGGAGTTTGAGGTGTTTGAGAAGCCCATGCCCGAAAACTGCATCCAAATGAAGCGGGCAAGCCACGACCACATCGGTGATGATGGGATGCCAAAACTTGGGGCACACGTAACCGACAAGGACGTCATCATAGGTAAGACGCTCAACCTATCAACAAAAAAGAACGGGGCCGCCGACAACGGAACCAATGCGCTGCGCAAAGACACCAGCATAACACCAAAGAATGCGGACGGTGGCATCGTTCATAGTGTCTACAAGGGTAAAACGGTGTCTGGAGACAGGCTTGCCAAGGTGATGCTTCGACAGCCAAGGGTCCCCATATGCGGCTCCAAGTTCTCAACACGCCACGGTATGAAGGGCACAATCAGCATGATGTTCAACCCCGAGGACGCGCCTTTCAACAAGGACGGTATCTCACCCGACATCATTATGAATCCACACGGTAAGCCGAGCAGGATGAGCTGGGGCGAGATGTTTGAATCCATGATGAGCATGCTGGGGCTAATGAAAGGGCACCAGTGGGACGCCACCCCGTTCTCGGAGCAGGACCACTCCGTGTTCATAGAGGGTGTGCGGGACGAGCTTCGGAAGATGGGTATCGACGGAAACTGCACAGAGGAGCTGTATTCGGGGCGCACCGGGTTACCAATTGGCCGTGTGTTCATGGGACCCATCTTTGGCCAGCGTTTGAAACACATGGTGGAGGATAAAATATGGCAGCGATGGAGGGGGCCCAAGCAGATGCTAACCAAAGCCCCAACCGAGGGCCGTGTGAGAAAGGGTGGGTTTAAAATAGGCGAAATGGAACAAGCGGCGCTGCTGTCACAGGGTGTTACAGAGTTCCTTAGGGACAGGCTGTTTGTGCAGTGCGACTACAGCAAGCTGCCGGTGTGTAGACAGTGTGGTATGATTGCGGTTCTAAACAAGGGTCATAATTTCAGCATGTGCACCCTGTGCAACACACAAGGGACGGTCGGTGTCATTGAAATTCCGTATGGAACAAAAATGTTGTTTCAGATGCTGAGTTCCATGAACATTGTTCCACACATTCACACGAAACAGATCTGTGGAATAAACACCTGAAATTATTTACTGCAACAGCACCTGATATTATTGATGGTTCTAGATTCCAAATAAGGACTTAAATTGCATGGTCCATACGTCAATGGCACTCCTCCACACCGAGAACACACAGACGCTCCCTCTGCCACTTCTATTCGTGTTCTTGTGTGGTCAACTGGCATGTGTGCTCTTTTGCGATACTCCTCCGAATCGTCATCCGGCCTTGGTCGCTTGGTTCCCTGCCCGAACCTAACTTTTTTTAGGTTGTGTGTTAGTTCATCAATATCATCACCGTCTACTATTTGCAAGTCCAATATATCTATTGCATGTGCTTGTATAGCTCTGTAAATCTCTGTCGCATTATATGATTCATCTCCAAACAATTCCGCGGCAGCTCTTTCAATTATTATTCCTTTCGTTTGTTCATTGCTGGTAATCAGAGCTTCGCGAATTTGGTTATAAGATGATAATAAATTAGACTGTATGTCAAATGATTCTAAACCTCTATTAATCTCAGACACAAACAGTCTTGGATTATCTATTTCGATTATATTTTTCAATACAAGTTTCACATTTTGAATGCTGTCATTTGTCCCACCACCCCTACTCCGCTTTGCTTGTTTAAACGATCGCCACGTTCCGTCGGCAACAGCTTGAAAAAACGACATCTTTTTATTTGGAAAAGAAATTAACAACAAAATCATCATGAGTGCCAAAAAACCGGTTTTTGAAAAAATCGTCGAAGGATATATATTTTTGATGATATTGTTTTATATATATAGTATTTAGTGTCCTGCGCGGCACAAATTAGCAGCCTCATAATTTTGGTTTGGGTGTTATAAAGTTGTGCCATCCACCATATTTAACACTGGAGAGATACAAATTTGTGTGTAATATATGAAACATGAGTAACGAGGACGTATTATCGGACGCTGACACCGATATTCTTGATATTAGGTCATCACTGGACAATGAATCATCAGAGGAAGGTGTTGAGTTGCAAGAGGTTGTTGAACAAACGAGCCCGGTTAGATGGAAGGATAAAATACATAACCAAAACAATCTTCACATCTATGAGATATTCAAGAGGTTGAACCGCACAATCGGCCACTATAGGAAGAAAAACTACATTTCATCATGTTTTTGGTCGGGTCTTACATGGCCCATTAATTTAGCCATCACCATCATCACGGCGCTTACAACGGGAGAGGCCTTGGCACACAACATTCTTGATCACACGACGTTTCTTAGACTGAGTTACACGGTTCTTATCATCACAACCCTGAACACGTTCCTGCGCCCCCACGCCCAGATGAACCAGTATTTTGACCAGATGAAAAACTGGAACGGTTTGGAGTCGGAACTGCAGACACTTATTTACAACCCAAAACGAAGGCTTAAACTTCAACGATACACAGATCTGCTCAAAAAGCAGGAGGAGATCAAACGAAAGGACCAGCATTCACTCGTTTCAGATGTATTATACAACATTACGTATTATTTTGATAAAAAAAAGAAGAGGGCCCCTTATCTGGTGTGTCCCAACAATCGCCACCCTGAATGGTTGCTTGAACAACAACAATGAATTTATTTGATAGTTAACCCTTCAAATTTTGATAGATTAGCTTGTGTTCCGATGTGCCACACAAGTTTTCCATTCAATGTAGCAAACGCGCAATGGTTAGGGTCCTTAACATATGAAACTTGAGCGTAGGCTTTATAATTCCATTTCCAATAGTCTTTCCACGGTTCACAAGTAATTTTACCTTGAGTATCTACACTCGGTTTAAGGTATGCAACAGGAACGACGGGGTCGATTCCCCTAAAATGACTAATAGTATAGGTTTTGGTTTCGATTGTTTCGGTTGTTTTGCGTGATGTAAGTATGACAATCGCCGTTACTACAGCCGCCACAACAATGATAGCGATCAGATACCACCACCACTCCATTTTCTTTGTGATAGTTTATTTTTTCCAAAATGGTTCGACACGAAAATAATTGTTTGTGATATCGTCGTTGAATTCATCTATTGTGTTGTGTGAAAAGCTCTGTATGATGTCTTGGTTCAACGGCTTGCACTTCATATTGTTGACACTGGCCATACCAATAGTCTGCCATAACAAAAGGCAAAATAAAAGAACTATAACTGAAATTATAATCCATTGACCATGGCTTAGCAATGTTGTTTCTGAAGCGGCCTCTATATATTTAAGAATAACTCCTTTAACACGGTCAGCGTTAACCCAACCATTTTGTATGTCAATTGTGGAGCTTGGGGCGGTAAAAAATGGTGTGCGAATATGTGGGAATCTTACAACACCTTGCGCCCCTGTTACTTTTTCACTGTATTCTTTCTTGAGTGACGGTATAGCATATTTCGCAACATTAATCTTGAAAAGGGCAATTACCAAACCAATTATTAATGTAATTGTAATAATACTATTTATTACAACAAATCCGGTAAGACCTCCTGTGGCAGTCATTTTATTATTAATGATATTTTTTAGAGAGCAACAACCCGATTTGATTTTTTGTTCATTCATTTCACAACATAACAACATACAATGCTGAGTGTGATTTTACTCTGGTGTAAACATCACCTCCTGATCAAACATTTCCATCTCATTGGTGGTGACTTTGTTGACGGCGCAGGTCACATCAACATCATCATAATGAGGTGTCCATGGGAACGAGAAGGGCTTGATGCTGCCGTAAAACTCCTCATCCGTTTTTTTGGTGTTGTCCACAGCCTCATGCAGACTCACGAAGGGCGGGTTCGGGGTGGGGATCATTCGATCTTTGAGCACACGGCACTGGATGATCTGGAACACCTCGTCATTCAGGTCCCGCAATTTGAACCTGCATGGCCGATCGCCAATGGGCTTGGGTGGTGTGGGCACAATCACATAATACACGGGATGAACGAGTCCTGTGGCTTGGCACATCACGTCCTGTATTCTGGACTTTACAGGGTTTTTGGCGATGGCATCAGGGTGCTGGACCACGGCCATCTCCACAACAAGAGTGCGTGTAAATTGTGCCAAGTGTGTGTATGGGTTGAGAGCGTTGTTAATGCGACGCTGTGACTCCTCATCGCCCAGTGCCATCACAACCGCCTGCCGTTTGACATCCTTCAAGTGGTCCCATTTGAGACATTCGGCATCCTTCACCAACTGCACAAGGTCTTTCTCCGATTTTTTCAAAAACCGGTTTTTTGGCACTCGGTCGCCTCTTCCCGATGTTTGTTGCATGGTGCGAAAATCGTCCGTTCGATGTGATGCGAAAATCGTCCTATTGGATTGGACAAAAGTTGACAAACCTAATCCCTACTTACCCACCCCCATATATGTTGTGGGTGTTGCAAAAATCATCTAAGTTATGGGCATGGGAGGCGGCACCAGATGACACAATAAGTCCGCATGGTCAGGTAGCGAAAATCGACCGTTTGATGATGCCAACAAATTTAAATTTTGGTTTTGAACACCATAAATACACACCAACCTTCCATTAATTTTTGGCGCAAGTTTCCATTAGGACGACAGGTCGATTTTCGCGTAACGTGGAGTGCAGAGTGCAGAGTGCAGGATACGGACGATTTTCGCACGCAGGATGAGTGGTGAACGGTCACAAGAAAGGGAACAAGAATTCCAAATCATCCCTGGGCAATGTCGAAAAGCACCCTTTTTTGAATCACCCCGAAGCATGTTCAATTATCCTACACACAATGTAGAAGGTCATATGTGTAGTTTCTGTCTCACAAATAGTGATCAAATGGAATGGGTTAAGTGCAAGATATGCACTTGTCACTTGCATCAGGAATGCTTAAATAAGTGGAAATCAAAATACCTCTGTTGTCCTGTATGCAAGTTTGACGGGTTTAAACCCCCCAAAATATATGGGTTTGATACAACGATGAAGGAACATAACGAGTTTGAATTCCCCCAACCTACAAAAAGGATGGAAAAACGCATGTGGAAGAAGGGTCGCCCTGACGAATTACGCTTCAACATGTGCGTAAAGAAGTTTGGTGAGAAGAAGGTTATTATGGAAATAAACCCACAAAAATATTTTAGCAGTGACAACGAATTGATTTCATTTCTACACTCAACCAAACGCAATCAGCAGATGTGGGAACGTTTGTTGTTACAATAAATTGAACCCGTTAAATTCGTCTGTGTCACTATTAAACATATTTCTCCACCGCTGTATGTGTGTGTTATCGTTGTATTTAGCTTCCCACTCCGCCCAATCATCACGCCCACTTTCCCCCTGTTGTAGCTCAACAACATCCATTTCAAAGGGTTGTATGTGGGTAGTATACTGCATTGGGTGTATTGGTGCTTCTACCCCTTTTTGTGGTGGCATATTAAACATGATGTATGCAGTAAGCAACACAATGATGCATGCCATGGCGACATTACTACATCCATATATAAAAAGTATAATTAAAGGTATAGCCCAAACACCGGTATAAATAAAACCGTCGGTTGCCATATTCGCTTTTTATATAAAAGGATGAAAAACCATAAACGTCGAATACAGCAGGCTATTCGGTCGAATGATATAACGCAGTTAAATCAAGCTGTGATGCTGTATCTGAATGATGGTGATGAGGTGTATACATTTAATGTGGCCATTGCGTCCATCATGCTTGTAGCACTCCTAAAAGTGTATATGATGGGGGGGACTGTAAACCCCGCCTCCGAGGATGAGGTTGTGAGGAAACGAACACTTGACATACTGGAGGCGTTCATTAACGAT
>Ga0114933_10006042_pt1 | contig 10847 bp, 7 predicted proteins | sample 4SBtaG_FD_89691 | JGI IMG/M metagenome (GOLD analysis project Ga0114933, IMG submission 89691) | Deep subsurface microbial communities from Kolumbo volcano to uncover new lineages of life (NeLLi) - 4SBTROV12_W25 metaG | ecosystem: Environmental > Aquatic > Marine > Volcanic | place: Kolumbo... | reverse complement strand
CCATATGCTCCCACTGGTGATCGGTGATAACAAATCTGCTCTTGTCCATTCAGACCTCCTCTTTTGGAAGGTTGAATCAGAAATCAGGGCAGATGGGAATCCTGAATCTCAACAGACCCTAAAAGGTGCACTTACTGAACGCGGCGTTCTTTGTTTTTCTTTTGCGGGCCCTTACGTGGCTGGTCTGATCGAAAACGGCGAACGAAATCCCAACGCTGAAGTTGACGATAGTGAGATAGCTTCCCTGCTTTCCGGCTACCATAATGATGGGTTTGGATATGCCAAACACAAGGCGTCAGGAGATCGAGAATGGGGGCGGTCTCTGATTTCCCACAAGCGTCTTATAACCTTTTTGCAGGAAAACGGCCTGTCTGTCACTTTATTTGGCGAACGTCTCTACCACAGTAGGCAGGATATTGTGGTAACACGTCAGGTGCAATCTTGAATTTCTAGAATACTTTTCGTTTTCCATAAAGAGAGGAGCATCATGCTAACAGCAGACGAATGGCGATCATCTTACCACAATGATTCCGATCTTCTGAACGCTTTGTCGGCAAAACTCTGGGCAGAATCAGGGGGTGGCGATCTGGTATTGGGGCCAAGGACCTATCTGATCGATACGCCTGTTATCCTTAAAACCGGCGTGCGGCTGCGTGGTGAAGGCACAGTGGCTACCTGTCTGCGGGCAACACCCAAGCTTGTGGGCCCGGTTCTGATCTCCGAAAATGCTTTTGAATTGTTAAAGGCCGATGCCTGGTTCCATGATGAAGGGGTTCCGGTACGGTTTGCGGTTATGGACCTGTGCATCAACGCGGAAGATGCCGCTTTGAACGACGCGCCGTGGTCCGGTTGTGGTGTTTTCCTTTACGGGAAAGGATTTGAATTTCGCGGTATCGAAGTCATAAACGCCAAGCGGCACGGGATCGTGTCGACCGGATCATTAAGGGGCGGGCAAAAAAGCTGGAAGGATGAACCGGAAGCCATTTTTGATGTCCGTGTTTCTGGATGTGGTGGGGATGGATTTCTCATGCGGGGTCCGCATGATTCAGTTATTCACCAAGCAATAATAGCCCGCTGCAAGGGCCGTGGTCTGGCTGTGGAATGTTCGGATAAATTCAATGGCGCCTGTGATATTGATTTTTGTCATGCCTATGCAACTGATTCCATCGCCATTGATCTTGCAGCAAAAGTGAAAGCCGGGTTTTTACAGGGCGATACCGGACGGGGATCCGGTGTCCGTATCGCCGGATCAAACAAAACCTATATTGACCGTGTTGAGTGTTTTAAAACAAGAGGCGGAAGTGAAGAATTCGCATTGGATATCAACGCTGTGTATACACAAATTGGATTGGCCCGGGTGCGGGCTGACTGGGGCTCAGCCGGCGTCCATATTCGTGGGAAGGGCACCCAAATCGGTCTCTTGGACATTGATGGAAGGCGGAACACAGGCGGACCTAAAGCCGATACAGACAATGATACAACCGGCCTTTATGTATCAGCCAATTTTGTACAACTGCCGGCAGTCAATGTGCGTAATTTTTCAAAGGGCAAAGGCATTCTCATTGCTGACGGAACGCGAGGGGCAAATATTTCAGGCGTGACCGAAAGCTGCTACCAGCACATCGTTGCAGAAGACATGCATGGCTGTGATCTGAAATTTGACTCTCTTCTGGCCGCAAACGAAAGCAATTTAATAAAAAGCAAAGCGATGGATCGGGTCAATATTCGCGAACGTCAGGGTGGTAAGATTACCCTGGTTCATTAAGGAGCCGCCCGGTACCGCAGGGGCACTTCACTTTGAAGGGCATTATTACAACGTTGAGTTTAACTTCTGAGCAATAGTATATAGACGGACCAACATTAGGCAGATATTTAAATCAGGCCCATGTGGTACTGGTTCCATGCTTGGAATTGATGGCAAGACTATTGAAATGAGTTTACTTTGGGTATGTCGATTACCAAAAAATACTTATCGGCTGTGTTGGAACGGTTTCTGAACGCTGGCACTCAAGTCTGCCTGGAAAAACATTATATGCCTCGGTGGGATCACAATTGTCATGAAACTGAAAGCGGCCGCGTCGCTTTACAGGTGGGGCCATTAGAAATGGGCGCATTACCACGGGAGGCATGTCCTTGGAGGAAAAGTTAGTACGTTTTTGGAAACAAATGGAGCGTGCCCGTCAACTTGTGAAAGCGGACAATAAAGATGGCGCGTCAGAGATATTATCCGATATCTTGGCGCAGCATTCTGCAGACGATTGGGCGGTCGCTGAAAAACACCGGTTTATGATCAATGAGTTTTCGCGGACTTACGGCCTGGATTTTAGATATGAACGTCAGGGAAAGCCGGCCCGGTCCAATCTGGACAGCTATGTCAAAACGGTTAGGCCGGGTATATCCTTGGTTACATGCTGTAAAAACCGGAATGAAAATTTGGTGCAGGCCTTATCATCCTGGCTTGTCTGTCCGGAAATCGCGGAGGTAGTCATTGTTGACTGGACATCTGCGGACCCGGTTTATGAATATATTCGCGATCGGGGATTTAGTGACCCACGGATCAAGGTCTTTCGGGTTGAACATGAGCCCCGGTGGATCCTGTCTTATGCATTCAATGTGGGGTTCAGGGCGTCCAGCTGTGAAAAAATCATTAAGGTAGACGCGGATATTGTTCTTGATGCAGGGTTTTTTCAGAACAACGAATTAGAGAAAAACACTTTTATTACAGGAAATTGGCGACACGCAGATGCAGGTCAGGAGTTCATCAATGGGTTTTTCTATATTTCGCGCAAAGACTTGCTGGGCGTAAACGGATTTAGCGAACTTATTACCACATACGGTTGGGATGATGACGACCTTTATGACCGTCTGCAGACAAACGGATTAACCCGGAAGAGCGTTGATTGTACGTTCCTAAACCACCTTCCGCATGATGACAGTGCACGGCTGGAAGATGCAAATACCTTGCCGCTGAATGCGCGCGATGAACTGGTCAACAGCACAAAATTTAAAATCATCGCAAACAAGTTTATGACCGGGTTGATGCCACTATGGAATAGCGACCGGACCCAGCAATCTTTTTCAATTGAGACTGTAAAGCCGGGTTTCTTCAGTCTTGAGAGGCACATAGGGGCGCCGCATGCTGTCCCGTCGCAGATCAGGGAAGATGCGGAACATTATGCTGCGATACACATGATTTCATGGCAGCCGGGATGTTACCGGGCTCTTGAGCTTGATAGACTTGGCGCAGCAGTAGTTCTGCAAAAGCATGCTATGGATGCAATTTTGGGCGCGGACATCGAAGCGGCCCTTCAAAAGTCCGATTGCAATCAACTTGACGCTCCCAGTAATATAGCTGCCCGGCCCAAACTGTTTATTGACGCACAACACGGCCTCGGGAACCGCTTAAGAGCGATTGCATCAGCAGCGGCCATCGCAGAAAACGACAACAGGGAACTTGTTGTCGTTTGGCAGCCTGATCATCATTGCGAGTGCCGGATGACTGACCTGTTTCAATATGACGGTGCCTTGATCGAAACCGGATTTCTAAACGGGGCACTTTCCGATGGCCTGTCCGTTTATAACTACATGGAAGCAGAAACCGGCGCAGACAAGGACGCGGCAATTGAGCTGAAAGCGGGGAGGGATATTTACGCCCGCTCGGCCTATGCCCTCAACAGCCCGCTTACAGACTGGGTGACGGAAAATGACTTTCTTAAGAAACTTAAGCTGTCCGGTGAAGTTTTGGGGCTTATGAATGGGGTGAGAAGACATAATCTGCTTGGCGTACATGTTCGTATGGAAGGGGGAAAAGGGCTGGATTCCCATAGTTATGAAAGATCAGAAAACTGGACGACGGCGTCGCATGCGGAACTCCATTACTGGCGCAACAAAAGCCATTTTTCCCATTTTATGAAACGAATAGACGATCTGATAAAGGCAGATGCGGCGGAAACTATTTTTCTGGCAACGGACCGGGCAGAAACCTACGCTGAGTTTATTGCCCGCTATGGCGACCGGATAGCATTCCTGGAGCGTGAGGTTTTTGACCGTTCAAAACTTCAGATACAATATGCATTGGCAGACGTGCTTTTGCTGAGCAATTGCCAGAAACTTCTGGGCAGTAGCTGGAGTTCGTTTTCTGAACTCGCCTTGCGGCTGTCAGATAATTTTAAAAAAGTCGAGATGAGCGGAAAAGACTTTTGATGGGGTCTTATGCAAAATAGATACTACAACTTCATCTACAACAACGAGAAAAAAGTTGTGTTTACCTATGTGCCAAAAGTCGCCTGCAGCAACTGGAAAGGCATCATGCGGTACCTTGAGGGATATGAAAATTATCTCGACACGACCTATGCGCATAACCGTAAAATCAGCGGGCTGACATATCTGGATCAAATGCCCCAAAAAGAAGATATTATTCGTGATCAAACAATCAGAAAACTTACCTGTGTGCGGGATCCTTACAGCCGCGCACTTTCCGCATATCTGAATAAAGTTGAATCGCGGATGTTGGCAAAATCAAACCCCAAGACCAGAGATCATTTTTTCCCAATATTTGAAAACGTGGAAGAATACAGAGCCACAACCCTTGACCAATCAAAGCACCCGGAAGTCTCGTTTGAGGTTTTCTTGATGTGGCTTGATGCGAAATATTCCCATTATACCCAAGATGAGCATTGGCGCAGCCAGACAGAGCTGTTGTGCTATGATCATGTCGCGTATGATTTTATTGGTCGGTTTGAAAAATTGTCAACCGACGCCCAAAGAATTCTTGATAAAATGGGGTGTGATATTGGGTTCCCCACACAGGAGGAAATCAGATTTTCCCCAATGGGCACTGGAACAAAAATGGACGAATATTACAATGAGCGTTGCTTTGATCTGGTTGAAAAAATTTACAGCAATGATTTTGCGAATTTTTCCTATCCAACAGAATCAGGAATAAAACCCTGAACAAAGGTCCATCGCGCCAATTGGGTATATCCGAAACTCTATGTATGATTTTGCCACGGAATTATACCGGCCCTTAAACTGCATATTATGCTCAAACAGAGAATGATTATGGGAACGAAACATTCAATAGAATTCAAACAGGAGGCCGTGCGTATTGCATTGACCAGTGGTCTTACGCGAAAACAGGTGGCATCTGATTTGGCCATTGGTTTTTCAACCCTAAGCCGGTGGGTTCAGCAGGATCAAAAGAGCATACGCGAACCGAATGTTCAACCAAATCTGAAAAATGATGCACTGAAAGAAAATGGCTCGGATGCTGGACAAATAAAGGCAGAGAATGAATTTCTGTTGCTCCAGCTTCACAACATTCGCGAGGATCTGGAGACTCTATCTGCTGAGGCAAAAGCGCAAAATGATGTACAGCAACAGGCCCTAATTGAGGCTTCTGAAAGGGAAGTGGCGCTTTACAGGCTGGTGGCGGAACGCGATAGTGAAATATACCGTTTTTACAACTCCGTATCTTGGAGAATTACTGCCCCGCTTCGTAATATCAAGGCGCGGTTGCATCGGGAGAGAAGCGGGGATACTTGAAATATTCCTGCGCCGGTCGTCATGTAATTCGCCTCACTATCTCAGGCTGCATCTCCATTGCATCCAGATTGGCCCAAGCGTAAGACTCTCCAATATGTTTTAGTTTTTCGTGATATTCCGCGACATGCGTTGTGAATTCTTCTGTTGTAACGGCATTTTCCTCAAGGCCAACAAATGTATCCGCCCCCAGTGATTTCTGCATATAGACCCAAAGTTCTGCCGCACCCTTCAGGAACGTCTGCTGAAGGTCATCGCGCAGCCCGGCGTGGATCCGGTTCACCGTATTGACATAAGACCGCAGGATCGGCTGAAAATCATTCCATCCTTCGGCAAGGCTGCGTTTCAGAACCAGTCTGAAAACCTCCAGCGCGTGGAATGCCCGCTCATCCCGGTGTTTTTCTCCCGGCTCCGGGTGTTGGCGAGCGTGCAGTTTTACATGGTCCATACAGTAGACATCGCCAGCATATTGCAAGGAAAGCATCTGGAACATCAGGTCGTCAAAGGCGCGGATGTGTTCCGGGAACCAGATGTTTTTATTGTCCAGATAGTCCCGGCGGTAAATGCGCCGCCGGATGGTTGGCGGATGGATCATCAGTGGGGCACCTGGCAGGATAATAAAACTGCGCGTCCCAAAATCCTGGCGGGGTAGATCGGCCGTTTCTTTGGTCGCATCGCCGGGCTCAAAGCCACCTTGCGTTAATTCAGCCCCACAATATCGCGCCAGCTCCAAAAGCTCGGGAAACAGCTGTGGGTCGGCCACATCATCGCCGTCCATAAAGGTGATATGGATCTTCTCTGACATAAGGCGGCCGTAATTGCGCGCCGAGGCAGCGCCGCCGTTGGGCTTGTGAAACACGATCACCCGGGGATTGTTCCGGTATCGTTCCTTTACCAGCGCGGCGCTGTCATCGGTGGAGCCGTCATCAACCACCAGCGCGCGAATGTCTTTACAATCGTTGCCGATGATGCTGTCCACGCAGTCCAGAATATAATCCCGGCTGTTATAAAGGGCGACAACCACGTCCAATCCGTGGGTCCGCCCTGAAAGATCTTCCCGGCGGTGCAGCCGCAGCGGCTGGCCTGCCACCGGAATATAGGCCGCCAACGGGGTTTTTCGCGGTGCAAAAAGCGCGGTGGACGGAAACACCCCCCAGCTTTCGCCCACCATGTGGGACACCGGGGATTTGGCAAGCGCTTCAACAATAGGCTCTTCGTGACCAGGGGCGGTAAATTTCACCAGATCCGGGTTCAGCCGGGGCAGGGCATTGGCGGGAAGGGTGGGAAATGTGACCGCGCCAAATTCCGGCCGGCGATCTACTGGCGGCTCTTGTTCAATGAACCCGCGGAGCTTTTTGTGTTGAAAATAGCCTTGTGGTCCCAACGCCACCCGGATGTCATTTGGATCTTTGGCGCTGATCGCTTCGCTCAAGGCTTCAGACAAGGTGGGTGCTGCGGCCCCCACCGCGGCATTGACCGCAATAAGGTTTGTCAGACCCTGCTTTTTGATGTTTTCACAAAGGACAGAGAAGGCTGTTTCCTCCGGCTCAAAACACCAGACCGTCCAGTCGGCATAGACGGCGGCAAAAGGCAGGGCAAACACCCCAATGCCCGCGCCGATATCCAGCGCAACGCCGGTTTTTGGCAGCGGGTGCGCCGCCAGATAAGGCTCATAAATCGACTTTAGGCGCCAGATACTATCGTCTTTCAGAAACTCATCCGGCCCGGCGGCCAGATGCCAGGCTTTTCCAAATGCGATAAATTCGGCTGTCAGGGGTTTTTTCATAAGAGTGATCTTCTTTGACAAAATCAGACAACGGCTGCGGGTCTGTAAAGCGCAATAAATCGATATAGCTTTGCGCCGCGGCAACCTCGGGCATGTCGGGCGGAAGCGGTGTTGGAAACGCCAGATAAAGCGGGTTCATCAATGCAATCAATGCGCGGCTGGCATCTCTGAAGTGGGGCCGGTGATGGTGCGAAATGCTTTTCTCGCACCAGTGCAACCATTTGAAACAGGCCGCCACCACGGCGGCGCGGTGGATGGGATCGTGAAACTGCGGGCAGGTGGCAAACACCTCCAGCGTCAGCTTGGTCACCGGGATGATGTCAAAGCGTATTTCCCCCGAAGTGGCCGTGATTTGTGGGCGCAGGTAGCGCTGAAAATAGGTAAAACAGGGGCTGTGCAGAAAAGATATCTTTTGGGCATGGGCCAGCACCCCGGTGTGAAAAAACGTATCCTCAAAAAAATGCGTGTTGGGAAAACAAAGGTGATGCGCGCGCAGCATCGCGCTGCGCACCACCTTGTTGGCGGATTGCGGTTCCAACAGTTGGGCCAGATGGATCGCCTGCAATCCCTCAGTCGTGTCCGGGCTTGCCGGAGCGTCGCCAATCAGCGTCCGGATCGCGTCAAACTTGCCGCTGTCATAAAACGGCTGCAGATGCCCCCGCACGTCCGACACCGCGCCTTTGCAAAAAATCAGATCCGGATCATCGCGCAAAATAACGTCAGCAATGGCCTGAAAAGCCCAGGTCGGGCGGGTATCATCGGCATCCAGAAAACACACATAATCGCCGGTCATCTGCTCCAGGGCCTTGTTGCGGGCACTGCTCAAACCGTCGTTGGCCTGCCGGATGACCAGCACCCTTGGATTATCTATCGCTTGGATGATATCGCGGGTGTCCTTGTCTGCGCCGTCATCAACAATGATGTACTGAAAATCCGCATAGATTTGGTTCAGGATGGAATTGACACTGTTCAGCAGCAGCGCACCTTCATTGAAAGCGGTGGTGATGCAGGTAATTTTCATGGGCCTTCAAGCCTCTGCCTTTTATGGCCAAGCCGCTCCGCCCGCTCGATGAGCTCAATTTCCCGCAATCCTTTGAACTTTTTGGAAACCTGCCATGGGGAAACCTCTAACAGTTTTAGCGTCAAGGTGCGCCAAGCCCAGATTGCCCGCAGCTGATTCGGATCAAAATTATCCTCCGCTTTGATCGATTGCACCACGGCGGTTGAATTGTCCCGGGCGGCCATCAGCGCTTGGGTCATTGGGGTGCCGGAAAAAAACGCATCATCCAACCTTTTCGCATCCAAAGCGTAGGTTTCAATAACATCCTGCACCAGGGATTCGGGAAGTCTAAGTTTTGTGCCGGTTTGGGTTGGCATGGATGCCAGAATACGGCCCATATTCAGGCCGACGGACGTCCGGGTTTTTTCCAGATGGCTTTTCGTTCGAAGCACCAAATGCAATTCCCGGATCATCGCCAGATCTTCCAGCGACAGGGATTTGTTGCTTTCTATTTTTTCAACCAGCTGAAAATCGGCACCGTTAAAGGTGAAATTCAAAAAATCCTCGACAACACAGCGGTGCAATAATTCGCTGCGGATCATTGGGCGCAGGGTAAAGCGCGCTCCGAAAACTGCCCTCCAGGCCAAAAACCGGTCGTTGTACATAAAAGTGCCGGTCCGTTTGGTGCTGGCGTGCAGTTCCGGCAGCGTGCCGGTAAAATACCCGACTTTCACCCGTTCGGCAAAAGCCGAGACCAACCGATCAGCATGGGGACGCACATAGGCCACAAGGCGGATCGTGTCGGCATATTTGGGCAGATATTTATGAATAGCCGCCTGCAGTACTTTGGGGTCTACCCGGTTGAAATACTCTGCTGAAATCACCGCGATATCCGCATCTGATCCGGATATTCTCCTGGCCACCCCCCTGAATTTAAAAGATTTCGCCCAGAATGCGGCCTCGGGTGCAAGTGACTTTGCCAAATCGATATGATTGATGCGTGCCGGATAGATGATCCGGGTTTGCGGGCATATCCAGTTTTCTGTGCGCAGGGTATCCTGTATCGATGTGCTGCCGGTTTTGGGATCCCCCAAATGAAATACAATTTCGCTAACCAAAGAACCGCACCCTGTCTGTTAGGCCTTCCGTCCGAAGGACTTTTGAATACCTTTTAATACAATTTTCCACTTGTGGCAGGGGTGAAATCAATTTTTAGGCGGCAGACGCAAAATGCGCTCCCAGTAGGGCCGCGAGGTCATGTGGGCAAACCGGGCTTTATACGAATGTCGCAATCTGTTGTAGCGGACAACAAATTTTATACAGAGCAAAAGACTTTGCCACACCACCCCGACAAAGCGCAATTTTGATTGGTGAACCGTATAACCTTTGCTGCGGTCGTGGTTAAGGTAGGTGATGCGCGACGCCCCCCAAATCGGTTTGAACACCCCCCGCTTGACCGACGGCACCACCACGTGGTTGGCCCAACTGCTGTAAAACGGAAAGAGATGTCCATTCAGGCTGTATTTCCACAGCCGGGGCAGGACCCGCAGGCGGGTTGGGTTGAACCGGCGGCGCTTGCGCAAATCAAGCGCCGCCACCGGTTTTAAGGCTTCAACGTCAATCATATTGCTGATGGTCTGCCGCCGCGCCACCATATCGGCATTCTCTGTAAAAAACTCCGTGCCGCACATCACATCCCGCCAGGACAACAGCAAAACATCACAGGTCTCATACTGAAACTTCACGGCATTTCGAAAGATGAACCACAGCGCAATGCGGGCACAGCGAAAAGCGCCGATTTCCAGCGCGTCAATGGTCATATGCTGCACCAGATGATTGCGCAGATCGAGATAGAGCGTTTGCGGGCTTTCCTTTGCCGAAAAATCATCCTGAAAAGACACAACGCCGCTGAGTGTGCTGATCTTAAAATCATTGGCCAGCGAGAAATTGATATCATCGCCGCGGACAAAAAACGGGAACGGATAATGGGTCACATGGGCGATCGGAAAGGCAAAGAACCACCAGCCCCCGTAGAAATTATGCGGCTTTTCCTCGGTTGATTTATCTTCCATTTCAAGGAGTTCGGAAAAATTCCGCAAATCCGTTCCACGCGATACCGGGCGGCAATTTCGGTTAAAGACCGCGCCGTTTTCCCACAGGCGCCATTTATAAGTGTTGTTGATCATCGCCCCGGCCACGGCGGCGTTGGGTTCCCGGTTCAGCGCCAAAAAAACATAGGCGCGGTGAATGTTTTCCAGATGAAACGTCGCGTCGTCATCCATGAACAGGCAATGGCTGAACCCGGCATATTCCGCTTCCAGCAGCCCCCGGGCAAACCCGCCTGACCCGCCGAGATTTTTGCTTGGCAGACAGGTGGTTTTTCTGGTGCTTTCAATCCTGGCGCTTTGGCCGTTGTCCACCACAAATATCTTCATTTGGTCTTTGAATTCAAATGTCCGCAGAAATTGTTCCAGCCGCCTTATGGTGTCCTGAACCGCGGCTTCACGCTTAAACGTCGTG
>Ga0114933_10006041_pt1 | contig 10848 bp, 8 predicted proteins | sample 4SBtaG_FD_89691 | JGI IMG/M metagenome (GOLD analysis project Ga0114933, IMG submission 89691) | Deep subsurface microbial communities from Kolumbo volcano to uncover new lineages of life (NeLLi) - 4SBTROV12_W25 metaG | ecosystem: Environmental > Aquatic > Marine > Volcanic | place: Kolumbo... | reverse complement strand
CCATCGCTTCCTCGGCCTTATCCTTGTACACCAGATTATTCGTTGCCACGAGCGCTTTCACATACGTCTGACTTAACGCGGTGAAGTTGAACCAGTCCGACGGGTCGACAGCACACGCATGCTCACCGTGCTGAATTGCCTCCTCGTGTCGATTTAATTTGGCCAGCACTACTGCCATTGCTAGTCGTGATAGCACGTGATTTGCATCAGCAGTGATCGCTTCCTCAAGTTTTGCGACACATGCCTCGTATTCACCTGCGTCTTTCAGTTTTTCCGCTTCTCCATAGAGTTCATCAACACTGGCCATCGGTTACCTCTCGCATCAAATCGTGATCATTCTCATGCTGTAAATGCATGCTACTATCGGTTGCTTCAGTCTAGCAACCTACTGCCAACTCGGAGAGGGCCAAAGCCAATTGATTTTTCATTGAATTGCTATCACGTCGCGAACCGAAAACAGCTAAACTCCTTCCCCGAAGTGGATGTGATGCCTGATGTGGCCAATGTCTCACCAGCATCACACCTCGACAAGCAATTTCAACCACAAAGACAGGGATGTCCGCGTGTCGCAAATTCACCCCACCGCCGTGGTTAGCCCACGCGCAAAGCTTGGCAACAACGTCACCATTGGACCCTATTGTGTGGTAGAAGACGATGTGATCCTGGGAGATCACTGTCGTCTCGAAACGCGGGTGACGATCAAGTCGCAAACCTCCCTAGGCAGTCAGAATGTCGTCGAAGATGGTGTCATTCTGGGCGGCTCACCGCAACATCTCGCAGCCGGCGAACAATGTGGTGGCCTCCGCATTGGCAACAACAATTCGATCCGTGAAAACGTCACCATGCATCGTGCGTTGCAAGCTGACAAGGATACGGTCGTCGGCGACCATAATTTGATCATGGTCAATACCCACATCGGCCATGATACGATCGTAGAAGACCACACCATCATGGCAAATAATGTCATGCTCGCCGGCCACACAATCGTCGGCGACCATGCTTATCTTGCCGGTGCCACAGGCGTTCATCAATTCTGTCGAATTGGGCAGTACACCATGATCGGCGGCCAATCTGCGGTTAGCCGGGATGTCCCACCGTTTGTCACCATTGATGGTCAATCCAACTGTGTTGTCGGTCTGAACGTGATTGGCTTACGACGCAATGGATTCACATCCGAAGACATTACCCAGTTAAAACGTGCTTATCGGATTATTTACCGAGAAGGGCACACCTGGAACGAGGTCCGCGATTTGTTGCCGGCAGCTTTTCCATCTGGTCCCGCTACTGAATTCAGCAAATTCTTCAGTTCTGGCAAACGTGGGTTTGTCCAAGAGCGGGCCACGCCACGGAAAGCTTTCGTGCCTGCAGCAGCAATTGAAGAAAACAATTCCGACTTAGCCGTACGTCGCGCAAGCTAGTACTCCAAACCCAATTGATCACACAAAAATGATGTGATATCGGCCGCCGCCTTAATACGCTTGGTGGTCGGCGTTCCTGCGCCATGTCCAGCACTCGTCTCGATGCGGATCAACACCGGATCGGATCCTGAATGCGCCTCTTGTAGCGTTGCGGCAAACTTAAAACTGTGACCAGGTACAACACGGTCATCATGGTCCGCGGTCGTTACCATCGTTGCTGGATAGTCTGTCTTGGGCTTCAAGTTGTGGAGTGGTGAGTACTTGATTAGGTTCCGAAAATCTTTTTCGTCGTCCGAAGACCCGTACTCGGAAACCCATGCCCAACCGATCGTAAACTTGTGATAGCGAAGCATATCCATGACCCCCACGGCTGGCAGTGCAGCCTGGAAGAGTTCGGGACGCTGCGTCATCGCCGCACCGACTAATAACCCACCGTTGCTGCCTCCACGTATCGCCAACCGCTCGGAGGACGTGTATTTCTGCTCGATCAACGTCTCTGCAGCACGAATGAAGTCGTCGAAGACGTTCTGTTTGCGATCAAGCATTCCGGCCTCGTGCCAAGGGCGCCCGTACTCGCCACCACCGCGCAGATTTGGCACGGCATAAATTCCACCTGCTTCCAGCCAGACGAGATTGGCAACCGAAAACCCGGGAGTTAACGAGATGTTGAAGCCACCATACCCATACAGCAACGTCGGATTCGACCCATCCCGCTTGATGCCTCGCTTCGCGGTGATGAACATGGGCACCCGAGTACCATCTTTGCTCTTGTAGAACACTTGTTTGGTCTCGTAATCGTTCGGATTGAACTTTACGATCGGTTGGCGGAACACCTCACTCTTGCCGGTCTTCAGATCCAAGCGGTATATCGTGGTAGGGGTCGCGTAGTTGGAGAAAGAATAGAACGTCTCTCCGTGCGAACGCTTGCCACCAAATCCACTGGCCGAACCAATCGCCGGCAAGCTGACATCCATCTCGTGCTGACCGGTCAAGTCATACACTTTGACCAATGAGCACGCATCTTTTAAGTAGGACGCAAAAAACTTGTCCCCGACAAGCCCCACGCCTCGCAGAACGGACGTTCCTTGTGGAATCACTTCTTTCCAATGGCTTCGTGCCGGCTTCGCCGTGTCGATCGCAATCAAACGACTGAGCGGTGCGTCCAAGTCCGACGTGAACCACAAGACGGAACCGTCGTTACCGACAAAATCATACTCGGCATCGAACCCCGTAATGAGTTCCACCACGCGCGCTTTCGGGTCCGTGAGGTCTTTATAGAAGACCTGATATTTACGCTCTGTTCCACGCCAGATGGTGATGATCAAATAGTTTCCATCTTCGGTCACGCGTCCATCAAAGCCCCACTCCTTTTCATCAGCGCGGTGGTAGACTAGCTCGTCTTGCTCCTGCTTGTCACCGAGCTTGTGGTAGTACAGTTTGTGGTAGTAATTCGATCCCGTGAATTCCTCACCCGCTTTGGGTGCATCGTAACGGCTGTAAAAGAATCCTTTGTTATCCGGAGTCCAACTCACATCGGAGAACTTGACCCACTCCAACTTGTCCTGCAATTCTTTACCAGTACTGACGTCCATCACTTTCCACTCACGCCAGTCCGACCCAGCCGCTGCGAAACCCAGCGCAAGGAGAGAACCGTCTGGACTGGGTGACCAATTGGCAAGCGCTACCGTACCGTCCTTGGAAAGCTTATTCGGATCCAACAAAACGCGGGGCTCTGCATCTAATGCATCGGTGACATACAAAACGCTTTGGTTTTGCAACCCGTTGTTATGCGTGTAAAAGTACCGCTGACCTCGCTTGACCGGCAAACCAAAACGTTCATAGTTCCACAGTTCAGTAAGTCTCTTCTCGAGTTTCTCACGAGATGGCAGTGTCTTGAGGTAATCAAACGTTACCTTATTCTGCGTCTCCACCCAGGCCTTGGTATTTTCGCTATTGGTATCTTCCAACCAACGGTAGGGATCTGCCACGGGTGTGCCGTGGTACTCGTCAACTTGATCACTTTTCTCTGTTTTTGGGTATGTCAGTTTCTCTTCTCCCATCACCGCTACCGTGAACATCAACGTGACTGATACAGCAAAGATGTTGAGGAAACCAATCTCAGGGCAGCCAAGCGATCTTGTGAGCATCGTTAAACCTTGTGGAAAAAATGAAGACGTACGACGCTCTATTCTATCGATTTGTTCTTTCCAAGGTACTGTGGGACAAGAATTGCTGGCGCTAACTGAACTGAACATCGCCGGACACTTGCACTTGCCAATTCGAATCACGGGGCTCGAAATCCACCTTGGACTTGCCAGGGTGGTCTCGAGCCACACCCAGTATCATCGTTCTCGGACCGGGGTGTCCGGGTAACACGAGACCTACCAAGCCCTCAGGTGGCCTGAAACCTCGTCAGCCAACCGCTCCGATTCATCGACCGCCTAAACGACGGATGATCTCAGACGCGATCCTCAGGGACGACAGGAGGTATGCCACACCGTACCGAGCAGCCCCTCGCGGATGCCATCCGCCACGGAAACACCGCGAAACATCGCCGCTTGCAACAACCACGCCCCGTCACCTGGTGTGCGATTCCATTACCTGGCCGCACGGTGGCAACTGACAGGTCCAAGTGATGATGAACCGATCCGTGACATGCACTGGACACTGCGTAAGCACCCACGGAACGTCGCAAGGACGACCGACCAAGGAAACCCTGACATACGAACACGTTGGTATGAACGACAACTGGGATGACATCCGAAGAGGTCATCCCAGCGTTGGTTCATGTCCGTGACATTTCGCCCTGATCGAGAAGGGCTCAAGTCGGGTTACTTGTTGTATTCAACTCCGAACGTCACACCACCCATATACACACTCTCTTGGGAGTTGATGAAACGATCAGGCAAAGCAACCGGGATAATCGCATCACGACTGATTCCTCTGGCGAACATCATTCCCTGGAAAGCAAAGATCAGAGAGATATCACGAGTCGCCTGAAGTCCAAGTTCCGCCCGCAGATCTCCACCAAAGGTGAACTCACGATTGCTGTCCGTCACGACCGTTCGATTCGCCTGGACGGTTCCAGACATGTCCAATCCGGATTCATCGGTATCAAGCCAGTGGTACTCTGCGTAGGTACCTGTTGCCGTCTGCCAGTTGTGCAAACCGAAGACACGTGTGTCCAAACCAATCTTCCAGCGACCGATTTGGTTTCTCCATCGCAACCCGAGTTGACCGCCAAACATCTCATTTTCAACTGTCGAAATTAGGCTATGCCAACTGTTGCTGACATTACCGATCGGAATCTGACCGGGAGGGCCCGTGATGATACCACCGACTCCAACGACCGGGTTAGGCACGATACCGATGGTAGGTCCACCTAGGTTGGAGTAAACAAAGCCCGTCTCCTGATGGCGATGATCAAAGTCTGTGTAACGAATTCCTAAGTAGGGTTCCAAGACACCACCCCGATAAAGTCGTGGTAGGCGAATCACACGGTTCAATTCGAAGTTCTGATAGAACGCGTTGTTGGCTGAATTGTTGAGCTGCGTGTAGTCGTCAAAGATCCCGTCGTTGGGGATATTGGGGCCTTCCCCTTCATCATCTTCAACGTCCAGCGGGAAAGGAACCTGAGCACCTTCTTCAGTCGTGGGAAATTGGGCCCTGTAATCCGAGGCAACTTGCAATTTCTCGTAGCGGCCAAGCCAGCCACAACCTTTCTCGTCGCCCCATCCAAAGGTAAAGCGATTCCCCCAGCCACTATCAACACCAAAAGGCTGATGTTGTTCGACATTACTAAACCTGGAGGTTGGACCAGGAGATATAAACTGAAGTCCCAACAGGTTGGGCCCTAGGTTTGGCCGAGACAAGTGGAGATTCATCCGTTCGTAAGATGCGAACACTCCCGAACGCAACGGCGGTGGGTTCCCCAAATCACCCAGTTCTGCAGGTGCAAAGAACTGTGCATCCGTTTCCTCATCCCAATGGATCGGGTCCACCTCGAATGGAATCGGCAAAAACGGATGGCTGTGGTAGCCTGTGCCACCCGAGGGGCTGTAGGAAGTGGGGAAACGCGGCACTTGTTGCTGAGCAGAAACGTGGCTCAAGAGGCCAACTGTCATCAACGTTGCCATGACTGAGGTGATTAATCGATTCCTCATGGTCTTTTCCATCTGCCTTAGTTGGTTGAAAGTGCCATCGCGCACACTTCTGTAATTCATCATGTGCCGGTAGTATCGGACTTAACGATGGTTGAAGTTGAGTAAGAAAGGGAAAGCTTGCCGAAATTTCTACTTGTATCAACCTTGCCGTTTGTTATCGGCGCGCGGCGGCTTAATCTTCTCTATCCGTGGAGAGTTTGTGGCAATACTTCGCAGCCATACGTTGATTGTCGCAAGCGTTTTCCAGGCGTATACTTACGTTCAGCCGCATTGGTGCATGCACTGCCAGTAAGCCCCCTAGTTTGAGTTTCCGCCATGAAAGCGATCCCCCAGCTCTATCTCCATCTCCTGTCGTTAACACTCGTGATTTCGGGAGTTACGTTCGCTCAGGAGGTCCCGCCTGAGCCCAAACCACCACAACCCGAAGCTGCCAAACGGCAATATCTGCGCGTATCTCGGGACGACCAGAAACAACTCGTCTCCATGGACACCGCCATTGTTCGCTTCGTACCGCAAGCAGGCCACAAAGGACCGAAATACGTCGACCTGATTGGCGCGGTCCACGTGGGTGAGGGCGCGTACTATCAGAAGCTGAATGAGGTCTTTGAGAAGTATGACGCCGTGCTCTACGAACTCGTCGCTCCGGAAGGCACTCGCATCCCTAAGAACAGCAAACGGAAGGGTGCTGTCACTGCCATCGGTTCTGCTCAACAGGGCATGAAATCCATGCTCGAACTGGAGTATCAACTGGAGAAAATCGACTACACCAAGAAGAATCTGGTTCATGCTGACATGTCACCCGAGGAATTTGCCAAATCGATGGAAGCCAAAGACGAAAGTTTTTCCAAGATGTTTTGGCGAATGCTTGGGCAGGGGATGGCGCAGCAGCAGCAGGGCAAGGGCACGAGTGACGTGAATCTGCTCATTGCCTTGTTTTCCAGTAACCGTGCTCTGCGTCTCAAACGCATCATGGCCCAGCAGTTTGAAGACCTCGAAGGCCAAATGGTTGCGATCGACGGCCCCGATGGTTCAACCATCATCAGCGAACGCAACAAGAAATGTTTCGAAGTTCTTTCACGGGAAATCGAGGCTGGCAAAAAGCGGATTGCAATCTTCTACGGAGCAGGCCACCTCGCAGATATGGAGGAACGGCTCATCCGTGACTTTCACATGCGGCGCAAAAGTACCCGCTGGCTAGAAGCTTGGAAGCTCACCAAATAGTCCAGAGGTATCACCATGGAGAAGATGCGTAGTCCTGAGTTGATGTCACGTCACGACAGTGGCCTGCTTGTGGTCGACATGCAGGACAGGTTGCTGGCAGCTGTTGCAGATAGCAAACGCGTCATCTGGAACATTCGCCGGCTGATCGATGGCGCCCAGATCTTGAATCTACCCACCATCGCGACCGAGCAATATCCGGAGAAGTTGGGGCAAACCACGGCAGAACTCGCCCCATTGTTGGCGGATATCCCGAGCAAACTGAGTTTTAGCTGCGCGCCCTGTGAGGACGTCATCGATCGCTTTCGTACTGCACAGCGCCATAAGATTCTCGTCACCGGCATTGAAACACACGTCTGCATTCAACAAACGGTACTTGACCTATTGAGCAGTGGCTTCCAGGTCTATGTTGCTGCAGACGCTGTCAGTTCGCGATTCGAAATCGATCGCGAGATCGCCCTGCGTCGCATGGAACAATCGGGCGCCACGATCACCACCACCGAAGCAGCATTATTCGAGTGGTGTGAAGTAGCCGGCTCGCCAGAATTCAAACAAATCAGTCAACTTGTCCGCGAATCTGCTCCAGCGTAGCCTTACGGATCATTCGTTGATCAACTCACAGATCCCCCACTGCCCATGGTTTTCATCCACGCCGATTTTGATCTGCGTGGGTCGGTGGCCAAGTCGGGTTTCGAGACGCGTTAACAGCTGCATGCCGATGTAACGAGCAAGTTTTTCTGCCGTGGTATTCTCAACGGGTAGAACTACACAATCGCCGACCGGAAAAACCCAACTTCGATCCTCAAACGTCACTTCGAACTCGTTTTCCCTTTGAGCGACACGTATCGTCGGGTGGCTGTCTGGCAAAAGCATGCGATGGTCTAGTGAGTCAATGATTTCGAGCAGTTCATCGCGCAATGCAATAAAATCCACCACGTATTGGTTCTCATCCAATTCACCGAAGAATTCGGCAAATACGCGGTAGTTGTGGCCATGGAGTCGCTCGCAAACGTTACCGTCAAATGTAATGAAATGCGCTGCGCTGAAGACAAACCGTTCTTTGTCCAAACGGACGTGATAAGTTTCAGACATGTCGGATTTATTTCTGACCGGGTGTTTAATGGAAGGGCGGTTTCAGTTGGCGTTCGCGCAACAAGACAAAAAGCGCCGCAGTAATCAGGTCTGCTGTTGTCCCCGGGTTACGACGATTCCCATCGCTACGCATCCAGAAATCAAGGTCCGCCAACGCATCGCGGTATGCCGGATCGTGGACTGCACCTGACTGCAAGACTTGCCGCGCTTTACTGGATGTCAGCTCCGCCACTTCTGGTCCGCATTTGCGTGCAATGAGACTGTCAGGATGCGTCGCCAGGAGCTGAATCTGCGTACGGACAATAGCCTCGGTCAAGGTACACCCTTGATCCATATTCTGGACAATCCAGACAGCAGCCTGGGCGAGCACTGTTTCGAATTCGCTGACATACTGCCGGGCAACCAGATCGCGGGATTCCGCAGCGTGCATGGCAGCCAGCAAATCCACAGGCGCTTGTTGACGGACATCCATCTCGTCAACTTCCCCAAGTCCCCCTGGGTTTGCCAGACGAATCGCTTGATAAACGCCTTCTGAATCGTCACGATTGAGACTCCGCAACACGTCACCGATTCCATTGATTAACGGAACCGATAGCGGCACGGTGGCCAGCGGAGCGAGCAGTAAAATCGCTCCCAAATGTGCATTGGAATTCGTCGCCTGCAACGATGCTTGCGTGGCGGCCAACGCCGCCGCGCCGACCCCTATCGAAGATGCAGTCTCCATAGCGGGGCCAATCGCCATCGCACTACTCACGAAGTCAAGAAACGTGAGGTCATCAAAATCAGCACCACGGTGAACATTTCCCACCTTGGGGGCCGTGACTTCCAGTAAGCAAGCAAACGTGGCGCATTGGCCGATCGACTGCACGACTTCCCCTCACTGACTTGATTGCAGACCCATGTTCGACGAAGGCAATTGCTTCCCATCAACCGGTTCCCGCGCGAGAAATTCGTCGAGCAGAGGAATGATCTTTTCGTGGGCATCCTCCACAACGTAATGTCCGGCATCGGCAAATTCATGCACTTCCGCCTGCGGAAACGACTCGCGCAAACGCTGAAGACAACTTGGCCTAAAGCACCAATCTTTCATGCCCCACAACATCTGAACCGGAAGGTGATTAAGTTTCACCAAATCTTCTTCGATGCGTTCTAATTCGCGCCAGGTGGCGTGACGTGGAGACGTAGGAATATCGATTACGAAGCGGTGCGTTGCAATTCGATTATGCCAGTTGTCATACGGGGCTAAGAAACCCGCTTTGACCTGTGCTGTCATCCGCTCGGGCTTTTCCGTCGCCATCGAAACAGCCGCACCTGCGAACAGATTCAAGCCGCGAACAGCGAGTTTCCCGAACAGTGGTATCCGGCAAGCACGAATCCTGAGCGGAATGAAGGGGGGAGGAAAGGCTGCCGTATTGAATAACACGATCCGCGAAAAACGCGCTGGATCCCGGGTCGCTGCCCCCAATCCAATGGCCCCTCCCCAATCATGAACCAATAAGGTGATATCTTGCAAATCCAAGTTATCAATCAAGGTTGTCAGATTGCCAATATGCTGCTCTAGCGAGTAGTCATACTGTTGCGGCTTATCACTTAAACCACACCCGATATGATCTGGCACCACGGCACGGTATCGGTCACGAAATGCGGACACAAGACGGCGGTAATAGAAGGACCAGGTTGGGTTACCGTGGACCATTAGCAGAGGTCGCCCACTACCTTCATCCAGATAGTGGTAAGCATTCCCTTCTATCGAAAGCGTTTTCGACTCAAAGGGATACAGAGATCGCCAGTCAACTTCAGCCATATGTCGAATCTAACACACCGCAGTGAGGGCGCGTAGAAGCTTAATCCGCGATGTCGCTCTCGTCGAGCGTCTCCAGGGGCGGAGTCGCTTCTGACGCTTCGGTTTCGAGACCGCTCAAAGCCTTCAGGGCACCGACAATCTGCTTGTCTTGGCGGGGAAATACGGTCCGCAAATCGATTAACAGACAGTCTCGTTTGACACGACCAAAGACTGAGGGACTCCCCGCCCGCAATGCGGCGGACAATTGGTCAACACTCTGACCTGCAGGTGTGATTGCCAGACACCTCGTCGGAAGTTGCTGCGAAGGAACGGATCCCCCGCCAAGATAGCTCACATCTTCCGTCACTTCGACTGCAGCCACAACTGGACACGTTGCTATCTGCGGTGCTATACGTTCCGCACGGTTCTGCAAATTCTCCACGGACGTACTCAACAAGGACAGCAGGGGAATCTTCTGTTCCACGGAATCCTGATCGCGGTAGATCCGTAAGGTTGCCGCCAGGGCGGCCAGCGTCATTTTGTCTACGCGAAATGCTCGAGTCAGTGGATGTTTGGTAATTCGATCAATCAGTTCACGTTTACCGACAATAATTCCCGCTTGGGGCCCACCCAAAAGTTTATCTCCACTGAAGAGCACCACATCCGCGCCCGCCTTAATACTCTCCGACACAATCGGTTCATCCGTGATGCCATACTTTCCGTAGTCGATTAAAGCCCCAGAGCCGACATCATCGATCACATGCACATTTCGCCGGTGTCCCAAATCAACCAATTGCTGTAATGTCGGCTGCTCACTGAACCCAACCACCACATAGTTGCTGGGGTGCACCTTCATGACCGCGGCGGTATCTGAGTGAATGGCCTGCTGGTAGTCACCAATCCGTGTTTTGTTGGTCGTGCCCACCTCGTGAAGTTTCGCTCCACTCTGACTCATCACATCAGGCAAGCGATAGCTTCCCCCAATCTCAATTAACTGGCCACGCGAAACGACCACTTCTTTTCCATTGGCCAGCGCAGAAAGTGTAAGCAACGTCGCCCCTGCATTATTGTTGACCACCAAAGCTGCCTCGGCGCCGGTTAACTGCTGCAGCAGCTTCTGCACACATTTGACTCGTTGCGAACGTTCCCCAGATGCCAAATCCACTTCCAAGCT
>Ga0114933_10006038_pt1 | contig 10849 bp, 9 predicted proteins | sample 4SBtaG_FD_89691 | JGI IMG/M metagenome (GOLD analysis project Ga0114933, IMG submission 89691) | Deep subsurface microbial communities from Kolumbo volcano to uncover new lineages of life (NeLLi) - 4SBTROV12_W25 metaG | ecosystem: Environmental > Aquatic > Marine > Volcanic | place: Kolumbo... | reverse complement strand
TGCTGCTTCCCAAAGAGCTTTTACTGCATCTATAGAATGCATAAATTCTTTTTTTTCTTTCTCATCTAGATCAATTTGTTCTATTTTTTCAACACCGTCTTTACCCACAATTACTGGTACACCTGCATAAACATTATTGACACCATATTCACCATTTAATTGCACAGCACATGGTAGTAATTTTTTTTCATTATTTAAATATGCTTCTGCCATTTGAGTACCAGAAGCTGCTGGAGCATAAAATGCTGAACCTTTTTCTAAATACTTAACAATTTCTGCACCACCATCCCTAGTCCTTTGATTTATTTCTTCTAATCTTTCTTTGGTTATTTTTCCTTCTTTAACTAAATCTAGCAAAGGTTTTCCAGAAACTTTTGTAAATCTTGGCATTGGAACCATAGTATCTCCATGTCCGCCCATTACCATTGTATCTATTTCTTTTACAGGAACATTTAGTTCTAATGATAGAAATAGTTTAAATCGTGAACTGTCCAAAATACCTGCCATACCAACAATTTTATTAGCCGGAAGACCAGAGAATTTTTGAAGAGCCATCACCATGACGTCTAATGGATTAGTAATGCATATTATAAATGCGTTTGGAGCATTTTCTTTAATTCCTTTAGCTACTTGTTTGATAATTTTTAAATTTATACCTAGTAGATCATCTCTACTCATGCCTGGTTTTCTTGGTACTCCTGCTGTAATAATGATTACATCAGAGTCTTTAATATCTTTATAATTGTCAGTACCAGAAAATTTTACATTAAAACCGTCAACTGATGAAGATTGTGCTATATCAAGCGCTTTTCCTTTTGCTATCCCTATTGCGACATCAAACAAAACTACTTCATCTACCAATTCTTTTGTTCCAATTAAGTGTGCTAGAGTTCCACCTATTTGACCTGCACCAATTAAAGATATTTTACTCATTTTTTCCTTATTTCATAGTTGGCATAACAAATTCCATATTTGAACGGATACCTGATGGCCATCTTGAAGTTACTGTTTTTAATTTTGTATAAAATTTAATTCCTTCCATACCATGCATTGCACTATCTCCAAATAGCGATCTCTTCCATCCCCCAAAACTATGAAACGCCATTGGAACTGGGATTGGAACATTGATACCAACCATACCTACTTGAATTTTACTTGCAAAAGTTCTACCTACATCTCCATCTCTAGTATAAATGCTTACGCCATTCCCATACTCGTGATCGTTAATTAATTTGGCTGCACCTTCAAAATTTTTTACTCTAACAACTGATAGAACTGGACCAAATATTTCTTCTTTATAAACTCTCATATCTTTTGTGACATGATCAAATAAACAACCACCAATATAGAATCCATTTTCATAACCTTGAAGTTTTAAGTTTCTTCCATCTACAACTAGTTTTGCTCCCTCCTCAACACCAAGGTCTACATAACTTTTAACTTTTTCTAAATGCTCTTTAGTTACTAAAGGTCCCATTTCAGACATTTTATCCATACCAGGTCCAACTTTTAAAGCTTCTGCTTTTTTTGATAATCTTGAAACTAACTCATCACCTATATCTCCCACAGCTACCGCAACAGATTGAGCCATACATCTTTCGCCAGCAGAACCATACGCTGCACCCATTAAACCATTTACAGCGCCATCCAAATCACAGTCAGGCATAACTACTAAATGATTTTTAGCCCCTCCTAGTGCTTGAACTCTTTTTTCATTTTTAGCTGAATTTTCATAAATATATTTAGCAATAGGTGTTGATCCTACAAAACTGATTGCTTTTATATCTTTGTTCTCTAAGATCGCATCAACAGACTCTTTGTCACCATTAATGACGTTAAATACACCGTCTGGTAGACCTGCTTCTTTTAAGAGATCTGCCAATTTGATTGCACATGACGGATCCTTCTCTGAAGGCTTAAGTATAAATGTATTTCCACATGCTATAGCAATTGGGAACATCCACATGGGAACCATGGCTGGAAAATTAAAAGGTGTTATACCAGCTACAACTCCTAAAGGTTGCCTAATAGACCAACTATCTACATTTGTTCCAACGTTTTCTGAAAATTCACCTTTTAATAAATGTGGTATTCCACAAGCAAATTCAACTACCTCTAGGCCTCTTGTTAGTGAGCCTTTAGCATCTTCATAAACTTTTCCGTGTTCGGAAACAATTAATTTTGTTAATTCATCAGAATTTTTTTCTATAAGTTCCTTAAATTTGAAAATTACTCTTGCTCTTTGTAGAGAGGGTTTTAGAGACCATGTCTCAAATGCTTTTTTTGCAACAACTACTGCTTTATCTAAGTCAGTCTTTGAAGCCAGTCTTACCTCAGATTCTTGTTCACCGGTCGCAGGATTAAAAACTTTACCTTTTTTTTCAGAAGTACCAGAAATAAGCTTTCCACCTACATAATGCTCTATTAATTTCATGAATACGATCTTTTAGAGCAAAAAAAGTTATTAGTCTATTGTTTAAACGTCAGCAGTTGCTAACATTTTTTTTATTTCAGCAATGGCTTTTGCTGGATTTAATCCTTTTGGACATGCATTTGTACAATTCATAATAGTATGACATCTGTACAATTTTAGTTCATCTGCAACTTTTTTTAATCTTTCTTTTCTATCTTCATCTCTACTATCCATTATCCACCTGTAAGCCTGTAGTAGCACTGCAGGGCCAAGATATTTATCTCCATTCCACCAATAACTAGGGCATGAGGTTGAACAGCATGCACACATTATACACTCATATAATCCATCAAGTTTTGATCTATCATTAATTGACTGAATATTTTCCATTTTATCATTTTTTTTTGAAGTTTTAAGCCAGGGCTCTACAGACTCATACTGTTTATATAGTGTATTCAAATCACCTATCAAATCTTTTAAAACCTTCAAATGTGGTAGTGGATAAATATTAATATCTCCTTTAATCTCTGAATGTGATTTTGTACAGGCCAAACCATTTTTACCATCCATATTCATCGCACATGAACCACAAACTCCATGAGCGCATGATCTTCTATATGCAAGAGATGGATCAATTTCATTTTTAATTTTATTTAATACATCAAGCACTTTTGAAGGACAATTATTCATATCAACTTCGTAAGTATCAATTCTAGGATTGTCTCCTGAAGATGGATCCCATCTGTAAACATTTACTTTTCTAATATTCTCTGATCCGGTTTTGTCTTTATAATATTTTCCTTTTTGAACTTTAGAATTTTTAGGTAAACTTATCTGTACCATCAATAAACTCTTTCTTGTGGAGGGAAATACTGTACGTCATTAGTTAATGTAGATCTTGTGACTGGTCTATATTTTATATTGGTTTTTGTCCCGTCACACCAAGATAAGGTATGTTGCATAAATTTTTCATCATCTCTTTTTGGAAAATCTTCCCGAGCGTGAGCTCCCCTACTTTCTTTTCTATAATAAGCTGAATCCATTGTGGTAATTGCTTGTCTTATTAAGTTATCAAACTCTAGGGTTTCGACAAGATCGGTATTGAAGATTAAAGATTTATCTTTGACTGAAATTTCTTCCATTCCCTCAAAAGGTTTTCTAATCTCATTAACACCTTCACTCAATGTTTTTTCAGTTCTAAATACTGCACACTTTGATTGCATAGTTTTTTGCATTGAAAGTCTTAATTCAGCTGTACTATTTTTTCCTGAGGAGTTTCTTAACTTATCAAATCTCTCTAGACACTTATCAGTTTCTGACTGAGATATATCTTCATGCGGTGATCCTGGTTTGACTAATTCAGATGCTCTTTTAGCTGCAGCTCTGCCAAACACGACAAGGTCGATTAGAGAATTAGAGCCAAGTCTATTAGCGCCATGAACTGAAACGCATGCCGCTTCACCAATAGCCATTAGACCTGGAACTGTTTTGTCTGATCCATCTGCACTTAAAACTTCAGCTTTATAATTTGTCGGTATGCCCCCCATATTATAGTGAACGGTCGGCACGACTGGGATGGGTTCTTTTGTTACATCAACATCTGCAAAAAGCCTTGATGACTCTGATATGCCGGGTAATCGATTTTCAATTACTTTAGGATCTAAATGATTTAAATGAAGATGAACATGATCTTTCTCTTTTCCAACACCTCTTCCCTCATTAATTTCAATTGCTATAGATCTGCTTACTACATCTCTTGATGCTAAATCTTTTGCCTTTGGCGCATACCTCTCCATAAATCTTTCACCTTTTGAATTTAACAAATATCCTCCTTCACCTCTCACTCCCTCAGATATAAGTGTTCCATGACCATAGATTCCTGTTGGATGAAATTGAACAAACTCCATATCCTGTAATGGTAGACCAGCTCTTAAAACCATGGCGTTTCCATCTCCAGTACAGGTATGGGCAGAAGTTGCTGAATAATAAACTTTACCATAACCACCTGTTGCAATAATTGTTATATGGGATCTAAATCTATGTATTGTTCCATCGTTTAAATTCCATGCTATTAAACCTTTGCATTCTCCATTTTTCATTAACAAATCAAGAGCAAAGTATTCAATAAAAAATTCTGTGTTATGTTTTAATGCTTGTCCATATAATGTATGAAGTATTGCATGACCTGTTCTGTCAGCTGCAGCACATGTTCTTTGTACCGTTTCATTTCCATAATTTTTAGTCATGCCTCCAAAAGGTCTTTGATAAATTTTACCGTCTTCAGTTCTGCTAAATGGAACGCCATACTGTTCTAGTTCTAATACTGCTTTTGGAGCCTCTTTACATAAATACTCGATACTATCCTGATCACCAAGCCAATCAGAGCCTTTCACAGTATCGTACATATGCCATCTCCAATCATCTTCCCCCATATTTCCTAGGGCAGCTGAAATACCTCCCTGTGCAGCAGAGGTATGGCTTCTGGTTGGAAATACTTTAGAAATACAAGCGGTTTTTAAACCAGCTTCACTAAGTCCTACAGCAGCTCTTAAACCAGAACCACCAGCTCCTAGAACTACAACATCATATTCATGATCAATTATTTTATAAGATTTCATATTTTTAAAACTATTAACATAATTATCGTCAATATTGGAATAACTATAGCAGATAAATAGAGAATTTTATTTGCGACATTTTTAATTTTTTCATTATGCAAATAGTCCTCAAATATTTCACTAATACTTAATGCAGAATAAAAAAATGCAAATATAACTAAAAAAGAGAATAAAAATTTAGAAGGTTGAGAAGTAAAAAATGACAATATTTCTACAAAATCTTTATCATAAATTGATACCAAATTTATAACAAACCAAAACATCAATGGTATTAAAATTACTGAACTGATCTTAAGAAATAGCCATTTTTTTGTAACACTTATCATTTATATTATTTGCCTTCCAAGTAGATAAATTAATATAGTTAATATGAGTGAACCTATAATAACTATCAATCCTGTTATTTGAGATATTTTTATATCAAAGCCATATCCCATATCCCAAAATAAATGTCGAATTTCGCTCAAGATTTGAAAACTAAAAGACCACACTATACTTATGATCAAAAATTTACCAAAAAAAGTTAAAAGAATATTTTGTATAATTTCATATGCTGTTTCTCCAAAAAATAATGAACCTACCCAGAAACAAATTAAAGTTATAAATAATATATTCATTACACCTGTAATTCTATGAGATATAGAGACAAGAGACGAAATATGCCATTCATATATTTGAATATGTGGGGATATAGGATTTTTATCTTCCATAAAAATCATTTTTAATTAAACTTTCAGCTATCTCAACTGCATTTAATGCTGCACCTTTCAAAAGATTATCAGATACGATCCATAAATTTATTGAATTATCTTGAGATAAATCTTCTCTTATTCTTGAAATAAAAGTCTCATACTTATTTTCTGCTTCTACAGGAGTTATATATCCTCCATCTTTATGCTCATCAACAACCTGACAGCCAGGTGATGATGATAAAACTTTTTTTATTTCATTCAAATCGTATTTTTTATGGAACTCTACATTTGTGCTTATGGAATGTGAGACTAGCACAGGAATTCTAACACATGTAGATGTTATCTTAATTTTTTTATCTAAAATTTTTTTTACTTCATCATGATTTTTTTGTTCTTCTTTAGTTGATCCGTCTTCAAGAAAGCTATCTATATGGGGAATGGCGTTGAATGCAATTTGTTTTGTAAAATTTTTTTGAACCAATGTTTTATTTTCTAAAAAATCTTTTGTTTGTGATAGTAGCTCGTCCATAGCTGCTTTGCCAGCTCCTGATACAGATTGATAGGTTGAAATAACAATTCTTTTAATAGTATAGAGATCATGAAGTGGTTTTAGGGCCACAACAACCGGTATAACTGAGCAATTAGCATTTGCTATTATATTTTTTTTTTTAAAATGTATAAGATCTTTTGAATTCACCTCGGGTACAACTAAAGGGATGTCGTTATCTTTTCTAAAAAATTTTGAATTATCAATCACAATAGTTTTTTCCGCCGCTTTTGTGGCCCATTTTTCCGCAATTGAACTACCAGCAGCAAAAAAAGCTATTTTAACTTTCGAAAAATCAAATGTTTCAAGATCTTCAACAGCATATTCTTTGCCTTTGAAGCTAATTTTTTTTCCCGCACTTTTAGATGATGCTATTAAGAAAATTTCAGAAGTAGGAAATTTTTTTTTTTCTAAAACTTCGATGAGTTTTCTTCCAACATTACCCGTTGCTCCTACTATGGCTATATTCATAAGTTTATTTAAGATTTATACTAAATGAAAGGTAAATCGCAAACTTTTCCGTTACAATTATTTCCATTAATAGATATTTGAAATTCCTGTGAGTCTTTAAAATAGGGTTTATTTACCATTGCAATACCTATTACCTGCTTAAACATTGGATTAAAAGAACCAGATCTTAATTCGCCTATTAATTTATTATCTTTGTCGTACATATTGATTGAGCCTGTTACTTGAATCTCCTTACAATCTATTTTAACTCCCATAAGTTTTTTCTTAACACCCTCTGACTTAATTCTTTTAAGCTCTTCTTTTCCTAAAAAATTAACTTCACTATCCAAATTTACATATTTATCAAAACCACACTCTAGCGGGTTATCGCCTAAGTCCATATCATTTCCATAAGATAATAATGAACTTTCAAGTCTCTCAATTAAATTTGGAGCACCAGGTTTTATATTGAACTCAACTCCTGCTTCGAATAGTTTGTCATAAAGGGCCAATCCAGCTTCTACGTGTTTCATGTAAACTTCAAATCCACCTTGTTTTGACCATCCTGATCTTGCAATTAAATGTTTTGATCCGCCAAATACATAATAATCAAAACCAAAAAATTTTAATTCTTTAATTTTTGGACCTAAGACTTTTGCCATTAAATCAAATGATTTTGGGCCCTGAACTGAAAATATATCTACTTTTGCTTCAAAAATGTTTACTTCAAAATTATTTCCTATGGCTAAACCTTTGGCAAATAGTTCTACATCAGAATCTGATAATGATATCCACCACCTTTCATCCGATAATTTTAAAATTACTGGATCATTTATTAACTTTCCTTTATCATCAATGATCGGTGCATAATAACATCTTCCAACTTTTGCTTTTGAAAGATCTCTACATGTCATTAACTGTACTAATTTATAAGAGTCTTTGCCATTAACCTCTACTTGTCTTTGACCAGCCGCATCCCAAACTTGAACATGTTCTTTTAAGTGATGATATAGCTCTTCTAAGGGGCCACCAAATCTTGTTGGCAAAAGCATATGATTATAAATTGTATAAGCAGTTACACCTTGCTTTTCTATTCTTGAAGTATACGAGGTGCTTCTTAGTCTTCTAGACTTTGATATTGAATATTCTTTCATTTTTGTAAAAATTCTAAAACTAATTTTCTCATTTCAAAAGCTTTTTCAAAAATTATCATATGCCCACAATTAATTATAACTTTAACTTCTGATTTTTTAATTTTTTCCGCCATTTTATTTCCTGCTTCGAGTGGTACCATTTTATCAAGATCTCCAAAAATACATAAAGTGTAACAATTTATTTTTTCTAGAGATTCTTTTCCGGACTTATAATTGTTGGAAGCTCTTAAGTCTACATACAAAATTTCACGAATTTCTCTTGTTGAATTAATAATTTTTTTGACCGGGTTTCCACCAATAAAGGCCTTTGAGCCTTCATATCCCCATTTCATCATAAGCAACAAAGCCTTTTCATCTCCAGCCTCCGCTAAGTCTAAAAGATCTTGATTTACAGGCAATTTGTATGATCCTGCAACAAGTACTAGTCTTTCAATTAAATCTGGGTATCTAGATGCAAAATCTATGCCTACCAAGCAACCCTGAGAATGACCTATAAAATTTATTTTTTTTAAATTTAGTTCGTTAATAAGGTCTTTTACCCAATCAGATATTTCTTCTATCGAAGATAAGGAAGGACCTTCAGAGTCACCATGTCCGGGTAGGTCTAAAGATAATACATTAAAACCTTTTGATACATAAAATTGCTCATGCAATGACCAAACTATATGACTTAGGCCACTACCATGTATTAATAATATAGTTGGTTTTTGATTATCTATCTCTAAGCCGCCTGTAGAGGCGAATACATCTTTTTCGTTTACCTTAAAGATCAGTTTATCTCCTTGGCCTTTTTTCTTAATTCAAATTTTTGGATTTTTCCTGTAGATGTTTTAGGAAGTTCACAGAATTCAACTTTTTTAGGAACTTTAAAGTTAGCTAAAGTTTCTTTACAAAAAGCAATCAATTCTTTTTCGGTAACTGGCTTATCTTTTACCATTTCGATAAAAGCACAAGGCACTTCTCCCCATTTTTCATCTGGTTTTGCAACTACTGCAGCTATGGACACTGATGGATGCTTAGCTAATGTATTTTCTATTTCAATAGATGAAATATTTTCACCTCCTGAAATAATAATATCCTTGGATCTATCTTGTATCTTCACGTATCCATCTGGATGCATTACTGCTAAATCTCCTGAATGAAACCATCCACCTTTCATTGCTTTTTCGGTAGCTTCTTTATCTTTGAAGTATCCTTTCATTACCACATTCCCTCTTATCATTATCTCGCCTATTGTTTTTCCATCTTTGGGAACTTCTTTCATGCTTTCAGGATCCATAATTGTTACTCCCTCTGTATTAGGATATCTTACCCCTTGACGAGCTTTAATCTCGTTCAATTTATCTTCGTCAAATTCATTCCAAGAGTCATTCCAAGCACATTGGGTTACATGTCCATACGTCTCTGTTAATCCATAAACATGCATTACTTCAAATCCAAGGCTCTTCATTTTTTTAAAAATAATACTTGGTGGTGGTGCACCAGCAGTCAATACATATACTTTATGTTTTAATTTTTTTCGATCAGCTTCTGGTGCTCCGGTGATCATATTTAAAACTATAGGAGCGCCGCCAAAATGAGTTACTTCGTATTTTTCGATTAATTCAAATATTTTTTTTATATCAATATTTCTAAGACAAATTGTTCTTCCATTTAGCATTGGCACTGTCCAAGGGTAACACCAACCGTTACAATGAAACATTGGAACAACAGTCAAAAAATTTATTCTATTAGGCATATTCCATGCAGTTGCGCTTCCAGTTGACATTAAATATGAGCCTCTATGATGATAAACAACTCCCTTAGGATTTCCAGTCGTTCCCGAAGTGTAGCTTAAAGAAATTGCTTGCCATTCGTCTTCTGGCATTTTCCAATTATAATCTACATCACCGGTTTTTAAAAAATCTTCATATTCCAAATCACCAATTTTTTCCAATTTTGATTGGTCGGCAAATTTATCAAATATATCTATAACGATAATTTTTTTATTAATTGAGCTTAAAGCCTTTTTTACTTCAGCATGAAGCTGTCTATCAACAACAAGGACCTTGGCATCACTATGTTCTAAAATATATGCAATAGTTTTAGCATCTAATCTAATATTAATTGTGTTTAATACTGCACCGGTCATTGGAACAGAATAATGAGCCTCAAATATTTCTGGTGTGTTAAATGCTAAAAATGAAACAGTGTCTCCTTTTTTTATACCAATTTTTTCAAGTGCACTTGCAAATTTAATGCATCTTTTAAAAATTTCACTCCAAGTATATCTCCTGTCCTCATAAATGATTGCTTCATAATCTGGATAGATATCTTTGGCTCTTTGAAGAAAAGACAAGGGAGTTAATGGAACAAAGTTAGCATTATTTTTATCTAAATTTGTATTATAATGATTCATTTTTAATTAAATTTAAAGTCCATTATATATTTGCTGCCCGTAGTTGCTGAGGAGTAATGACTATCTATCCTAGGTAAAACTCTTTTGAAATAGAAATTTGCTGTTTGTATCTTATCTTCATAAAAATCTTTGTTGCTAGAATAATCTTTATAACAAACATCTAAAACTTTGAGCCATGCATAACCAACTGAAACATAGCCTAAAACTCTTAAATAATCGTTTGAAGCAGCATTTGCATCATCTTTGGAATTTTGTATTTTATCTTTCATCCAATTTGAAAAGCTATTTAATTTTTCAATATAAGCATTTAATATTTTTATAAATGGCTTTAAATTATCATTGGTTTCATCTAAGTCGTTTTTGATTATATTCATATATTTATCAATTATATCACCATTTTTATTCACCAATTTTCTAAAAACTAGATCAATTGCTTGGACAGAATTAGTTCCCTCATAAATTGGCGTTATCCTATTATCTCTGTACAATTGCTCAATACCTTGATCTTTAGTATAGCCATATCCACCATATATCTGCATTGCATCACTCGTAATTTCCATTCCCATATCTGTGAATA
>Ga0114933_10006037_pt1 | contig 10850 bp, 7 predicted proteins | sample 4SBtaG_FD_89691 | JGI IMG/M metagenome (GOLD analysis project Ga0114933, IMG submission 89691) | Deep subsurface microbial communities from Kolumbo volcano to uncover new lineages of life (NeLLi) - 4SBTROV12_W25 metaG | ecosystem: Environmental > Aquatic > Marine > Volcanic | place: Kolumbo... | reverse complement strand
TTTGGAGAATCTGAAGAGATGATTAATGATGAAATGAAGTTTAGAAATATGCAAAAAAGATGGTTGAATTACAAAGTCAAAATTGTAAGTAATGTAAACATGCATGAAGAAATAGAACCAGAACAGGTTAGATTTACTTTACTTAGAAAGATAATTTAAGAAATTTATTTTTTCATTTTTATTTCATCAATTATTATAGGTGAGATTTTTTCAAATATTTCATTTCCAATTAATTTGTTACCTAGCCAAAATGTAATACAAGCTTTAGTTTATTATGAAATAGTTGTAGCCTAACTATGGCATTATCGCATCTGTAAGATTTGCACCTGTTAGGTCTGCATTTGTCAGATTTGCACCTGTTAGGTCTGCATTTGTCAGATTTGCACCTGTTAGGTCTGCTCCGACTAGATATACATTAGATAAATCTGCATTTGTCAAATCTGCACCTCTAAGATTTGCATTTGTAAAATCTATCCATGTAAGATTTGTATTTACAAAAGATGCATTCTCAAGATTTGCACCATAGAAATTATTGTAAAGTATAATCTCTACTTCTGTATCGCCACCACTTGGAACTGCCTCTATTATCAATTCTACAAATGGTGTGAGTAATTCTTTTAATGCATCTGGACTGTAACCTGAACCCTCAATTGTATATCTATTATTGACTCCTGATAAATCTGCATTATCGAAATTTGCACCTGTTAGTTTTGACGAATGGAATACTGAACCATGAATAATTCTATCTTTTAGATTAATCTCTTGCATATTGGCTTCAAAAAAATTGGACATGAACATTTCTTTTGGAAGCTTAACTCCTCTGAAATCTGACCACGCAAATCCTGCATAATCCATCATTGAATTTTCTAGACTCTTATCTTTGATTGTTGAAAAATTGATGTTCGAAAATATTACTGAATTAAGATTTGTGCTTGAAAGATCTGCATCATTCAGGAATCCGTTTTTCATCTTACTTGATGATAAATCTGCCCCTCGAAGATCCGCTTTGTAAAGATGTGTTCGTTCAAGATTTTTCTCTGAGATTTTAGAATTTTGTAAATTTGTGTAAGATAAATCCACATTTTCTAGATCCACATTAGTGAAATCGACATTTTCAAAACTGGCTCCATCAAAAATATTTTGTCTTAGTTTGATATTATCGATTATAGAATCTGAAAAATTTACATTCCTCAAATCAGCTAATCTAAGATCTGCATTAGATAAATTTGCTTTTTCAAAATTACTTCCACTAAGATCTGCCCCGAAAAATAATTCTTCTTTAAGATCTTGCCCCGCATAATCTGAATTTGAATAATTCTTATCTAGATTGAATTTGAAATTTTCAACTGTTTCTAAATCATTTGGAATTTTATCTAAAACTCCTTTTTCAAAAAGTACTGGAGTTGTCAAATCTCTTATGTGTTCTGAAATTATCTGATTTCCAAGATTTCCTGTATGGTGATAATCAAAGTACAATGGAATGTCATATCCATCAAAAATACCTGTAAAATCATTAATTGAATTACATTCTTTAGAGTTTAATACTGCATATTCTTTCATTAGTTCATAATCTTCTAACAGAACTCTGTTCTGTGGTCTATCAAAGTAACTTTCTAATTCTTGATTAGTTAGAATCTTACTTTTCAATTCAACATTTGGCTGCAATATTATTATAACATCAAAATTATTTTTAGATCCTTTTAGACATAAGGATGAAAATCTTTCTGCAAGTAATTCTGGATATTCATCTAATTCATAATCTCCACATAATCGTAGCATTGAATTATTATCCCATTCAGTATTTTCATTATGGAAATAGGGTAACATACAACCCATATCGTTAGTTCCTTCATAGAGTATAATTAGATCTGGACTAAAATTAATTAGTTTTTGATTGATGTGATTAATATTTTGTAATGATGTGGCTGCCGAGACTCCTGCATTAAGAACTTCGATTCTCTTTGATGTTTCTAAATCATTTAACGACTTTTGCAATAATGCCGGCCAAGAAAAACTGTCTTCTACCCCTGATCCAAATGTAGTTGAACCTCCTACTGCAATAATTCTATACACGTCATTAGGTTTATTCATAACAAACTCTGGACCTCTCAATCCCTGAGAATTAATCTCTGGCACTAACTCATTCCTTGTCATAAAAGAAATCTCTCTTCCAAAAAATTCCTCAACATCGTTTTGTGATGAAAACTCCGTTTTGGTATTGATAATTCCTTCATTTACAAGAAATTGTATTGCATTAACAAACTCTGTTTCTGAAATTGCATCTGTTGCCCACCATCCCGCAGTATTTTTCACCCAATCTGGCGTACTTTCTGAATTTGAATCTGATGACGATGATGCTACCTCTATGATTCCTTCATTTACAAGAAATTGTATTGCATTAACAAACTCTGTTTCTGAAATTGCATCTGTTGCCCACCATCCCGCAGTATTTTTCACCCAATCTGGTACTGATTCAGCATAAATCGGACTTGTAATTGGAATTAAGAATATCACTAACAAGAAAATTATTTTTTTAATCATGGCAAATTCAAAAATCTATTCCGTAAAAAGTTACCTTTGAAAATTACATTCGGTTGATTACTCCAGTATTATATTTTATTTATAATCATTTTACGGAATGACGTTTGTACTAAAACCTTCTAATCCAAAAATCCAGTTATTCTTATCATATATGGTTCTTAATTCAATATTAAACTCATATACATTATCATCATATAAAATTGGACCTGAAATTTGTACTGGTTTATTTTCTTCTACAATTATTGCATTATGATCATATTGTCTTTCTCCAAAAATCTCTGTCTTATTTTTTTCATTAGTCAAAACATCTAGAATGAGAATTTCATCTTCAACATAAAAATAATCACTAAATACCATTTTATCATTTTTTAGAATTTTTAAAAAATATGTTACATTTGAAATATTGGAATTAGACATATCACTTACTGTGAAAATTTTTACACTCTTCTGATTTGGTATGCTCTCACTTCTTTCTACTTCTATTACTACTGAAATAACTTCTCCGTCATAATTCTTCTTTTGTGTTTCAAATATTACATCATTTGATGTTTCCATTTCTATTTGATTATTTACATCAAATGAAAATATTGAATTAATCATTATTGGTGTTTTATACATTGAAAAAAGATAACGTATTTGATTTCCAGATTCAAATGTCTTTGTATCTTCTTTTACATCTATCTGCACTGATTTTGGTAAACTTGTTGGTAATTTTTCTAAAATCCCTTTTTTCAACTCTTGTGCAACTAAATAATTTCCTTCATCTGAAACATGTCCTTGATCCCAATAGATGGGTGATAGTTCGTCATCAAAAACATTTCTTAAATCTAATGTCTTGTCACATTGTTCTAACTTTTCTAGGTTCTTAGCGTATTTTTCATATCTATCTAGTGATTCTAACAACTTATTATCAAAATAATCCGTACCATTGACAACATTATCTAATTCTTGTTCTGTGAGTGATTTATTACCAAATCCAGAAATTGGCTGTAATGAGATTATTGTAGCAAATGAATTTTGTTTTCCTAAATTACAAACAGATTCCCAATTTTTCTGTATCACATCTGATGAATGTCTTTCTCGTAAATCATTCCAACCATCATAAATTACGATCATATCTGGTGAATAATCTAATAGTTTTTCTTTAATCAAATTTACTTCATCAAATGAATTTGCTCCTTGAATTCCGGCGTTAATGATCTCAACATCATTTTCTTTAAACTCCTCGTTGAAAAACTCTTGAATATACCCTGGAATTGTAGTATAATCTGAAGTTGCACCATGACCAAACATTGTTGAGCCTCCGATCATGAAAATTCTATACACTGAATTTGGCTTCTCTTGAATAAAATCATCTCCTCTAAATCCTAAATTATTAATTGAAATGGATTCATTATTCTGATTTGGAACTAATTCCATTCCTGAGACTTTTATCTCGTACAGATCTACACATAGCTGTCTTTTCTGTTCATTATTCATACCTACAAAAATTTCATTTTCTTCAAATTCACAATTCACTTGAGAAATCCACCAAATGTTTGCTCCTAATTCAATTATCAAAAAGAGAATAATTAATCCAGTTATTCCAAATAATGTTTGTTTTTTATATGATACCACTACTGACACTATTTTTTCACCAAATAACTGCCTAAAACAATAAAATCCATGTCGGTTTTTTTCAACATATTATATGCTTGTTCTGGAGTATTAACAATAGGTTCACCCATTACATTCATTGATGTGTTTATTATAACAGGAACATCAGTTATTTTTTCAAATTCTTTTATTAAATCATAATAAAGTGGGTTTGCACCTCTGTTCACAGATTGTAATCGTCCGGTTCCATCAATATGAGTTACAGCAGGAATTTTTTCAGGTTTTTTTATTGGTACAACCATAACCATGTAAGGATTTGGAAAATCTGTTTCAAAATATTCTGAAACAGATTCTTCAATAATGGAAGGTGCAAATGGTCGAAATGATTCCCTATGTTTTATTTTTTCATTAAGAATATCTTTCATTTCCGCTTTTCTTGGATCTGCTAGGATACTACGAGAACCTAGGGCACGAGGACCCCATTCCATTTTTCCTTGATACCAACCAACAATATTTCCATCTGCTATTAATTTAGCAGTCCTATTTGGGATCAGATCCTTACTTATCTTTTCATATGAAATGTTGTTTGAATCAAGGAATTCTTGTATGTTTTCATCAGAATAAGAGGGTCCAACATATACATTTTCAGAAATTACTTTTGAAGTATTTTTTTCAATAACTCGTTTTTGAGATTTATGTATGTAATACAAATATTGTGCACTTCCAACTGCACTTCCTGCATCACCTGGGGATGGAGGAATGTGTATATTTTCAAATGGTCCTTCTTTCAAAAGTCTATAATTGGCAACACCATTTAATGCAACACCACCACCTAAACAAAGATTTTTCACAGGGAATTTTTCATATATATGATTTACAATTTTCAATAGAACATCTTCAAGAACTTTTTGTGCGCTGGCACCAATATCAAAATGAATTTGTTCCATTTTTTCATTCTTTTTTCTAGGTAAAATTCCAAATAATTTTGCAAAATGCTCATTTGTCATGACTTTATCATAAGTGAATGCAAAATATTTCATGTTTAGATGTATACTGCCATCTTTTTTTACATCAATTAGTTTATCCAAAATAATATCATAATATTTTGGTTTTCCGTATGACGCGAGTCCCATTAATTTGTATTCACCCTCGTTAACTTGAAACCCAAGAAAATAAGTAAACGCTGAATAAAATAATCCAAGAGAATGCGGCCAACGAATATCATTTGTTAGTTTAATTGAATTATTTTTTCCAAATCCAAATGAGGTGGTACTCCATTCACCAACTCCATCAACATTGAGTATGGCAGATTCTTCAAAAGGAGATGTATAAAACGAATGTGCAGCATGAGACATATGATGTTCAGGAAAAATAATTTCTCCTTTGAAACCCTTTAATGTTTTTTCTATTTCATTTTTAATCCAAAGTCGTTTGTGTAACCATTTTGGAATTGTATCTAAAAAGCTAAATAGTCCACGTGGTGCAACCGAAATGTAATTATCTAGTAATCGTTCAAATTTTAAAACGGGTTTATCATAGAATCCAACTGAATCAATTTGAGATGGTTCAATCTTTGCTTCTTCAAGACACCATTCTATTGCCATTTTTGGAAAATCATCATCAAATTTTTTCCTAGAAAATCTTTCTTCCTCAACTGCTGCCACTACATGGCCATCTTTTAATAATGCAGCAGCTGAATCGTGATAATAACAAGATATTCCAAGATTATACATTAGAACATCTTCCTTACATCATTTGATTCAATTTCAAGCCAGTATGAATCGTTCTGTTTTTTTAGTCGAAGTAAATCAATTTTTAGGAATCTAAATAATATTCCATAAATTGTAATTACAAAAATAAATAATATCCCAAGAAATACTTTAGTATTGATTATTGCAAATATATCTAATCCTTTTGATATTTTTTTTGCAAAAATTTGTGTAGTTGTTAAAAGAACACCCACAAAAACTACAAAGTATTCTATTGTGAATACTCCTGCAGCATTAGAAAATATAAAAAACCAAAATGATAAACCAGCGGTAACTGCAAGTGATTTGAATCTGGGTGAAGATGTTTGCATTTTAAATCGGATAGATGAATGCCACCAAACCAGATTGGGCTAACGCAGTAACTCCCATGAGTGCAATCAAGAGTGTAATTATTGGAAACATGTAGAATTTTCTTTTTTTAACATAAAGTTGGAAAATCTCCTTGATAATAGTTAATCTAGACATATATCTTGATGAAAAATTTCTTACTATTACACTTTCCTACATAAATTTAAAATTTCAAATATTCTTTTAAAGAAAATAATGATTAATACTAGAATAATAAATTTAATTAATTATGAGTAAACTGACAATTGTAAAATTTGGTAAAAATGTAATAAAAATTAATGACGAATTCATATCAAATATTCAATCATTTACTCATGTAGATGGAACTAGAAAACTACAAACTGTCAGCCAGGATTATATTATTATGAAAAATTATACGGTGAAGAAATAATGTCTGTACAAGTTTCATATAAGAAACAGATAACACTAGGTCTTATGTTTTTGGCGATAATTTTCCTGGTAGTTGAAGGTGTGGCAAAGGCGTGGTGGTTTCAAATTGAATCATGTGGATTTGAAGATTCAGATGTATATGCTAATGTTAATCCAGGAATGAAAAGACAAATGTGTGTGGATAGTTATCAATTACAAATTTCAGACGAATTAATTGAACCTCTTCAAGAACTTGATACAATTAATATCAATTCCTTTGGTTTTAGGGGAAAAGAAATTTCATTAGAGAAACCAGATAATACATATAGAATTTTTGCAGTTGGTGGTTCTACAATGCTTGGTACAGGTTCAACTTCAGATGTAACAACTATTCCAGGATATTTACAAGAAAAATTTGATGATATGGAACTAACTTTTGAAATTGAAATAATTAATGCAGGGATTAGTGGAGCTTGGTCAAAAACTGAAACTTCATTAATTAAAACTAAGCTTATTGATTTTCAGCCTGATATGATTATTGCATATGATGGTTGGAATGATTCTAGTAATTTTGCAGGCTGGTCTGAAAATAATGAAAATGCTGATGAAATTGCAACTAAATGGCTTACACGATGGAATGAAATTTGTGATATTGGAAAAGATGAAGGTTTTAAGACCATCATCATCTTACAACCAATATTAGGTACAAGTGAACGAATTTTATCTGGAAACGAGTATGCAATTTTTTCCGAAATTAAAGATGATAAAGTTCACAAAAGATTAGATATGTTAGGAAACGTATTGGGAGATCTTAGTGCCTCATGTACTATGAAATTAGATTTTCGTAATGCGTTCGATGGAATTGATCAGCCAGTATTTTGGGATAGGGGTCATTTAGGAAATGCTGGAAACAACATAATTGCTGAGAAAATGGTTCTTAGCATATACCCTCTAGTTACAAATACCAAAATAAAATTATTAGAAATGGAGAGTAAAACCATAGATTCAGAGATAGAATCTGCAGGATCAAAAGATATGTTGGTTCAATCTAAACGATTCATTCTCAAGAATTTCAAAACTCCATTATTAGTTAATCATTTTCTTTCTTTCAATCAGAATCAGTTGGTGACTCAAATTGGAACAGATAAGGAAGAAATTAAAACCATATCCGATATAGATTTTTCAAAAAAATTAGAAAAATCTGATTTTCAGAGATTTTATCTACCAAAATCAAATTTTTCAGAAATAAATTTGGAAAAATCTAATTTTTCTAATTCGTATTTGAAAAATTCAAATTTTGAGAAAGCCATTCTTTCAGAATCAAAATTCATTCATGCCAATATGCGTGGAAGCGATCTCTCTAATACAAAATCAAATAATGTGGATTTCAGTCATTCAGATTTAACAGGTGCCGACATATCAAATTCACATTTAACCGACGCAAAATTTGTGAATTCTTACCTATATAACACAAATTTACGAAATTCGGATTTAAGCAATGTTGATTTTACATTAACAAATATTTTGGGAGTTGATTTTCAGCATTCTAATTTGAATAATGTTAAGTTAATAGGCCAGGATCTTCGTCGAAGTTTTCTAATGAATAGTGATCTAACAAATGCAAATCTACAAGGAGCTTTTATAGAAACTACTTATATTAAAAATGCAACTCTTGTCGGAACAAATTTTTCAGATGCAACATTTACGGTTAGTGATTTTGAAGGTTTTAATTTAACAAAAACTAATTTTTCCAATTCTATTTTAATTAATGGAAATTTTAAAAATACAATATTAACTCAGACAGATTTTAATAAATCTGATCTAACAAATGTAGATTTTTCAAATTCAAATCTTGAAGATGCAATTGGCGGTCCTTTTATTGGATGTATGAATCATCATTTATGCGAATAGTTGAATTAACTTTTGTTTTAAAATCATATAAGAAATTTTAAGTTATGAAAATTAGGATTTTTCTGCATATCTCCATAATTTTGATTCAGGTACAACTTTAATTACTTGACTTCTACCAGATACTGATTTTCCAAAGACGGAAAAATTGTCTTCTACTAATGAATACTGTTCATCAGATAGTTTAAATTTCAATTTTAGGTTTTTGAAATTTTTAAAATTACTTAGAGATGATGAAGTTCCAGATGCCAGCCATTCAATGATATCGTATTTGAATAAAAATTCAGGTTCTGTTTTCATTCGATCATCACCTAGAACATTATGACCTATTCCTCTACAATAATTGGATACAGAATTAAATTGTTCGAGAATTTGAATATTATTTTTAGTTTCTTGGGAAAGCATTTTGGTAGCTGCATCTATGACAAATTCTATCCAATCAGACATGTGATTTGAAATGACCAAAGCATGATAATAATAAATCAAATTCTGTCCTTCTTTTTCGTCTAAGAGTTTTTGATATTGTACATCATCTTGGTAATTTTTTTCAATTTCTTCTGGAGAATCCCACAATTCACCAATAGTATTATCTCTAAATTGCGTGAATAGTTTTTGGAGATTTGTTGATGCAAGGTGAGTGTTTTGAAAAATCTCATGTAAGAAATTAAATACACTGAAATTATTTTCTCTTAGAAATTTCAATATAGGTTCAAAAATTGTTCCAGATTTTGTTACCCTTAAAATTAAAGCGAATAATCTGAGTTCCAAGTACTCATCAAATGATAAAGTGTTTGAACCAATTCCAACTTCTTCAATCTCAACCACAACTTTTCCATCCGTTAATTTTGTAAAATCTCTAGGAATTATACGGAATTTTGTTTTTAATCCCCACTTTTCTTTTTCTTGCGGTGTGTTAAGTTCTGAACCATCAATTAGCATTAATGTCCAAACATCAATCCAATCAATATCAGCGTCAACTAAATCTTTGATTGTTTGTAAATGTGTCTCATATGTTTCACCTGGAAGACCAAGTATAACATCAGACATAGTATGCAATCCCTCATTTTTTAATGTAGGACCTAAAGCAACTAAATGGTCAGAACTGATATTATCTCGTTTAATATTACTTAGAACATCTTGATTCATTGATTGTACACTCATTGCCATGAAGGTTGAGCTGCCTAGAATTTTTATAGCCTCAATAATCTGATCTTTTTTATTTTTTCCACTAGTAACTTTTACATATTTTGGATATTTGTATTCATTTTGAATATTTTTAATGATCTTACAGACTTCGATATCTTTTGTATACATTCCAAAATTCAAATCGCTAATATGCATACTGTGCATTTCTGAAGGAACATGTTTTGCAATATATTCAAGATCATTTTTAACTCGATTATTAGAAAATGAATTTATTTTTCTTACAAGATCAGAACCGTCAGCACAAAATGTGCATGAAAATGGACATCCACGATTAGTTTGTAGCATAGGAGCAAGTCTACCATCAAAAAATTCATCTAAAAGTCCTGTTGAATATGGTGAAGGTATTTCATCCAGTTGTTTAATTCTATTCCCTGGTATTGGAATTTGTTGTAATTCAAAGAGATTGGTGTTTATGCATCCGGGTATTGATAAATTTTGAATTTTTGTTCTTAATTCAGAACGATTTTCAATCTCAAGTGATTTTTCTATAATGTTTGAAAATCCTACTTCTCCCTCTAATGGCACATAAAAATCAATTATTGAATTTTCTTTTAAGAAAAATTTTTGCGAGGGTAAGTCTAATGGAAAATTCGGCCCACCCCAAACAACAATTCCATTTGGATTCATTTTTAAAAATAATTTAGATAGTTCTTTATCAATACGTTTACACCATACATAATTGCTAAATCCAATTATATCTGGTGGATTATTTTTTAATGCAAGTTCCAATTTTGGAATATATTTGAATAATGTTATATCAATTTGTGCGTCAAATTGGGATTTTGCATAAGATGCAATATATCCAATATTTAATGGAAAAACATCAGTCGACAATGTAATTGTATCATATGTCAAATCTGCTAAAAAAATTCTTAATGGTTTCAACAATTAGACTAGAAAAAAAAATTATAAAAATGTGTTTCGAATAAATATCAATTTTTCCTCATACGTGAATGTGTAGATAAGGATTTGATGTTCTAAAAATGAAAAATACGGGTCTAGTGGGATTCGAACCCACGACAACCGGATTAAGAGTCCGGTGCGCTACCTGGCTGCGCTATAGACCCACACAAAGATATGAAAAAATGATGTTATTATTTAAACTTGGGATAT
>Ga0114933_10006036_pt1 | contig 10850 bp, 6 predicted proteins | sample 4SBtaG_FD_89691 | JGI IMG/M metagenome (GOLD analysis project Ga0114933, IMG submission 89691) | Deep subsurface microbial communities from Kolumbo volcano to uncover new lineages of life (NeLLi) - 4SBTROV12_W25 metaG | ecosystem: Environmental > Aquatic > Marine > Volcanic | place: Kolumbo... | reverse complement strand
CCCGAAAGTGAATCCGTGGGGACAAACATTCCCCAACTGAACTCGAGTACAGAGATCTCATCTTCGTGTTCCGTTACGGCGAATTGGCCGATACTATCTTCTGTGCTTGCACCATCAGAGACATCAGGAATTTCCAAATAAATATTGTAAGCCAAACTACTTCTCCTTAATTAAAAGAGTTGTCAATTGAATTTGAACGGTAACAGGAGCTGGCCTGAATCGGTGTGATCGCAATCACGTTCTGGGTCGAAACTTAATGCTAAAGAACAAATCTAGGGCCCCTGCTGCTGTCACATTTTTGCCACTACACTTCTGCGGCTTCTCCTCCAGCCTCGACCGAACCCGTGAGTGATAATGTGAAGTTCGCTCCCATAAACTTAAAGTGCGGCGTTACTTCCATGCTAATTGCAAACCAACCTGCGCTCGAAGGAATATCTGAAACCGCTATTTTTGCGTTTCGTAATGGTCGAGAGCTGCGCATTGCCGATGGCACATTTTCCTGGTCAGCAACGTAACTTCTGATCCAGCGGTTCAACTCGGCCTCTATTTCGCCGCGTGACACCCAGCCTCCTAGGTTCTCTCTTTGAAGCACTTTTAAATAGTGGGCTAATCGAGTCACAACGAACAGATACGGCAGCTGCGTCCCGAGTTTGTAGTTCAATTCTGCTTGCTTAGCTTCTGCGTCTGATCCAAAAAATTTGGCTTTCTGAATGGAGTTTGCTGAGAAGAAGGACGCATTGTCTGTCCCCTTACGCAATGTTAATGGCGCAAAACCCAAGTTGCTAAACTCGTATTCGCGGCGGTCTGAGATTGGAATCTCGACAGGACCTGCTACGAAAAATTTACCGTCTCGATCATATACATAGGACGGAAGACCCGTAACTGCACCACCACTTTTTGGGCCAATGATATTTGGACACCATCGGTACTTAGCGAAGGAATCAACCACCCGCGTGGCGAGAGCAAATGCAGCATTACCCCAGCAGAAGTCATCTCCTTCGACCGCATTCTCTTCATAGTCAAATTCTGAGATCTCATTTTGCGAACCGTAAGGTGCGCGCAATAAAAACCTTGGCAACGTGAGACACACGTTACGCGAGTCTTCCGCACTCCGAAGGCTGTTCCACGTTCGATATGTTGGGGAGTCAAATACAGACTCGAGGTCTTTCAGTTTGTAGAGATCACTCCACGAATCCAGGCCCAAGAAAGCGGAGCTCGCTGCAGAAATAAATGGCGCATGGGCCATGCCTGCAACATTCGCCATACACTTAAGCAATTCGCAGTCAGTTTCATCTGGACCAAACTCGTATGCCCCGACCAATGCACCGACCGGTTCACCTCCGAATTGACCATACTCATCGGTATAGACCATTCTGTGGAGGGTTGAGTCAGTAATTTCGGAAGCGTCCCCAAAATCTTCAGCGAGTTCATCTTTCGTGACATCCAAAATCTGTAACTTGATGTTTTCGCGGAAATTTGTCCTCGAAACCAGAAAATCTAGCTGACGCCACGCCGATTCGATCGCCTTGAACGATTCGTGATGCAGTACTTGATCCATCTGCTCACTGATTTTTTGATCGAGCTCCGCGATAACGGCGTCTACCAACCGCCGGTCCACCTTAGCCGCACCATTTTCCTGGGTCGATGCTCGCTCAATTAGAGCGACGACTGCCGCCTTTGCCGAGTCAACCGAATCATCAGGAAGAGCTAGACCAGAAGCTCCTAATACCTCATCTACAACAGCTGTCTTAACCATAATAAAAATCCTTTTGAATCTGTTTTCTTAGTTGACTATTTGCTAGAGACTTTCTCGTCGATCAACTTTCTGAAGTCCGAGGAGTTACCGATCGGGGCACGTAGGGCCTTCAGGGCATCACGTAGCCCCAGCATCTTTTTGAGTTCCGGGATTTGGTCGATAACCGCGGAGGGATTGAAGTCTTTCATGTTGTTGAACTCTAAGCTGACTTTAACCTCGCCTTCTCCGGTAAGGGTATTGGGAACTGAGTATTCGGTTGCGACATCCATAGATGCCATCACGCTGTCGACCGAAGGCGAGCTTATTTCGGACGCACTTCTGTCCGAAAGACGAGAATCTTTTCGGCCATGAAAGTCTCCAAGGACCATCACCTTTAGCGGTAATTCGATCTGCTCTTTACGGCCACCTGTAGCTGGCTGATAGACGATATTAATCCGCTCCTTCGGCGCTACCGCGCTGTCCAAACCTTTTGCCATCTGATTATCTCCTGTTGTAAATAAAAAGTTCTACGACAAAGGGCCACAACCCTACTGCCAAAGAAACATGATCTGGGAATTAACTCTAGGAGCCAGCTTCCCTACCGGATTCGTATCGTCACTATTATTTGTGACACGTTGAAGACACGACGCCACTACATCGGGCAAGCAGTTCAACTGACTCTTAAACAAGCGTCTCAAAAAAATATCCACGTTCGATTTTTACATTAAACCAAAATTTGTCAAGCAACTAACTCTTAAGAAGCCTGCGGCCCCTCTGCTTTTGGAATGATTCCATCGAGAAACCGATCCCCCAATGGTGACGAAGTGTCCTAGTCTCCGAACTGTCTCGAAGACTCCAGAACATTTCGCTCGTCTTTGCGAACACTCCTATTTAGCGGAGTCAGATTCGCAGAGCAAGTGTTTATTCGTGCACTGCGCTGAAATAGGGCAGCATTCCCGGCATAGGAAACCCGTTCACCTGGAGGAACCACCCTAGTTTTTTTACTAGGATTCTTTCACGCCAGTGTACTTCTTGTCGGAAGCTCGAACCTCGTCCCACGGATTTTTGCCCCGTCCTTTCAACTGGTTAACAAGTAACGAGCTTTGTCCGGTCAGATAAATTACCACGTACACACATGTAACCGAGAAAAGCAGCGGCAAAGAAGTGGTCAAGCGGCCTGTCATTTCGATCATCATGATGATCGCTGACATGACTGCTCCCACGACTCCCGCCATCATAGCGCCCATACCCGCTAGCGCATACAAGGACAGGCTTGCGGTCTCGACGCCGGCACCCTCGACCATCAACCCAACGGCTAAGCCAAGCATCGCTCCCATAAAAAGACTCGGGCCGAATACTCCACCATTAAATCCGAACGCAAAGCTCACAATAGTCGCTAAGAACTTAAGGGCTAACAGGATCAAGCACAGCGAGAAAGCGATTCCGCCGGCGACTGCCAGCTGAGTCTCATAACCACCCAGACCAAGCACTGACGGAAAGTAGAATCCGATCCCGGCTAGGACCAAACCGCCCAACGCCGGCTTTAAACGGTTGTCTATCTTCACATGCTTACCAACCAGTGCAACTGCCGCCGGTAAGGCGCGATTGAATGCGATTGCCAATCCGCCGCAGAGCAGTCCGATAATTCCAAAAAAGATAAACTCATATGGGTTCACGAAATCCGGAATGATTTCACTCGGGATGATGAAGTGAACATCCAAGAGCATCGCAGTCTCCGAAGCCGCTACCGCCGCCGCAGCGATCGGTATGAACTGATATAGCCGCCACTGCCGCAAAACAACTTCCTGCACAAAGATTACCGCTGCCAGGGGAGATAAGAAGGAGGCAGAGATTGCAGCCGCCATGCCCGCACAACTAAGCGTCAGCCGCTCCTGATCATCAAGTTTCAGCAGTGCCCCCAACCCCGATGCAGCCGCTGCACCAAGATGGACAGCAGGGCCGAACCGGCCTACAGAGGCGCCTGCCCCAATCGAAACCGCACTAATCGCACCGACAGTCAAACCTTCTTTGACACCAGTGGCGCCCTTGTTGAAGTGGACATCTTCAATTACGTGAGATAACCCTCTGTTCGCCCTGTTTGGCATCAAGTAATAAGTCATACACCCTACGATTAGACCAAAAACGACCATAACGACCACGTTAAAAGGCCGCAGAGTCGCATTTTCAATCCCTTGCTCTTTTGCAAGATCCATCAATGGCGTGCCATCAACGTTGAATAACGCTCCATCGTGAAAGTAGGTCTCAGTCAGGCCGATACCCATCAGCAATAGCTTGGCGAGGCCCGCTGCAAAAATCCCTACAATGATTGAGAGCACGACCATGCGCAAAATGCTCCATCCCATTTTTGGACGTGTTGCCGCTTGGCTTAGATTTCCTTTGACTGATTGTGTAGTCATCGTTTTTTGTCTCACCTCTTTCCAAGTGTTACGAATTTTTTTATCAACTCTACAACTTCATCAACAGGTGTATCGCTCGCCCACCATCGGGAGATATCTTCTTACAGAAGATTTCCGCATCGTTTAGTTCTTTATTCAGTGGGTTTAGGTCGTTCTAGGCGCGCGGGCTTTTCTTCTTTATTTGGCGAGCTATCGATCGTTTCTGCCGAAATTAGTTTTTCGCCCGCGTGTTCCCGCATTATTCCATGACATCGTTCAATCATTACTCCAGACGCATTGTCACCGCCCGACCGAAGAGCATTCGCTTTAGTGAAATACTCGATTGCTCTTGAAAGATCTCTGACAAGGTACGCCTTCAAACCTTCTTCGTATATCTGAACCCACTCTGGGATAACTGGAGGCCCCCATCCATCATGCATTTCGAGCAATTCATAAACATCGACCGCTTCTGTTTTACCCTTGACTATTACCTGATCTAAGCGTCGCACGATAATTTCGTATCGTGCGAATTGATACGTTGTTGGACTAATCAGAATTGATGTTCCGAACTCTTTGTTGAGACCTTCCAGCCGCGCCGCGAGATTAACCGGATCCCCAATTACCGTGTAAGACAGCCGATTGTTCGAGCCGAAATTTCCAACAAGCATGCGTCCAGTACTAATTCCAAAACGTGCGGAGAACGCTATATCGTCGCTTTCTGCAGACTGACGCGCCTCTGCTAGGGCGTCTCGGCAACTGACCGCAGCAGCACACGCGTCGGTCGCGTGGTTTTCGTTGGGTATGGGGGCGCCCCAGAACGCCATGATAGCGTCACCGATATATTTATCGATTACACCGTTGTTGCGATAGATCCGATCGGACATTGATTCAAAATAGGTGGCAAGATACTCTGCAAGTCGAAATCCAAGCTTTTCAGATATAGTCGTGAAATTAGCAATATCCGAAAAAAATACCGTCAAGGTGCGGCGCTCTCCGCCAATTGCTGCAATCTGGTCCTTTTTAAGAAGTTCTGGAAGCAACTCTCTCGGCAAATAACGACCGAATGACTCCAGTCCTGTTCTCATTTTCTCCATGGATCGAGACAAAGACCTTATTTCGGATACTGCACTAGGCACATTCTCTACATCGTGGAGGCGAAATTGTTCAATCGAACCCATTTGGTCGACCATCTTATTTAGCGGTCTAACAAAGACAATTCTTGCTGCGATAATCGAAAGCACCGACAGAACGACAACTATAATTCCAAGCAGAAAGACCAGTACCTCGTTGTTCTTTTCAATGGTCGAGAGAAACACACTCGCCGGAATAATCGTCCCAACAACCCAACCGAGTCGAGCCTCACCACTCAACGTGACATAAAAACGTTTTTCGGGGTTGAGTGGATCGGCAATCAGGGCTGTGGTCGGTTGATCTAGATTTACTGTGGGAACTTCCCCGCTCGCTAAAGCGTCACTAACCAGGCTAAGGTAAGGATTCGTCGCCTCACTAAGGAGGCGTGGTCTAGGCTTCACGCCGGGCTCATCCGAAGCAAAAACGACCTGCGCCTGATCCGGAAAAGCAACCATACTACCGTCCGCTGTCATGATGAAACCGGTACCCTCGCGTAATGCTGCTGAGTCGGCGGACGGGCTGAATAGTGTTGCCAGAAACGTTGAAAGCCTTTCTAACTCCAAAGCGATACTAATCACGTCTGGCGATTCAGATGACGCTGTTCTCGGGAGCGCTTTGGCTGTGTTGAGTCCTGGTTTGCCGCTTGTTGAGAAAACGTAAAGATCCGTCCACACGATAGCGCCGGGCTCAGCAGAGGCACGCTTGTACCACGGCCTCTTCCTTGCATCATACTTTTTCTTGGTTAATTTTTGACCGAGCGGAATATACTCGCCATCAACAAAAAGAAACTTCTGAGTATTACGCAGATCAAACTTACGCTTGGAGTGACGGCTATGAACCACTCTAAAGTTGACAGGATCAGCCCGTTGGACACCAAAGAAGTTTCCGTCAGAGAGGCCTAAACTCAGCCACGAGAAAGACGGATTTGCTTTTAAGATCGAAAAAAAGACTTGTTCTCGCTGCGCTGCATTAGACATCATCTTCGGAGATGCTACGAACAGCTGGTAGATCGACTCCTGAGCCCGCTCAGCTGATTCCAGCAAATTCGCAACTTCTGAGACAACGCGTAAAGAGGTTTCCGCGTTGATCTTCCGGGCCAGATCATCGACATTTTCCCTCGCCGTTGAGTCAAACGGGACAAATATCACAAATGCTGTTGTTAAGATAATCGTGAGCGAAAAAATCAGAAACAGATTCTGGAAGCTCAGGCCGAAGCCTGATCTGGTGGCTTTCGTTTTTGAGGCGCTCTCCCCTTCAGACTGCTTTCGCGAGGGTGCTGCTGGGTTGTGTTCGTAGATATTTGCCAAAACAGTATGCCGTGATTTGAGGGACCGGGCTTCAACGCCGGGTCATAAAGGGGACGACTGATGCTAATTTAAGCTTACAACTACATTCTTCCCTTTGCTGCGAGCAATCTCACCCGCGTTCCCATAAATCGTTGAAGCGCGTTCTACGAAAAAAAACGGGACTTTCATTCCAATATCTCGTGACTTCAGAAAACTTATTGCTATATCCGGCGGCTCGACAAGGCCTACGGGGAGGTCGCTTACGTTAACTTTTCCAGTAAGCACATTTACCCCGTAAATCGCAGCCAACTGCGCGTTGCTGTCGAAGCCAACACCGATCGACATAACAGCCGTATCGTTCCCCGGTTGCACTACATCCGGAACCACACTCAAGACTGGGACAGTACTCGAGTGGGCATTAATCGTGGCAATTTCTCTAAAAACAGACGTACTCCCAGTAACCCAGAAAATACTTTCTTCCAAGGACGGATCTGAAGAACGCATCTGCGCAACAGCCTCTGGCACCATTTTTGATAATTCGACCGCCGCTTCTTTCTGACTCACGCCTACACCCAAAACCTGAATACCGTTTTCTTCGCCCCATTTAACCAGTGGCTCATACTGAGTTTTAATAGCGCTCTTGTTCTCGTTTGCAAAAAGCACAGCAACGTTCTTGAGGCCGGGCTTTAGCTCCTTTAAATACTTGCCCTGCAAGCCAACAGGAACATTCAAGGAGGTGAATGCCATATTGCTACCGCTACCGGAATCATAATCAGGCATCTGACCCAACATCACCGGATCTTTGGCGCATATTGTGACTACTGGAATCTTACCGCCTAGATAATTCTTATAAGCGAACTTCGCAGATGAAGAGCCAGTTGCGAAAATCAGATCTACCTTAGATGCTTCTGCTGCAGCAATCACTTCCAACCGCTTTGCGGTGTCTTTTTTCATCAATGCAACCTCGACCTCAGGAAACAATCCGCGATCAGCGAACACCTTGAGACTTGTACTTAAAGCAGTGTTGTAAGCCGAGGATTTTTTTGGAAAGATGAAAAGGACTTTTTTGTCAGCCGCTCTTGATGACGAGTTGTCTGCGGACTCGACGTCATCCGCCATGACGAAGCGAACTCTATCCGGAGCAATCTCACGCGCATCCCATGCTTCAGTCACATCGGAATCAACCTTCAGCCAAGATGCAACAGCAACTTGAGCATTCCCAGAATTTGCGAAAGCTGTGCTTGTGATTAAGTTAAAAGCTGCAAAGCTCAATACACAGGCGAGCAGTAGATTGATCCTTACTCCCGTTCTACGAGTCCCAGGCGGATTTAAAAGTGTCATACGATTTCCTTTTTTCAGTGAGAATGAAAGCTTTTTGATAATTGCTATCACATCATTCCTCAATGCTACAGGTCTAAGGTTACAGGTCTATGCTGCGCGCTCTCTTGCTGGGCGCGAATCTGAGAGAGCAACTATCCGGAAAATGAGACCCAGAATCACGACCGCTAGGGCGAGGTACAGCAATGTACTTGGCTGCATCCCGAACAATAGGAGAAACTGCGCGACAATCAATGGTCCCGCTACATGACCTAGTCGCTCCAAAAACCGATAAATTGCCGTTGAGGGAGCGAGTCCTATCTTTTCAGTGACCCGGGCCTCTGCTACGTGAGTAACCACAGGGGCATTAATAAAACCATGGGCCACGCCCAATAGCGCAACCCCTAAAATTAACGCTGTTACCTCAATCCAGCCAGAAAAACGTTCTGGATTAAGGTTGAGAAATTCGGTGACGATCGTCGGCGCTTCCAGCATAACTCCGATCAACAGTAATCCGATTGAGCTCAGAATCGCCCCCCCGAAGAGCACGTTTGTGCTCGAGCCTGTTCTGTCAACGTGCTTCGAAATAAAGTGAGAGGCAAGCACTACCCCTAGGCCATAGATCATTATGATTTGCCCAATATCATCCGGCGCGTAATCGAGCGTCGAAAGTATGAGAGGAATCGCAAAGATAGTGACCCCTGTAAGAATCGCCTTAGTGGGAATGCCCACTGCGATTATTGTATTCAGGAACTTGAGATCTCCTAAAACTTTAAATAAATCGAGATACCCAGAGAGGTATTGCCTTAAGCTTCCCCGTTGAGTGTCGCCATCTTCTTCAAGTGCCGAGCTTTTGTTGCTTGAGTGGCCGGATGAAAGCAGGACAAAGACATAAATGGCGCATAGAAAGCCAATTATTCCCGCAATCAGGAACACGCCCGCATACCCCAGGTAAACAGCAAGCAAAGCGCCAATAGCGGCGCCAGAAATAATGCCTCCGTTATATCCGTAAACGATTAGGTTGTTGCCCTGGGTACGACGACTTTCTGGCGTATTCTCTAAAATGAAAGCCTGTGTACCGATAAGTAGAAACCCCTGACCTATTCCAGAGACTACTCTGGCCAAACATAGAATCTCGATAGCGCCGGCTCCGAAATACGCCTGAACCCAAACGCTAGCAGACTCGATGAACGCTAGCAAAATCTGAGAGGAAGCAGTAAGGATGCTCCCAGTGAGCAGAAGGCCACGAGAGCCATGAATCTCTGCAAATTTACCTGCCGGAACAAGGGTCAGCGCAAAAGCAAGAAAAAATAGTATGAAAACCTGCGCCGTGAACCCGGCTCCAAGCCCCGATAAGACGGAAACCTCCTGAATCAACTGCGGCAAAAAGGAGGCGTTCATCGCCTCTAGAAAAACCGCAACGAAGAAAAGTGGCGTCAAAAGTGCAAGACGATAGGCTTTTGAGCTGTCGCTGTCGTACTCCAACTCGCGCAGCGCCTCGAGGCCGGTGGCATCAGTGACTGCCGTGACAGATTCCGACATCTCTTTCTTTCTCTTCCGCTCTTCTAGTACGACGCTCAACTTGAAAAACAGCGCTGTTAGAAATACCGTTGCAAGAAAAAGTACGGCAAAGTTTTTCACGTTTCTTGCAACACGCGAGTAGACGACACTTTTGGGTACTGCCAGAACTAAACTGAACTGATCTTTGGAAGAGTTTTGACCCTCGGGCACTAACGCTTGCTGGTAAACAAAGGAATTTTGGGGCTCCGACCACTGCCCACCAATTAATTCCTTATTGCTATGGTAGGCAGCCTCCCCGTTCAGCGTCAGCGCAACTGAATCAAGCTCTGGATTACGCTGATGGTAATCAATCAATGCTTGATTAACGCCGCTAATGTCTTCCAAATCGAGCCCAAGATCAAGAACGGTACCCACTCGAGTCGACAATGAATCTGCCAAGGCTGATGCCTTCGCCTGAACACCCTGAGAGTAAATTTGTATCGTTACGGTGGTAACAACGCCCGCAGCGATTATGAATATCGCTGCGAAAAAAGGCTGGAGAAAGCGTCCGGATACGGAAGCCCGAAATCCGTTCATAAAGAACGCTCCGAGCAAAATGACGGCCGCTAACGCCAGCATGATACCGAACACCATTCCAAATTTTTCTTTAACGGCGGATAAAATCGAGACCTTGTCCAGGGTAATCGAGAGGAAACCCACTGTTTCGAATTTGTTTTCCAAGGGAAGGACAGCGATATAGTTTTGCGGCGTCTCCTGAATCGTGAAAGCAGGAGATAAACCAGTTTTTGTTTCCCCAATAGGCAGGGGCTGATCCTGTAGCGCCGAAACAGGATCTTGGCCCTGCGCAGAAGCGGAAAATAGGATAGACCCACGTAGATCGCTGACGACAATACTCTGCAAGAGCGAGTCGGAATCTATTAGAGGCGTCGCTAAGGTTTCAAACCCCACAAACTGCCGAAGCGGTAGGCCTGCCTGCAAAAACGTATTTATCTCTGTTTGGACGACTTCGCCCTGCGCGACCAGTCGGTCGTGTTGCAAACCGGGGTACGATCTAAGGGTCTCCCCCAGACCAACATAACCAAGAAGTAGTAGCGATAAAAGCGCGATTGCCCCTGGAGATAAAGCAGCTTTAAATCGCTCTATATAGGCGGTATTTTTTGTTGATTCCAATATTTTGCCCTCTTCTTCACCTTGTTCTGCTTTGTTTTGGGTTTATCTACCGCCCAATCATAGACCGACCATCTTAGGCCGTGCAGACTCCATAATCAAATGGAGTCTCGCGTCCGCACCAGAAATTTGTTAAACAAGGCCGAAAAATTTTTACGAACTGACCATCAGTTTCTTAAGGATTGCGGAGTCTTTTTTTCCAGTCTTTGATAACTCTGTCAAGCGTTCAGCGAGAATTGACACTATCAAGTCCGCGTATGACATTTTCCGCTGAGCTAATCCTCTGCAAGTAATACT
>Ga0114933_10006034_pt1 | contig 10856 bp, 7 predicted proteins | sample 4SBtaG_FD_89691 | JGI IMG/M metagenome (GOLD analysis project Ga0114933, IMG submission 89691) | Deep subsurface microbial communities from Kolumbo volcano to uncover new lineages of life (NeLLi) - 4SBTROV12_W25 metaG | ecosystem: Environmental > Aquatic > Marine > Volcanic | place: Kolumbo... | reverse complement strand
TGACAGAAGGGATTTCTCAGCAAAAGCTGCGATCTGCTCTTTCGCGTGTGCTGGATAAATTTGCCAATCGTATTGAAGATCCGCTTCCTCAGGAAATTAGAGAACGACGGCAATTAGTTCCACTCAAGCAAGCTGTAACTGATTGGCACTATCCCGCATCAGACGAGACTCGAAATCAAGCGCAGCGACGTATCAGCTTTGATCAATTATTAATTAATCAGCTACAGGCCATCGGGCGGCGTCAAAATTGGATTCAGGGTCAGGCACTCGAACTGAGAGAGGATTCAGCGACCAAGAAATTTATTGATTCATTACCGTTCCCACTGACTGATGCACAAGTACGATCTTTAGCAGAAATTAGAGCAGACTTAACTAAGTCAGCACCGATGGCGCGACTTTTAGAAGGCGATGTTGGGTCTGGCAAGACAGTTGTCGCTCTGGCTGCGATGCTTTCAGCCATAGAGTCTGGAACGCAGGCCGTATTGATGGCACCGACCGAGGTTTTGGCAGAACAACACTATCGTACCATTTTGAAATTACTCACTGATAAAGAGGATGGGTCCGAACTGCTTCAAGGTATGGTTGATACGCCCGGATTTGATAGGCCTCTCCGAGTTGTGCTTTTAACAGGTTCAACAAAAGGCAAAGAGCGCACGGCAGCCATTGAATTACTGAAACATGGTGGAGCTGATATTGCTGTGGGAACGCATGCGTTGATTCAGGATGGAGTGGACTATTCGAGGCTGGGGTTGGCAGTCATAGATGAGCAGCATAGATTCGGAGTGATGCAGCGAGCAGCTTTGCGCAAGAAAGGTCAACTGGTGGAGGCTGGTGGAACGACCACTCCACACTTGTTAGTGATGTCGGCTACTCCTATACCTCGGACTTTACGGTTGGCATCGCGTGGCGATTTGGCATTTAGCAGGCTTGATGAATTGCCTGCTGGTCGGAGTCCGGTTGTTACAAAATTTGTGCAAGGACTGGAACGCCTTGAAGCATATGCTCAGATACGCAAGGAAGTTAGTGAAGGCCGACAGGCTTTTATAATATGTTCATTAGTTGAGGGGTCAGACAACGTACAAGCCCGCGCGGCAACGGATGAGTTTGAGCGATTGCGAATTGAAGTATTTCCCGAGATATCTGACGCAATTACCTTGGTTCATGGACGTATGCCACCGACTGAGAAAGAAGCAAAAATGCGCTCATTTTCAGAGGGACAATCGTCTATTTTAGTTGCGACGTCAGTGGTCGAAGTTGGAATTGATGTACCCAACGCCACGGTTATGCTAATTGAGGATGCAGATCGTTTTGGCTTATCTCAATTGCACCAATTTAGAGGTCGCGTTGGGCGCGGCCTGGACGCAGCTTTTTGTTACTTGGCCGCCGACGCTCCGACTGCCGATGCTGAGCAACGCTTAAACACACTCGAGGTGAATACCGATGGCTTTAAGATTGCTGAAGCTGATTTAGAATTTAGAGGCCCAGGTGAATTATTTGGGGTTGAACAGAGTGGTGAAGGAGTGACAAATCTTTTTGCAGCGGCGCTTCTTGATATTGAACTGATTTCTGCTGCCAAGGAGGAAGCAGAAATGCTGTTAGAAAAAGATCCAGGCTTGAAAGATGCACCACACCGGCTGCTTAGATACCAGGTTCCCACAATTCAAGATGGGAATCTTGTCATAGGAGAAGTTCACTAAACGATTGAACTACAAACTACTCAAATTCTTTTAAGACTGTTTCGAGTATTTCAAAAGCATCATCTAGCTCATCCTCAGTTACGATGAGTGGCGGCATTAGTCGAATAGCGTTCGGCCGAATCGGATTGGCAAGTAATCCAGCGGCAATACATTTACCCACTACATCAGCTGAAATCTCATCCCTCAAGATGATTGCCTTGAGGAGTCCTTTGCCTCTTTGCCCGACTACTAGATCTGAACGATCTTCGAGCTGTTCAATCTTATTTTCAAGATAGTTGGCTCGTTGATTTACCGTCTCTAAAACCCCTTGATTTAATATTTGATCAACTACATACTCGGATGCGGCGCAGGCTAAGACGTTTCCACCGAAAGTCGATCCATGGTCTCCTGGCTGAAAAACTGCGGCCTTCTCGTTCGCTAAAACGGCGCCAATGGGAACTCCTCCGCCCAAGCCTTTAGCAAGAGTCATGATATCTGGCATAATTCCATAATGTTGAAAGGCAAACATCTTTCCGGTACGCCCGCAACCCGTTTGTACCTCGTCAAGGATAAGCAATATTCCCTCGCTGTCGCATAAATCACGGACTTGCTTAAGATAGTCAGGGTCCGGCTCGTTAACACCACCTTCCCCTTGAATGGGCTCGAGTAGTATTGCCGCGGTTTCCGAATTGACCTTCTGTCTCAACGCATCGAAGTCATTGAATGGAACAAATTCAAATCCTGGTGTTGGCGGACCAAAGGGTTCTCTGTAGGCTGGTGTCCCTGTGGCCGCGACAGTGGTCATTGTACGCCCATGAAAGCTGTTATCGGTGGAGATTATATTAAAGGCACCATCTCTATTCTGAATTCCCCATTTTCGAGCAAGTTTGATAGCGCCTTCATTTGCCTCAGCACCTGAGTTCACAAAAAATAACCTATCGAGACCGCTCGAGTTTATTAGCATTTCACCTAGTTTGACTTGAGGCTCTGAGTAATAGAGATTGGAAACGTGTATTAGTTTTTTTGCCTGTTCAGCAATAACCTCTGCGAGCCCAGAATGACCATGTCCAAGTGCGTCGACGGCGATCCCAGCAACGCAGTCGACATAAGATTTTCCATCACTATCTTCCACCCGAGCACCTTTCCCTTTGACTAATGTCATAGGTGGTCGCCTAAACATATTCATATGAATTTTTGCTTCACGTTCTGGGATAGATGACATCGTAATCCTTTCAATCAGCGGCAGACGTATTGTAGCTACTCGGTGGTGCCTTCGAGAGCCTTCTGCAGTGCATCAATAAGTCCTCGTAGTTTATCTATTTCCTGTTGAAGCTGCTGAGCGGAGTTCTCGGCCTCATTTATAAGGTCAGATATATCGGTAGAACTTTGAGTGGCTGAAGAATCAGGTGAGCTATCTTGACTTGTCTCGGTACTTGTTCCAGGTTGCAGTAGTTTCCCATCCAACGACGACCTGCGCGTACCTAACAGAACCTCTATCGCCTGCGGGAGGGTCTTCTCCATCACAATTTGATTTCCGTTGGCAGCCACGACTCTCTGCAATTGGGGTAAGCGTGATGCTTCAGCCTGCAAATAGATTGGTTCCACGAAAATAAATGACGAGCCCACCGGAATCATCAGAAGATTTCCCCGAATAACTTCAGAACCGGCTTGATCCCAAAGCGTTAGCTGCTGCGCAATCACGGGGTCCTGATCGATAAGCGACTCTATTTGACCTGGCCCTAACACGTTTGAATCAGTTGGAAATCGGTATGAGACGAGCTCACCGTAGTGTTCGCCGTCGGACCTGCCGGCGAGCCACGCAATTGTGTTACGCCTGTTCAATGGTGTGAACGGAGTAATGAGTACGAATTCCAGATCCTCTTGCGCAACGACTCCAACTTTTTCTTCTTCTGGAAGTGTCATCACAACAAAATATGGTTCGACCGGTTGTTCAGTGCGGTGAAACCTCTCGGTTGGGATATTCCACAAATCTTCCGAAAGAAAAAATACGGTGGGATCTGTTATGTGATATCTCAAGTAAAGATCTCGTTGCAGGCGAAATAAATCTGGTGGGTAGCGTAAGTGTTCCACTACATTCGCAGGCATCTGATCCTTAGGGGTGAATAGATCAGGGAAGATCTTGGCCCACGTATTTACGACCGGATCAGTCTCGTCTATCAGATAAAGGATGACATCACCAGTTTGTGCATCAACTGTGACAACTACTGAATTCCGAATATAGTTAATACTTCCTCGCGGTTGGCTGTACGGCAAGTTATTCGAAGTGGTAAATCCGGGGACTATCCACATTAACTCGTTGTCGATATTAACCAAGTATGGGTCGCTATCTATCGAGATGAAGGGCGCGATTGATGTAATACGTTCTTTAATATTACGTTTCATCAGGAGTCTTGACTCCGATGTGATCTGGCTTGAAATCATTAAATTCCAGTCAGATAGTTCCCACGAGAGTGCTACTCGTTTAGCTAAAGAATTAAGACTGATTCCACGATCTTCTGCGTATTTTGTAGTTACGTTTCCTTCCCCTTCGGGGTAATCGAACTCTGGTTCATTACTGTTTCCGACTATCGGATGGTTAGTAAGCTCGCCGAAATAAATACGAGCTCCCGTTTCACTTAATGGCAAGACATCAGACACGGGCGGAATATCGCTGGTCCATAAAATTGGAAGCCCTTCGTCTACTTCTATTTCATTAACGGGGGAAATAACCGCACCGTATCCATGAGTGTATTGAAGACGTTCTCGCGTCCAGTTACTGTCAGGCGCACGCATGATATCGAGCTCGCGCGCGCTGATCATCACCTGTCTTACCTCGCCATCAATCTGGTATCGATCGACGTCGACGTCCTTGAAGAGATAGAGTTGTCGTATTCCCTGAATCTGATTGAAAGTGTCACGCACGGGTATTGGGTCAAGAACCCTCACATTTTGCAGGGTTTTTGGATTTGCCGCGAATTCAGCTGGTGTAACCGTTTCATTCGCAGGATATTGTCGTTCATCAATCTTGTCGAGGCCATACGCAAATCGTGTAGCCTGAATATTTCGCTCAATGTACGCTTCTTCTTTTTCGCGTTCGTTCGGATTTACTTGAAGGTTTTGGACACTGGCAGGATAAAGGGCACCACCCACAAAACTCGCCGCGATCCAAAGTCCGATAGCAAAGAAAGGAGCTCTGAATCCCTTCTCTGTCAGGAATGAATTCGCTATTGTGGCCGCGCCTGCGAATACGCCGAGGATCATAATTACGTACATCGCGGGCAGGCGAGCACTAATGTCGGTATATGTAGCGCCGTATACAATTCCACCGGCTTTGTTTACTAAATCATAGATGTCAAAGAAAGTTCTTGAAGCAATCAATATGATTAGCAAACCCACGATTGTGGACGCATGAATTCGAAGACCCCGTGGCAATGACGAAGTCATTTGTTCTAGAGATCTGCCAAATAACGTCAGTCCGTATATTCCGCCAGCCACCAGTCCACTAATTATTACGAGCCAAGTAATCCAGCCTTGAATAAATCTTATGAAAGGCAGATCAAACATATAGAACGAGAGATCTCGTCCGAATTGCGCATCTTCGATGTTGAATGGCATGCCGTTGTACCACAACAGTATTATTTCCCACGATGATGAGAGCGCCACGCCGAATAGAATTGCTAGAAATATAGTTATGCCGGCAATCAGCACCGTCAATATTTTCTTTAACGCAGCAGGATTTAGCTCGCCTTCGAGCAAATCAATGTTGACGGGGGGAGCTAGGCGTTCAGCCAGCTTGGCATTGAAAGCTATTACAACCCCAGCCGTGATGAATCCGATAGCAAATAAGATTAACTTAGTAGCGATGACAGTGCTGTAAACACCCCGGAAGCCCACCGAGTCAAACCAAAGAATGTTCGCATAGATTGTTTTACCAGTGCTTAGGCCAATAAACAAAAGAATTATCGCGCCAGCTATTACGAACCACTTAACCGGAACTCCGCCTGAGTCGGAATTATTGCCGAATCTGAACATGTCCGGTGGAGGTCCTAGATCACTGTCTTTTTTATCATCAAAAAATGTCATACCGCTCCCTCAGACTTCTAGACTTCTTGGATTTCTAACTCGTGCAATCAACTCACCTCTGTGCGTTTTCGAGGGAGTTCATTCTATCTAACACTGGTTCCGTTACTTTCTGACTCTATTGATAATAGAGCACTCTGCTTCGTTCCGTTGATAATTCGCGCTTTGATGCCCACTTCGGCTGCTCTTAGGCAGGCATCCGTTTTTGGGATCATTCCACCCGTGAGAGTTCCGTCACTCACGAGTTCTTCGATTCTGCGTTTGTCTACTAAGTGTAGGGTCTCGCCATTTTTATTTTGCAGACCGTCTACATCAGTGAGAAATATAAGTTCCTCCGCATTGATCGCACGAGCAATTTCACCCGCTGCGGTGTCGGCATTTATATTCAGTGCCTGGGTAGGGGGGGCAATACCTACAGGTGCGACAACCGGAATATATTGTTCGCTTAGTAGGTGCATTAGGATTTCTGGGCGAATTTGACTAATTTTCCCAACCAATCCCAGTTTTGGGTCAGTTTGGTGTGCGAGGATGAGCTGATCGTCAATCCCGCTTAAGCCAACAGCTCTGCCACCGAGGCTGTTTATCTCTGAAACGAGCGACGTATTAACAATTCCTCTGAGTACGCTAATAACTACTTCTAGCGCCGATTCGGAAGTAACCCGCAAACCGTCTAGGAATTCGGTTTCTATATTCAACTGGTCTAGCCACTGAGATATAAGTGCCCCACCACCATGCACGACGATATATCGTCGATCTTTACCATGCTGGGCTACGAGGTCACGTAGTGAGGTGTCATCTGAACCGAGAGTAGAACCTCCGATTTTTACGACACTGATAGGCACTGTTTTTTTTGTCACAAATTATCCTTCACCGGGTATTAAGTCGTGTAGTCAGCGTTGATCGCTACATATTCTTTGGTGAGGTTACAGCCCCAAGCAGTTGCTTCGAACGCTCCCTTCCCAAGAGATATTTCTATTTTTAATTCTTCTGTATCCATTTTTGCTGATAGTCGCTCCAGGTCAACGTCAAGAGGTGCGCCGCGCCTAAACACTCCGGTACCTGCAATTTCAACATAAAGCAAATCAGGATCAACTTCAGCGCCAGAACGTCCCGCGGCCATTAAGATTCGTCCCCAATTCGGATCATTGCCAGTCACCATGGTTTTTATTAGTGGTGATGAGGCGATAGTTTTTGCGACCAGTTTGGCGTCATTTTCCGAAGCGGCTTCTTTTGCTACCACTTCGATCATTGTTGTGGCACCTTCACCATCAAAGGCGATCTTTCTCACAAGTTCTCGACAAACTTGAAAAATAGCCTGCGACAACAAATTAGCCGCTGGGTGTTCATCACTAGTGATTTGTTCCCCAACCTTGTTCGCGGCGAAAAGAAGCACGGTGTCACTTGTTGAAGTATCCATGTCGATATCAAGCATGTTGAAGGTGCGGTCAACATTTGTGGCGAGTATATTTTGCAACCATTCAGCACCTACGGAGGCATTCGTCGTGAGAAATGCCAACATAGTTGCCATATTGGGATGTATCATTCCTGACCCTTTGGCGCATCCGCCGACCACATATTCAACATTTTCAACTGTGAACTTGATTGCACACTGTTTTGAGGCGGTGTCAGTAGTCATGATTGACCGAGCGAAGTCATCTCCCCCATCTTGATTCAATTGAATTGCATCAATCGCATTTTTGAGCTTATTCATAGGCATTGCTCTACCGATTACACCTGTCGAGGCGTTCAAGATAAGATCTTCACTCGTTTCCAAGGCGACTGATGCGAGTGATGCCATTTCGCCTGCGTCGAGTCTGCCTTGTTCTCCAGTCATGGTATTTGCATTCCCTGAGTTGACCACAACCCCTCTGAATGACTTTCCGTCTTGGAGTAATTTTCTGCTTCGCTGCACGGTCCATCCGGTTACGGAACTTTTCGTGAACATGCCTGCTGTTATGCAGTTTTCAACACCAGCCAAAATCCCTACATCCAAACGAGGCTCATCTCCATAATTTTTGATTCCACCATAGCTCGCGCCGGCCAAGAAGCCAGGTGGAGATGTAACTCCTCCGTCAACTAGCCAAGTGAGATCATTTTGATTTGTCGGATCGTGGACCATGTAATCCCTTGATTTATCCATTATTCTCTTGAGTTGATTATTATAGCTGCTATGGATTATGTAATCAGACCCGCTAAACGCTCGGATTTAGAGGCTATAAATAAGATTTACAATCGGGAAATTCGTGAGGGTACAGCCACATGGCACACGGAGGAATGGTCCGTATCAGAGAGACTTAACTGGTTTCTTTCGCACACTCAGACCGATACGCAACCCATCCTTGTCTGTGTGCAGGGAGGTACGATTGGCGAAACGCTAATCGGGTTCGCATATTTGACAGATTATCGCGGATCTCGTGGAGGTTTCCGATATACACGGGAGAGTACGGTATATATTGACGCTGAGTATCAACGTAAGGGGATCGGTAAGCAGCTTCTCAGCCACTTAATTGAGGAAGCCAGGCGATTGGAACTCCATGTGTTGATTGCCTGGATAGACTCAGCTAATGTGGGTTCGATTTTACTTCACGAAAGTCTCAACTTTGAGCGGATCGGGATTGAACCTGAGACTGGGTATAAATTTGGCGAATGGAGGTCGAACGTAGAAATGAGTTTATTGTTAGATTTCGAGAGCCATGGCAAGTCATAAGGGTCCAAACGAATCGGATAAATCAGCTGCTGATTCTGTAACTGGGCAGGCAGATTTATCCAAGCTCCCATTGTCGCAACTATTAAAGCTCGATCGGACACTAATTTTTTCAGTGTTGCCTATCCCTTTTATTTCCATTGCTCTCGAAAGAGATGAGCGACTCGGGATATTGGTCGCAGCAATCGCTGGCTTTTACGTACTTTTTCTAACCCGAAAGCGTGCTCGATTACGTTGGCTTCTGCTGCTTTTCGGGACGCTTTTTTTCGGCGGGGCAATATTGGGGCTTATAACTGGCAGTGCTCGTATTTTTTTTGCAACGGATCCAATCGAAGATTTTATGACTTCGGCCTTTATGTTCGGATCGATTTTCGTTAATCGGCCGCTGGCTGGGCTATTAATGGAAGAGATGTTTCCTGCCGTTCGTGGAAACATTCGGTCAGAAACTAAATTTCTTAAACAAGTGACAGCGGTAATTGGGTGCGTCAATTTGACTACTGGGCTGATTAGAACCGCACTCTTGTTGAGTTCGATTCCAGTAGAGTACTTTGTATTAATTTCTCGTCCTATTGCTTTTGCCGGATCGGGGATTACCGTATTGCTAGCGCTTTGGCTCCTTCGTAAAAGACGAATGGAAGGATAACTGCATGAGCTCATGCGTTAGTTGAAACACCATTTTTCGGACACTTTCTCACTAGCACGCATTGATCGCATTTCGGCCTACGTGCATTGCATGTTCGCCTCCCATGTTGAATAAGATCCATGTGATAGGCGTATACATTTTTTGGTTTTACTGATTCTTCCAGTAGGGTATGCGCCTTGTCTGCATTCATTTTTATCGGTACGAGACCGAGGCGTTTTGAAACTCGTTCTACATGTGTGTCTACCGGTAAAGTGGGACGTCCGAGCGCGAAGAGCAGGACACATGCTGCTGTTTTCGGTCCTACGCCAGGGAGCGATGTTAGCCAGGCACGTGCCTCTTCGAGCGGCTGGTCTGCAAGGAAATCTAAGTTAAAGTCTGGTTGCAGTCGTTTTATATCTGTAAGTATCTGATGAATACGTTTTGACTTGGTGGGGGCCAATCCACCTGGGCGAATGGCTTCTTCTAAGGTACCTACAGGTGAGTCCAATACACTTTGCCAATTCGGAAATGCTTTCAGTAAATGATGCATCGCCTCGCCCGAATTATGATCAGACGTGTGCTGTGAGAGAACGGTCAGAATCAGCTCAAAAATTGGAGAGTTAGAAATTTGTTGTGGCGGACGCGAGTACTCAACATCTAGAATCGCGATTATTTCTTCTGGTTTCCATAGTTTTTGATTTTGAAGTTTCTTTGGTCGTTGTACACTTGTACTCATGGTTTCTATGTTAGAACTTTTTTAGCGTGAGGAGTTCGACTTGACGAGAGATGAAATAGTTCGCCTTACGGACCTCGCCAGTTGCGGTGGGTGAGGTGCAAAACTAGGACTCGAATCCCTGGCGCAAGTGTTGCGCCCATTACAACAATTATTTTCAGATTCAAAGGATCCAAATCTAATGGTGGGCTTTGAGCAAGCCGATGATGCGGCCGTATATAGGATTTCTGATGAAGTTGCTTTGATTGAAACTCTCGATTTTTTTCCGCCGGTTGTTGATGATGCGTGGACCTATGGAGCGATTGCCGCAGCAAATGCAATGTCTGACGTTTTTGCCATGGGTGGACAAGTCAAACTAGCTTTAAATATCGTGGCTTGGCCTGATAATTTGGAGCCTGCGATTTTAAGCGAGGTGCTTCGAGGTGCTGGCGAAAAAGTGCTGGAAGCAGGTGGAATCGTGGCGGGCGGTCACACGATAGTATCGCCCGAGCCCAAGTTCGGACTTTCTGTCACAGGAGTTGCTGTACCCGAGAAGTTGATCAGGAATAATGGAGCTACACCAGGTGATGTTTTGTGCTTAACGAAACCCATAGGTAGTGGGATAAGCTTGACCGCTTCTAAGAATTCTGTGCCTCAATCTGGTTCTAACTTATCCAGTGTTATTGAATCGATGCTAGAACTTAGTAAGGTTCCATCTGAGTTGGCACTGCTCCATGGTGCAACTGCCATGACCGACATAACTGGATTCGGATTGATCGGGCATTCGGTTGAAATGGCTAACGCATCAGGATGTACTCTTAAAATATATGGCGATACGGTTCCTCTTTTTCCAGACACCCTCGAATTGCTTTCTGCGGGATCGGAATCAAGTGGTTTAAGTAATAATAGGGACGGCCTAAAGAATACAATCAGAGTCGAGTCAACAATATCTGAGCTATTGGAGTCCGCATTTTTTGACCCTCAAACATCGGGACCCTTGCTCATAGCTCTGCCAAAATCTCAAGTTGATGTGTTTTCAGCCGCCATGAAAGAGAGAGAGCT
>Ga0114933_10006033_pt1 | contig 10857 bp, 8 predicted proteins | sample 4SBtaG_FD_89691 | JGI IMG/M metagenome (GOLD analysis project Ga0114933, IMG submission 89691) | Deep subsurface microbial communities from Kolumbo volcano to uncover new lineages of life (NeLLi) - 4SBTROV12_W25 metaG | ecosystem: Environmental > Aquatic > Marine > Volcanic | place: Kolumbo... | reverse complement strand
TTTTTAGTATACTCAATTACTTTTGCTCCTCTTTCAGGATCATATCTTTCACTTGTTGATTCTTCGGAAGAAATAACATCGGTTCCATAAAGACTGTCATACAAGCTCATCCATCTTGCATTTGCAGCATTTAGTGCATACCTTGCATTCATAATTGGTACAACAAGTTGTGGGCCAGCAATACTTGATATTTCTTGATCAATATTTTCAGTTTTAATTTTAAAATCAGGACCTTCTTTTTTAATATAGCCAATTTTCTCAAGAAAGGACTTATATTTATTTAGGTTAAATTCCTTTTCGTAGTTATCCAAATGCCATTTGTCTATGTCCATTTGTAATTTTTTTCTAGTATTAAGTAATTTTTTATTTTTTGGAGCAAGTTCATGAACAACATTACTAAACCCTTTCCAAAAATTGTCTTCGGAAATGTTTGTATTTAGTATGGCCTCTTTATTAATAAAATTATAAAGATCCTCAGAAACTGAAAGATTTTGAATATTTATATATTTTTTTGTCATATTGCTTATTATTAAAGTAAAGTTTTAGAAATAATCTTTAGGATTATTTTCTAGATACTTAATTTAAGTGTTATGTTTTAAGAAAAATTATTATAATAGTAAATTAATAAAATAAAGCCACTTTGTTGCCTTTATTATATAAAATATTGAATTAATGAAAAACTATCTAAATTTTGAAACTGAAGTTAAGGAATTAGAGGCACAATTGGATGCCCTAAAAGATCCTTATAATAAAGAAGGTATTTCTGAGGTAAATACAAATGAAATTGGTTCTTACGAAGAAAAAATAAATAAAAAACTAAAAAAAATTTATTCAGATCTAAATCCATGGCAAATAACCCAGGTTGCCAGGCATGAAGATCGACCCAAAGCTAAATATTTTATAGAAAATTTATTTGAAGATTTTATTTTATTGTCTGGAGATAGATTTTATAGTGAAGATAAATCAGTATTAACTGGTTTTGCTAAATTTAATAACAAATCTATTTTAGTAATTGGACAAGAAAAAGGAGAAAACTTAGAAGAGAGGTTAGATAGAAATTTTGGAATGATGAGGCCAGAAGGTTATAGAAAAAGTATTAGACTTATGGAGCTAGCAAATAAATTTAATATTCCTATAATAACTTTTATAGATACGCCAGGTGCGTATCCTGGTGTAGGTGCGGAAGAAAGAGGGCAAGCTGAAGCAATTGCAAGATCTATAGAGTGCTGCATGAAACTAGAGGTTCCAAATATCTCAATAATTATTGGCGAAGGGGGATCTGGTGGAGCAATAGCTTTAGCTTCAGCTAGTAAAGTAATTATGTTAGAAAATGCAATTTATTCAGTTATATCTCCAGAAGGATGTGCTACGATTTTATGGAGAGATCCAAAAAAAACTCTTGAAGCAGCCTCAGCAATGAAACTAACTTCAAAAGATTTATTTGATTTAAATATTGTAGACGAAATAATAGAAGAACCCATCGGAGGAGCTCATAGAAATCGAGAAAAAATTTTAGATAACGTTAGAGCTTCAATTAAAAAAAATTTAGAAAGTTTTACAAGTTTAAACAAAGAGGAAATAATTTTACAAAGAAAAAATAAATTTTTACAAATTGGAAGAAGTAAGGGTTTTTCCACTAAATCAGATGCATCCTCTGGTCTTGCGCTTAAAAAAATTAATATTAATCATATATTAGAAAAAGTCTTAAAAAATAAAAAGATTTTTTTAAGTTTTGCAGTTGCAATTTCTTTCTTAGCTGGACTATTCTATTTATTATAATGATCCACAACAATTTTTATATTTTTTGTTGCTAGCCGGACATAATTCATTTCTAGGAATTTTTTCACCTTTTTTTAATATTAACAAACATTTTGGATTTTTTGAAGTTTCGTTTTTTTTTTCTTCAATTGTACTATCTGAAATAATTTTAATATTTAAAAGCAATCCAATAAATTGATTCTTCAATTTATTCAAAAGATCTTCAAATAAATTAAATGCTTCTTTTTTGTATTCAATTAAAGGATCTCTTTGACCATATGATCTTAGTCCGATCACCTGTCTAAGTTGTTCAAGATACTGTATATGTGTTTTCCAATTTTGATCAATTATTTGAAGAAAAATTCTTTTTTCTATCTCTTTAGATTGTTCTTCTCCTAAATTAGTTAATCTTTCTTCCCTTTTATTGTTAAATTTTTTTATAACCTCTTCTTTAAATACTGAACTATCTTTAAATTTTAAATTTTCTATTTCTTCCTCTTTGAATGCCGCTCCAAAAGTAGAGAGTAATTTTTTTTCTATGTCAGTATTTTTATTTTTATATTCAATTAATTCTTGAATAATTTGGTTTAGAAAGTTATCTGCAAACTCGTAAGAATTTGAACTCTCCATTACCTTTTTTCTTTGTGAAGAAATAACATGTCTTTGATCGTTTAAAACCGAGTCATAGTTAATAAGTTGTTTCCTAATATCAAAGTTTCTTGCCTCTACTTTTTGTTGAGCTCTTTCTAAACTTTTATCAATCCAAGAATGAGTTATTGCTTCTCCATCTTTTAGGCCAAGTTTTTCAAGAATGTTATTCATTGATTCAGATCCAAAAATTCTCATTAAATCATCTTCAAGACTTACAAAAAAGATAGAATTTCCTTCATCACCTTGTCTACCAGCCCTTCCTCTTGCTTGATTGTCCACTCTTCTGCTTTCCATTCTTTCAGTACCTATAACAAATAGACCTCCTAGTTTTTTTATTTCATCCCTTGATGTTTTATCAGCATTTTTTCCTCCAAGTTTAATGTCGACACCTCTACCAGATATACTAGTTGTGATGATTACAGATTTTTTTGAGCCTGCATTTGCAATAATTTCTGCCTCTTTGTCATGGTTTTTTGCATTTAGAACAATATGATTTATTTTTTTTTTGTTAAATAGTTCTGAATAATGTTCAGATTTATTGATGCTACTTGTAAATACTAAAATTGGTTGTCCTAAATTATATTTTTCGCTTACTAATTTAACAATTGCTTCATCTTTTTCATTTTCAGATCTATAAATTTGATCATTCCAATCTTTTCTAATCATCTGTCTATTTGTAGGAATTGTCACAACATTCAAATTGTAAATTTCATGAAATTCTTGAGCCTCAGTGACAGCAGTACCAGTGCAACCGCATAATTTCTTATATAATTTAAAATAGTTTTGATAAGTAATCGAACCTAAAGTTTGATTTTCAAATTGAATAGGCAAATTTTCTTTTGCCTCCAAACTTTGATTCAAGCCATCTCCAAATCTTCTTCCTGGCATTTTTCTTCCAGATTGCTCATCTATAATTACAATTTCGTTATTTTCAACTATATAATCTTTTCCATTTAAAAAAATATAGTTTGCTCTTAAAGATTGATTAACTAAATGAACTAAAGATAAATTTTCTGGATCATAAAAATTATTATTTTTCAAAAGGCCAGCTTCAGAAAAAATTTCTTCTATACTATCAATACCGCTATTTGTTAAAAGAATATTTCTATTTTTTTCATCAATATCAATGTCATCTTTTTTTAATTTTTTTATTAATTTATTTACAACTATATATTGGTCAGTTTTATCTTCCGATCTACCTGATATGATTATTGGTACTCTTGCCTCGTCGATCAAGCAAGAGTCAATTTCATCTACTATCGCATAATGATGATCCCTCTGAACCATATCTTCTCTAGAAAATTTCATATTATCTCTAAGGTAGTCAAAGCCTAATTCACTATTAGTTGCATAAGTAATATCGCATGAATAATTTTTTCTTCTTTCATCGTCATTTTGTCCGGAATTAATGTGACCACATGTAAGTCCTAAGAAATTGTATATTTTACCCATATTTTCAGAATCTCTTTTTGCAAGATAATCATTAACAGTCACAACATGAACGCCTTTATCTTCAAGAGAGTTTAAGTATGCGGCAAGAGCAATAGTAAGTGTTTTGCCTTCCCCAGTTTTCATTTCAGCGATTTTATTTTGATTAAGAACTATTCCACCAAGTAATTGAACATCAAAATGTCTTTCATTATAAATTCTTTTTGAGGCCTCCCTTACTAAGGAAAATGCTTCCGGAAGTAATTCATTTAATTTATTGCCATTCTTAAGCTTTTGTTTTAATTCCGTTGTTTTTGTTAAAAATTCCTTATCCTGAAGTTTAGAGGTTTTTTCCTCAAGTTTATTAATTTTATCAACAAATTTAGCTAAATTATCCAGTTCTTTTTCGTTAGAGGATTTAAATATCTTTGATATTAAATTTAGCGGATTCAACATATGATTTATTTGTTATTTAAACAAATCTTATATAATCATATTATTAATATTTTAAACATATATGCTTTTTAAAAATGAAAATTATCCAATAAAGTCTAATTCTATTGGATTTTATCAAGATTTAGAACATTTAGACGGTGTAGGAATATCAGCCGTTTCAGCAAATTTATATGAAAATAAAAAAAGAGATGAGTTAGTAATTTTCTATTTTAGAAAAGGTGCTAGTTATGCATCAGTTTACACTCAATCAAATATCAAATCTGAAAATATAAAATGGAATTTAAATAACTGTAAGGATAAAATATATGCGTTAATTGTAAATACACGAAATGCCAACGCGTTTACTGGCAAAGAAGGCTATAAATCAATTAATAATATTGCTTCAATTTTATCAGACTTATTATCAAAAAAACAAATAAATGATGAAGAGTATCCAAAAAAAATTAAAACAAAAAACTTTTTGTTTGCTTCAACAGGAACAATTGGAGAAAGTTTTCCTGAAAATAAAATAAAAGAAGCTATTCCAAATTTAATTAACAATATTAAATATGTACAAAATAAATATATTTGGATGAAGGCTGCTATGGGCATTCTCACAACAGATACAAAACCAAAGTTGTCAATGGAGGAATGCAAGATAGCAGGTACAAATGTCAAAATTTATGGTTTGGCCAAAGGATCTGGCATGATATATCCTGATATGGCAACTACCTTAGGTTTTGTTTTTACAGATGCAAAAATAAGTGGGAGTATTTTAAAGCAATTATTAAAAAAAAATATCCAAAATACTTTTAATGCAATAAGTTGTGATGGTGATACCAGTACAAATGATATGGTTAGCATATTTTCTACAGGTTATGCTAATAACAAAAAGGTTAAATCTTACAAGGATAAGGTTCTTAATGATTTTGATAAATCATTAAATATGGTTTTAAAAAATTTAGCTAAAAGTGTAGCGGCTGATGGCGAAGGGGCATCAAAATTTATAACTGTTAAAGTAGAAAAATGTAAGACTGAAAATGATGCAAAAAAAATTTGTTTTTCAATAGCAAACTCTCCACTAGTAAAAACTGCCATCGCTGGAGAAGATCCAAATTTTGGAAGAATAATTATGGCTGTAGGTAAGTCAAAAGTAAAAATAAATTTAAAGAAACTAAATATTAGTATTGGTTCGAATAAAATTATTGAAAATGGGAAAATCTCTGCGAATTATAAAGAAAGTGATGTTGCCGAATATATGAAATCTTCTGATATAAAAATTAGTGTTCAAGTAGGAAGTGGAAGTAAAGAATTTGAAGTTTACACAATGGATCTCACAAAAAAATATATAGAAATAAATGCCGATTATAGATCATAAAACATTGAAAACTGTGAATTTATTATTAAATAAATATTATGATAAAATATAAACTTAATTGCAAAAGTTGCAAAAATATTTTTGACAGTTGGTTTGCATCTTCAAAAGAATTTGAAAAATTAAAAAAAATGAATTTAATTAACTGTAATATATGTAATTCATTAAAGATAGATAAATCAATTATGTCGCCAAGAATTTCATCTATTTCAAATCTAAAAAATAAAAACTCAACAGTCAAAATAGATGAAGTAAATTTTAAGATAAAAGAATTTAAAACTTATATTAATAAAAATTTTGAATATGTTGGAGAAAATTTTACGCATGAAGCTAGATCAATTCACTATGGTAACAAGAAATCAAAAAAAGGAATTTATGGAAATGCATCATTAAATGATATTAAAGAACTTAAAGATGAAGGAATAGAAACAGCGCTTATTCCATGGATTAATAATAAAGATAATTAAACTCTTTTAAATTTACTAATGTAATTAACTTCAGTATTTTTGCCCACACTCCATTTATCTTTGAGAATGTTATAAGTTAATCCATTAGTTTCTAATAGATTTAATTTATTTTTTTCACATATGATTTTTAATTTTTGTGGTTCTACAAAATTAAACCAATCGTGAGTTCCTACAGGTAACCAATTTAAAATATATTCAGCACCAATAATTGCAAATAAATAAGATTTAAAAGTTTTGTTTATTGTTGCGACGAACATTATTCCATTTTTTTTTAAAAGAGCTGAACTTGATTTTATGAAAAAATTTAAATCGTTCACATGTTCAACAACTTCCATATTTAAAATTACATCAAATTTTTTTTTTGGCTTTAATTTTTCAGGAGAAGAACAAAAATATTTTATTTTTAAATTACTTTTTTTGGCATGTAATTTTGCAATATTTATATTTTTTTTTGAGGCATCTATTCCAGTTAATTTACCACCAAGTCTATGCATCGGCTCAGTTAGCAGTCCACCACCACAACCAACGTCTAATATTTCTAAATTTGAAAATGGTTTTTTTTTATTTTTAATATTGAATTCTTTAATAATGTTATTTTTTATATATTCTATTCTTGCCGGATTAAATTTATGCAAAGGCTTAAATTTACCTTCAGGATTCCACCATTCTTTAGCTAGACTACTAAATTTTTCTATTTCTTCTTTATTTATTGTGTTATTAGCCATAAAATTTTTGAATTTAATTTAATAATATTTTTTTAATAAAAGATAATATAGGAAATAACAATGAAAATTGTAGTATTAAAATTTGGTGGAACTTCTGTTGGAACTATAGAAAGAATAAAAAATGTTGCAAAAATTGTTATTGGTTATTTAAATAAAAGACACAAAGTTATTGTTGTGTCCTCCGCAATGAGTGGAGAAACGAATAAACTAGTAAAATTAACTAAAAAAATTTCAAAAAACTTCATTTCTTCCGAGTATGATTCAATTCTTGCAACAGGAGAGCAAATCTCTTGCTCTTTGATAGCGGGCAGACTTTGTGACGAAGGTTATCTTGCAAGATCATGGTTAGGTTGGCAGATTCCAATATTTACAATAGGAAATCATTCCTATTCAAGAATTGTAAATATAAATAAAAAAAATATTATTAATTTTTTAAAAAAAGGTGGAGTACCAATAATAGCAGGCTTTCAAGGAATAAACTCTGAAAATCGTATCACGACAATTGGTAGAGGAGGATCAGACGCAAGCGCTATAATGTTAGCTAAATTTTTTAAAGCTCAGAAATGTATTATATATACCGACGTTGATGGTGTTTATACAACAGATCCAAATGTAATACCAAAAGCAAAAAAAATTAGAAAAATATCATACGAAGAAATGTTAGAATTATCATCTTTAGGTGCTAAAGTTATGCAACCTCATTCAATTCAAGATGCTAGACTTAATAGAATAGATATTGAAGTCCGTTCTTCATTCAAGAACGTAGCAGGTTCATTAATTACTAAAAGAAAAAATATATCTAAAAATAATATTATTAGAGGCGTTTCATTTACAAAAAATGATGCAAAAATTACACTTGTTGGTGTTAAAGATAGACCTGGGGTAGCAGCATCTATTTTTGAACCACTATTTAAAAATTCTATCAATGTAGATATGGTTGTTCAAAACATATCATCAAATAAAAAAGAGACGGATTTAACATTTACTATTAAAAATGAAGATTTAACAAAAACTAAAAAATTAATTAAAAAAAACAAAAAAATAAAATTTAAAAATATTAATATAGACGAGAAAGTATCCAAAGTTTCAATTGTCGGAGTAGGAATGATTACTACTCCAGGCGTAACTTTTAGAATGTTTAATGCTTTAGCAAAAAAAAATATAAATATACTAGTTATTTCAACATCAGAAATTAAAATATCGGTACTAGTTGATAGAAAAAATATAAAAAAAGCAGTTGATGTGCTTCATAAAGAATTTAAATTAGATTACTAAGTTAACACTCATGAGCGTCAGACCATTTAGAGATATTAACCGAAAAAAAACTAAAGTAGTTTCTGTTGGAAAAGTTAAAATTGGAGGTGATAATCCAATTTCAGTACAATCAATGACCAATACAAAGACTACAGATATTACATCAACAATTAATCAAATAAATAAAATTGATGAAGAGGGTGCTGATTTAGTAAGAGTGTCTTGCCCTGACAAAGAATCATCTTTAGCATTAAAAGAAATTACTAAAAATATTAAGCTTCCAATTATTGCGGACATACATTTTCATTACAAAAGAGCTTTAGAGGCAGCAGATAATGGAGCTTCTTGTTTAAGAATAAATCCGGGAAATATTGGTGATAAAAATAAAGTTAAAGATGTTGTGACTGCAGCAAAAAATAATAACTGCTCAATAAGAATAGGTGTAAATGCTGGATCGCTAGAAAAAGATATCTTAGAAAAATATAGAGAACCATGTCCAGAAGCATTAGTAGAAAGTGCTATAAGAAATATCAATATTCTTGAGGACATAGATTTTTTTAATTTAAAGGTGAGCGTTAAATCTTCGGATGTATTTTTATCTTTATGGGCATATCGACAACTTTCAAAAAAAATTGATTACCCTTTGCATTTAGGAATTACAGAGGCAGGAAGTTTTATTCCAGGCAGTATTAAATCATCAATTGGCCTTGGAACATTATTGTTAGAAGGAATAGGTGACACGATAAGAGTATCCTTATCTGATGATCCTGTTAAAGAAGTACAAATAGGAAATGAAATTCTTAAGTCTTTAAATTTAAGAGAAAGAGGCATTAAAATTATTTCTTGTCCTTCTTGTGCAAGACAAGGCTTTAATGTTATTGAAACTGTTAAGTTATTAGAGGAAAAACTTTCACATATAAAAACACCAATAACATTATCTATTATTGGATGTGTGGTGAATGGACCAGGAGAAGCAGCATACACTGATTTTGGTTTAACCGGAGGAGGAAAGGATAATCACATGTTGTATATAAGCGGAAATCAAATCAAAAAAATTTCCACCAATGAAATGATCGACAGGATAGTTTCCTTGATTGAAAAAAAAGAATTAGAACAAAAAAAGAATCTAAATTTACGCAAGTAATCTAATGTCTATACCATTAAACAGAATATTAGAAATTATAAAAAAACATAAAAAATTAGAAAAAGATTTATCCACAACAAATTTAGATAGCAAGTCTTTCTCTCAAAAGTCTAAAGAGTATTCAAGTCTAAACGAAATAGTTAAATATGCAGTAGAATATTCAAATTTTGATAAAAATAAAAAAGAACTAGAAAAAATTATATTAGATAATAGTGGGGAAGAAGAAATCAAAGAACTGGCGAAGACAGAATTAAGTGAAATACTAAAAAAACATAATGAAAATGAAAAAAAACTTAAAGTATTTATGCTACCAAAAGATGAGGCTGATACAAAAAATGCAATTTTAGAGATTAGAGCAGGCACAGGCGGTCTTGAAGCAAGCTTATTTGCTTCAGATTTATTTAAAATGTATGAAAAAGTATGTAGTAAGAAGAATTGGGTTTTAGAAGTAATTAATTTATCCAGAAGTGACGCGGGTGGTCTAAAGGAAGTTATTGCTTCTATAAAAGGAAAAAATATTTATTCATTGCTAAAATATGAAAGTGGAGTTCATAGAGTGCAGCGTGTTCCTGATACAGAAACTCAAGGACGAGTTCATACCTCCGCTGCTACAGTTGCAGTACTCCCAGAAGCCGAGGAAGTTGATGTTAAAATTGAGGAAAAAGATTTGAGAATAGATGTTTTTAGAAGTAGTGGACCAGGTGGTCAAAGTGTAAATACTACAGATAGCGCTGTTAGAGTAACTCATATACCAACTGGAATTGTAGTTAGTCAACAAGATGAAAAATCTCAAATAAGAAATAGAGAAAAAGCCTTAAAAATTTTACGCTCAAGATTATATGAATTTGAGAGAAAGAAAATTGATGAACAGCGTTCACAAGATAGAAAAAGTAAAATTGGATCTGGCGATAGATCTGAGAGAATAAGGACATATAACTTTCCACAAGGCAGGGTTACTGATCATCGTATAAATCTTACTCTCCACAAACTTGAAGAATTTATGCAAGGAGAAATTTTTGATGAAGTGATTGAAAGTTTAAATCTTCAAGAACAAGAAGAACAGTTAGAAAGTTTGAGTTAATGAACTATAGGAATTTAATTGATAAAGGATCTTCAATTTTAAAAAATTACTCAATTTTAACAGCTAATATTGATGCAGAATTATTGCTTTCAATTTCACTTAATAAAACTAGAGAAAACATATTATTAAATTTAGAAAAGAAGCCAAATACTCAAGAAATAAGAAATTATATTAAACTAATTAATAGAAGAAAAAAAAAAGAACCAGTTTCTTTAATAAGTGGAAAGAGATTTTTTTGGAAAAATGAATTTATTGTAAATAATCATGTTTTAAGCCCAAGATTTGAAACAGAGCTTTTGGTAGAAGAAGTATTAAAAAAATTTAATCGAACAAAAAATATAAATGTTTTAGATATTGGCTTAGGTTCGGGCTGTATATTAATTTCTATATTAAAGGAAAAAAAGAATTGGATAGGCACAGGTATAGATATTTCATCTTTAGCCCTTAAACCTGCCAAAATTAATGCAAAAATACAACAGGTCGATAATAGAATTGAATTTATTAAATCTGATGTTGACAAATTGTGTGACAAAAAATAT
>Ga0114933_10006031_pt1 | contig 10857 bp, 9 predicted proteins | sample 4SBtaG_FD_89691 | JGI IMG/M metagenome (GOLD analysis project Ga0114933, IMG submission 89691) | Deep subsurface microbial communities from Kolumbo volcano to uncover new lineages of life (NeLLi) - 4SBTROV12_W25 metaG | ecosystem: Environmental > Aquatic > Marine > Volcanic | place: Kolumbo... | reverse complement strand
GAATGGCATCATCTGCCTGAGCATAGGCTGCGCCTTTACCAAGAATAATTAATGGTCGCTCAGCACTTTTTAGTAATTCAAGGGCTCGCTCGACGGATTCAAGAGCGGGAATTTGAGCTGGTGCAGGGTCAATAACTTTAATTAGTGATTGATTTCCCTTCTCGGCATCCATGACCTGTCCGAAAAGTTTAGCCGGGAGATCCAGATAAACTCCGCCAGGTCTCCCTGAAACAGCAGCACGGATTGCTCTTGCTACGCCAATACCTATGTCCTCTGCATGCAGTACGCGAAAGGCTGCTTTGCAGAGGGGTTTAGCAATAGCTAACTGATCCATCTCTTCATAGTCCCCTTGCTGCAGGTCGACAATTTCACGTTCGGATGAGCCTGAGATCAGGATCATTGGAAAGCAATTTGTCGTCGCATTTGCCAGAGCGGTTAGTCCGTTAAGGAATCCAGGAGCAGAAACCGTAAGGCAGATTCCTGGGCTTTTAGTGAGATAGCCAGCGATGGCTGCTGCATTTCCTGCATGTTGTTCATGGCGAAAGGCAATTACGCGTAAACCTTCAGCTTGAGCCATACGGCCAAAATCAGTAATGGGAATACCGGGCACGCCATAGATTGTTTCTACCCCATTGAGTTTCAGTGCGTCAATGATGAGGTGAAACCCATCAGTTTGTTCACGCTGGTCTTCAGTTACTTCTGATTCACTAAGCTTTTCTGCAGGAACGCTTACCATGAGATGCTCCGTTTAAGTTTTTCCTAATCTAGGTTTGTTGTTAAGTTATTCCAAATAATCTGCGTAGTTGTCAATATGCTCAGCTAAACCGAAACAGTGCTCATATACAAGCCGTTCGGCTAGTTCAGTGTTACGATTTTCTATAGCCTCAATGATATGCATGTGATCAATGATTGAACGTTTCATTCGATCACGCTCCATAATTGTTTGGGCGCGAATAGCGCGCATGTGGACAAATAGGGTGTCAGACATTTCTTTGAGCAACTTGTTTTTGCTCAACGCAATGATGTTTTGATGAAAACGAATATTTGTATTTGAATATTCATCTATTCGAGCCTCAGCTCCCTGTGCCGTTTCAAAAGTGACAAATAATTTTCGTAGCTGAGCTATTTCTTCATCTGTTGCTACTTTTGTTGCTAATCGTGCAGCCATGCCTTCGAGTGCTGCCCAGACAGAAATAATCTCAAGTATTTCATCTTTCGTTTTGCGTACCACGAAAGCCCCACGACGGGGTACTGTTTCTACAAGACCTTGCTGTTCTAGTCTTGAAATGGCTTCACGAACAGGGGTGCGGCTGACACCTAAGTCTTCTGCAAGGCGCCTTTCATCAAGTCGTGGAGGTTCATCACCCGTATATATATCCATGGTCATGATCGCATCCCATAAAGCTCTGTATACCTTTTCCTTCAATACGACGGAGCTTTGCACGGGACTGAGATGCAATTGAGTAGCAGCCATAGATAGTGTCTGTTCTTTTTTTTAGATAGAAGTGTTACCTGGTATACCGTATACCAAGCTTTATTCGTGGGCAAGCAAGTTCTACGCTTTTAGTCATACTGTTAGAACAATTTTCCCAAAGTGAGCACTGTTTTCCATGATTTGATGGGCTTCTGCTGCTTTTTCTAAGGGTAAGACTTGGTGAATCAGAGGTTCAATATCTCCCTTTGCAAGAAGGGGCAAAACATCATGGCTGAATTGTTTTGTAATACTAGTTTTTTCTTCTACCGGTCTTGATCGAAGTACTGAACCAAGAATCTGTTGGCGCTTTACCATTAGAGGAGCTAAGTTAATTTCAGACTTATGACCACCCATTAAGCCAATAATGACTAATCTCCCACCGACAGCGAGACATCTAAGATTCTGGGTAAGATAACCGCCACCAATGTGGTCCAGAATAACATTGACTCCTTTTTTCTTTGTTAAGGTTCGGACAGCATCTGCGAAATCATCATTTTTATAGTTAATGACGTGATTTGCTCCTAATGCCTTAACCCGCTCAATTTTGCCAGGAGAAGCTGTCACGATTATTGAGACTTCGGGCATTAATTTTTTGCATAGTTGAATGGCAGCGGTATTTACACCCCCACCCCCACCATGAAGAAGCGTTGTTTCGGCGTTTTCTAAACGTCCGAGCATAAAAACATTGAGGTATGCGGTGATGTAGGTCTCACAAACACAGGCGGCCTCCTCAAAGGTCATTGACTCAGGAATTCTTATTAAGTGATTTGCATAGGCAGTGGCATATTCTGCATACCCACCACCCCCAACTAGAGACATTACGCGTTCCCCAATTTCGAAGCCCGCAACATTAGGACCCAATTCGTCGATAATGCCAGCTACCTCTAAACCTAAGATTGGGGAATCTCCCGGTGGTTGGTTGTAATTTCCCTCTCGTTGGATGATATCCGCACGGTTGATTGTGGTTGCTGATACTTTAATAACAACCTGATCTTTTTCTGCAGTAGGTTTTTCAGTTTCACCTATCAGTAATACGCTGGCATCCCCAAATTTTTCTTGTAGTATGGCTTTCATAATCATCCTCAGTATTTGGCGCCTGTATCCTAGCTAATTAGAACTCTATAATCTTTATTTAATTGACTTCTATTTTTAGGTTTTATACTTAAGTATCAGAACAGGTTCTTAATCTAAATTACTATTTCTCAGTGATAGAAGCTCATAATGGGCATTGTTTCGCAGAGTTGTTGCTATTTTGAGTGCGACTCATAAAAATAATTAGGAGATTGTGATGCGTGGGGTTTATCTATTTTTATCTGGGGTTTTAGTCGCAGTTGTTACTCAATTTGCAATTGCCCAGAGCCAAAATCAAGGCGTCGTTCGCATGAATCATGTAGGTATAAGCTCCTCGAATCTTGAAGAGACTATTAGCTATTACACGGAAACTTTAGGTTTCCCAGAAGCATTTAGGGTTGCTAATGATCAAGGAGATGTAGTGTTAGTTTATGTTCAGGTAAGCACAAACTCATTTTTAGAGCTACAAAGATCAAACGAGCAACGTCCGCCAGGAATTAGTCACTTTGGCATAGTTGTAGAGGATATGGACGATGCAATCGAGATGTGGAGAGGGCGTGGACTAGAGGTTGAGGATCCCAGAGTAAGCGGTACCAAGGCTGTGCTATCAAATATTTATGATGCAAATGGCATACGTATGGAATTACTGGAGCTACCAGCGGGTTCTGCTCATGCTCAGGCAACCGCGCGTTGGCGTTCGCAGTCGGCAGCTGCGTGGCGATAGTTAATCTCAGAATGAAACGGATGCTTACTATGCATATTGGGAGATGTATTTTTTTTACTACAACTTCCTGGGTTCTCTTTGGTTGTTCTGAGTCATTGCCGCCGTCAGTACACCAGGCGACAGGGATCAAGATAGGTGAGGTCACAGATAGCGAGGTTATCGTTTGGACTCGACTTACTCGCAATGCGGCACGAGTTGATTTTGGTGCTCCAGTGCCGGACACCTTGTATATCCATCCTGATAGTGGTGATCTTGTTCAAGATCCTATTTGGCCTGCAACGCCATCCGATTGGATTCCTGTAGTTGAGTATCCAGAGGGGGCAACCTTAGAAACTATTGAAGGTGCAGTGCCAGGTATGGAGGGTGAAGTTCGGGTTCTTTACCGAGAACTTGGAATGGCTGATTGGGAAACCACCCAATGGGATGCAGTTAATCCCGACAGGGATTTTACAAAACAGTTTCATATAATTGGTCTGAGATCTTTAACAGAATATGAATTACGGGTAGAGGGGCGTGCGTTCGGTGGGGTTAGCGCAAGTTCTGTTTTGAATGGGAATTTTAAAACCGCGCCTCTGTCAGAAGAGCTGGCCCGAGTGGTTTTTGTGGCTACTACAGGACAGGCCTACCCAAACCAGGATGCAGAAGGCGGTGGCTTTAGAATGTATTCGGCGATACTTGATTTATCACCTAGTTTTTTTGTGCATACAGGCGATATTCTTTACTACGACCAATGGGCGAAGAATATTGACCTAGCTCGTTGGGGTTGGGCCAGAATGTTTAGTCTTCCTACCAACTTTGCTTTCCATCAAAAAGTTCCAAGTTATTTTATGAAGGATGACCATGACACTTGGTCTAACGATAGTTGGCCTACTCAGGATAGTCGTTTCATGGGAGATTTTACTTTTTCGCAGGGTCAGTCTATTTTTTTAGAACAAGTTCCGATGGGAGATTTAACCTATAGAACGTTTCGGTGGGGGAAGGATCTTCAGATCTGGTTGGTAGAAAACCGTGATTACCGTAGCGCTAACATAGACCCAGATGGGCCTGAGAAAACAATTTGGGGTGTAGATCAAAAAGCGTGGTTTATGAATTCTGTTAGGGAATCAAATGCAACTTTTAGGGTTCTTATTAGTCCAACCCCCATGTTAGGTCCTTACAATGAAGGTGAGATAGACAACCATACGAACATTGAAGGTTTTTTCCATGAGGGAGAGGAAATTCGTGAATTCTTATCGTCCCAGGACAACATGCTAGTTATCTCGGGTGATCGACATTATCAGTATGTTATTGAGGATTCTTTGACCGGCATAAGAGAATATGCCACTGGACCTTCTACTGACGCTCATGCCCGTGGTTGGAATGCTAGCGATATCCGTCCGGAACATCGTTACCTTAATATCGTTGGAGGGTTTCTCTCAGCAACCACAGAGCGTCTTGAGGGAAGGCCTACACTGACCTTGCGTCATCACGATGTTGATGGGTTGATTCTAAATGAAGATATCCATGTTGCTGAGTGACTTATTGAAGATCATGTCTTGCTCTAGCTGGTAGCGAGCTCCGCATCATGTACTATACGGTTCAAATAAAGAGTTAAACGAGGGTCCTCTTAGCATGAGTAATGAATCTCCAGAGGTTGCTAGTTCTGATAAGAATTTTAATTCCTTAGAACTCCCATCAATGACCCCGGCGAATCTGATTCGTCAGTTCGGACCTGGGATGATTTTAATGATGACTGGTATAGGTACCAGCCACCTTGTGACAGCTCCTGTGGCAGGCGGCCGTTTTGGTTACGCTTTGCTATGGTGCATACCCATTGCATATATCTTCAAGTATTACGGTTTTGAGATGGCTTTTCGCTTTACTCATGCCACGGGACGTAGCATGTTGGATGCTTACGCTACAGCCTGGAAGAAAATCCCAGTTTGGTATGTCCTCATAACAACAATTATCCAATCGGGAATTGGGCAGGCTGGACGATTAATTGCAGCAGCGGCTGTCCTGTTTTATTTGTTTCGAGAATTTTTTGGTGTGGACATTCCAGGTTTAGGGGATGATCTTGAGTTAGGGTTCTATGGTTTGATAATAGGTATTAGTTCGGTATGGATTCTCCTCAATGGAAAATATGAAGCAGTCGAGCTAGTTACAAAGGTAGCAGCAGGTATTTTATTGATTTGTAGTTTGGGTGTGTATGTTGTGAGCCCAGCTCCGGTTAGCGAGTTTGTACATTTTTTCCAGCTCGATACTCCTGAGGGCTCCTGGCTAATAATTGCTTCATTTTTGGGTTTATTACCTACTGGTATAGATGTTTCATTACAGGCTTCGGAATGGGGTAAGGCCAAGAAAGTTGGAATGGGCCGGATTCGTCAACAGCTTGAGGATGAAGGTATTGCGCCACGCTTTAATGCATTCTCCAGTGCTAAGGAAGATCTTTCTGTACATACAAAACTTATGCCTCCCCATGCTTTGGAATACTGCAGAAGGTGGTTCAAAATTGGATTGATAGATTTTCGTGCAGGCCATGTGATCTCATTTTTCCTTGTTTGTATCTTTTTGCTTTTGGCGGCTGTTTGGATGTTTCCAAGTGAGGTCCAAGGTAATGCTGTGATGGGTGAAATAGCCCGAATCTTCACAGATAGTGTTGGTCCTGGAATGATGATTGTATTTCTAGTTGGCGCTATGGCAGCGACCTACTCAACAGCATTTAATTATTTTGATGGATGGCCAAGGGTTGTTGGGGCCTGCTGCCGTAACCTTTTTAAGGCTACTGCAAATCGTTCTGGCACAACGAAAGCGGAGCTAAGTTCAGAGGATCTGAGTTGTTGGTATTCTGAGTACAACATATATCGTTTGAGCATGGTTTTCTCCTTGATAACGTCAGCAACATTTATTTTGTTTGTCCCTCGTCCAGTATTTTTAGTGCTCGTAGCTTCTGCGCTAGCTTACTTTGTTGCTCCAGTGATTTTTTTCCTAAATTTATATTATTGCTTCACTGTAATTCCTAAAGATGATAAAACTTTTTATCCCTCTGCTTTTGCGAAGTGGTTTGGTTGGTTTAGCCTGATTGTATTTACAGGACTTTCCTTAGTCTTGATTTGGCAACAGTTGATTCCAAGGGTAGTGGCGTTTTTTGGTGGTTAGCCCATTTTCTAAAAACCTTAAAAATGCCATGCTTATCGTTTAGTATGCGCGTCCAGTGTGCGCAGTTCTAAATCTAGTTAAGGATTGTTTTTGTTTCAGAATTTAAAACCTTTGCCTCCAGATGCAATCATTGGCGTCATGGCTTTGTTCCGTGAGGATGATGATCCTAATAAGGTGGATCTTAGTGTTGGCGTATATCAGGATGATAATGGAAATACGCCAATTCTTGAGGCCGTTAGAATTGCTGAGCAACAGATTCTTCAGGAACAGAGTACCAAATCTTACGTTGGGATAGCTGGAAACATAGGGTTTAACAGGAGGATGGAAATGATGCTCTTTGGAGAGAGTCATCCCGCCCTAAAAGCTGGCCGAATTTCATCAGTTCAGACCCCTGGTGGTAGTGGTGGGTTGTGTGTTGCTGGCCACTGCGTTGTCCGTGCTAAACCAGATGCCCGGGTATGGTTAAGTGACCCATCTTGGCCAAACCATTTGCCGTTACTACGACTATCAGGTTTGAATCTTGAGCAGTATTCCTATTATGACTATGAGAACCATTGCATTAATTTTGAAGCAATGACGGAAAAATTTAATACATTAGGTTCTGGTGATTTAGTGTTACTCCACGGGTGTTGCCACAATCCTTGTGGTGCGGACCTTTCTCAGGATCAATGGAATTACCTTGTACGCCTTTTTAAGAAGCGGGGTATTGTTCCGTTTATTGATTTAGCCTATCAAGGCTTATCTGAGGGGTTAGAGGAAGATGCCTATGGCGCCCGGTTAATGGCCGAACAGTTGGATGAGGTTATCGTTGTAACCTCATGCTCTAAAAACTTGGGGTTATATCGTGAGAGGGTAGGGATGATAAGCCTCATATCTAAGGATGCAGAACAGGCAAAAGCAGCTCAATCCAATCTAGGCAATGTGGCAAGGGGCATCTATTCTATGCCTCCTGACCATGGAGCAGCGGTAGCTGGGAGAGTATTGAGCGACCAAAAGCTTCATCAATTATGGGTGGAGGAGCTTGGTGAAATGAGGATGAGACTTAATGCTTTTCGAAAGCTTTTTGTTGAAAAAATGGAAGAAAGGAATGCGTCGCGGGATTTTTCATTCATCGCTCAAGAAAGAGGTATGTTTTCGTTTCTTGGTTTATCTCGCGAGCAGGTTATTCGGTTACGTGAGGAATTCCATGTTTATATGGTGGAGTCGAGCCGGATCAATATTGCGGGCCTTAACAAGTCAAATATTGATTATGTGGCAGATTCTATTGTTGCTGTTCTCTAAGACCTTCTTGATTGCCTGATGGCAATGCTTCCCCCACCATACAATCGGCTGCTTATCCCAATTTATTTGCCATCTCTTTTGATGGCTGTGTCCCACCAAGCGATACTTTTATTATTGCCGCTTTACGCTCTTGAGCTGAGCGGTAGTGTTTCATTTGCAGCCTTGATAATGGGTTTACGGGGATTTGGTGTCTTTCTTTTTGATGTGCCTGCAGGCGTTTTAGTTGGCAGGTTGGGTAGTAAGTTAGTTCTTTTTGGTGGATTGGGAACACTTTCGATAGGTATGTTTTTATTAGCTATAGCTACGGAGCATTGGGTTGTAGCATTAATAGTTATTGCGTTAGGCGCTGCACATGCGGCATGGTTCCTAGGTTGGTTATCACATGTTACGGCTACTTGTTCGCCTAATGAACGTGGTCGTGCGACATCAGTAGTGGCGGGCATACAACGTTTTGGAGCATTCATAGGGCCATTGGTAGGTGGAGTGATTGCACAGGGGTTTGGGTATCAGACTGCTTTTTTTGTGGGCGGGGTGATTGCCGCCGCCGCCGCCATTCTCTCATTCCTATTTACAGACAATACTCACAAACCCAGCACAACAGATTCGAATTATATTAAAACTATCGGGAAGATTTTCAGATCAAATAAGCGAATCTTGTCAACGGCTGGTTCTGTGGCGCTTATATTCCAGTTTATGAGGGCTGTACGACAGTTACTCATACCACTCTTTGGTGTAATAGTGGGGTTAGATGCGGCTACTATCGGACTAATCTATGCTCTTTCAGCGGCTGTCGATATGTCGATGTTTTATCCTGTTGGGGTTGTTATGGACCGATGGGGCAGAAAATGGACAGGTATGCCTAGCGTATTATTTTTTATAATTGGTTTTATAACGCTACCACTTTCGCAAGGATTCTATTCGTTACTTTTGGCTGGAGTTTTGCTTGGCTTTGCAAATGGTCTAAGCGTAGGCCTTGTGCAGATCATAGGTATGGATTTAGCACCTATGAATGCTCGCGGTGAATTTCTTGGTATTTGGAGGCTTATTAGTGATGCAGGTTGGGCAGCAGGACCATTGCTAGCAGGAGTCTTGGTTGATATAGCAAGCCTTTCAGTAGTGAGTTTTTCAACTGCTGGGTTAGGTTTGTTTGGCGGGCTAATATTTCTAGTAATGGTGCCAGAAACCCTTAAGCTCTCAAGGGACCGCATTGCAAATGAATCCTAACTTTATACCCTGAATATTGCGTGCAGCATTATCACTAAAACACCATGATTTTTTTAGGAATACGATAGTGACCCTGATATAGGGGTTTGACGATTGTATTCATATAGGTCCAGGGCCTGTCGGGCTACTTTCTCGGTATCGTATGGCCCAGTCCAATTATAGCGTTCATCATGCCAATACCAGCCTACCGGCCAAGGTTTCTCCGCATGCTTTGTTATATACCAGGGTGAAGCCCAATATCTTGGATTTCGCTGTTGCGACATAATCTTTTATCTAAAATCAAGCCTAAGGTTCACAGGCAATTTTGCTATTAAACATTAAACGGTCTTAAAAAATCCCATAGTCTATTATTTCTTCAAAGTAGCCATTTACCGTTAGGGTTACCACTACAGGAAATTCATTATAGTTAAGCCAGTACCAACCGTGTTCGCCAGAAAACGGTGCAACTAAAGAACCATCATTGCCAGACCCTTCCTGATGCTCTTCGTAACGTACCCAGAAATCCGTACCAAACTCGGGGCTGTGTCCATGGAAGTCAGAATAAATATCACCTTGATCAACCTCCCAGGAGTAAAGAATGACTTTTCCTTCTTCAAGTAGGGCCTTTATCTCAGTTTCTTCTTCCGCCCCGATTGGAATTTGAAGAGTTCGTGTTTGGTGGGCCATTGTTTCATCTTGATGTATCGCAGGGTTCGGTAGTGGAACTGGATCTCCAAAGTCTGGGATTTCAACTTCTGTTACTCGCTCATTACCGCCAATAACGTCCGTGATTTCAATTGTACGGGTAGGTGCAGAATTCATTGCGCTGAGCCCTAAGAGTCCTCCCAGACCCAGGGGATCAATGTCATATTCTGCCGGCAGAATAACCGCAATTAATAGTAGTGCTCCTACCATTGCCGCAATCAAAACACTTCTTAATAAATTCTTATTTGATCCAGATTGTGAGGATTCAGACATTTTTCAATTCTCTTTAATTTAGCGTTACGCCATAGTGTGACATGACCCAACGGATGGGCCAACTATGGATTTTAGTTATTTGCTGTTTCTATGACTGAAGTAGAAGTTCGCTCTATATTAGGGGGATATAAATTACGACTAGCCAACCATTCTTTTACAGCCGGTCCTGTGCCCCTTTCCCATGGCCTGAGTTTTTCAATTGCTACTTCTTTATAGGACGTAAGCTCTTCATCACAAAGCGTAATTTTTCCTGCCTCACCAGTTAAGTGAAAGGCAAAAATAATTTGTCCCATTTGATTGAAAGGATAAGCCCCTAAGTAGCTAGTAACATTTGCCTTGATTCCAATTTCTTCTTGGACTTCACGAACGATTGCATTTTCTGGCTTTTCATTCATCTCTAAAAATCCAGTTACTAGGCCGTACCAGTCTTTTGGCCATCCATGGCTTTGCACGAGAATGACCTGACCGGCGCGTTCTACAATACCTGCAACGACAGGTGTAGGGTTTCCCCAGTAGACGAAGCCACATGATTCCAGAGGACATGCCTTACGAATTAAACCGCCCAATGATTGGTCTGTTAGTTTTGTTTGGCAGGATGGACAATATTTGTAGCTAGCCTGACTCATAAAAATATTTTTCCGTATTTTTTGAATGGCCATACTAACTGCATATGCGCAGAATTTTTAGTTCTGAAACGCTAACATACGGTGATGACAAACATACCAATATGTAGAGCGCCAGATTGGGCTACACGCAAACCTGTTTTTTCTCCACCAGCAAATGCTTGCGATGCACACTGCCACATTTTTGGTCCAGGAGATAAATATCCTTATGCAGTAGGGCGAAGCTATACACCACCGGATGCACCGCTTGAACAATTTAAAAAACTTCAGTCGATCCTAGGTCTTGAACGAGCTGTACTTGTAAATGCCAGTTGTCATGGAACAGATAATTCGGTGATTCTTGATGCGATTGCGCAAAGCGATGG
>Ga0114933_10006029_pt1 | contig 10864 bp, 12 predicted proteins | sample 4SBtaG_FD_89691 | JGI IMG/M metagenome (GOLD analysis project Ga0114933, IMG submission 89691) | Deep subsurface microbial communities from Kolumbo volcano to uncover new lineages of life (NeLLi) - 4SBTROV12_W25 metaG | ecosystem: Environmental > Aquatic > Marine > Volcanic | place: Kolumbo... | reverse complement strand
TGGTCTCGCCGCTTACAGCCGCTTCCCAATAAGGTAGTTGGCTCAAATTATTCCGTACTTCAAACATATGATGGCAAGGCCCGAAGCCTAGCCGCTCCAATGCCAACTTCAACGAATTCGTGCCAGTTCTACCAAATCCGGCACCAACAACCGTCAACGGCATGCTTCTAATCCTCCTATTTGGCAGACTCTTCTTCCTCGGCCGTTTCCTGCTGACGCGCCCACATCTCCGCGTAGGCGCCACCGCGTTCTAACAATGTGACGTGATGGCCACGTTCGACGATCCGGCCCCTCTCCAAAACGAGGATCTCGTCCGCATCGATTATAGTAGACAACCGGTGTGCAATCACCAGGGTCGTGCGGTCACTCGATACCTCGCGCAAGCTCTCCTGGATTTCCTTTTCCGTGTGCGTATCCAGCGCAGAGGTAGCCTCGTCAAATAACAAAATTGCCGGTTGCTTCAGGATCGTACGCGCAATAGCAACGCGCTGTTTTTCACCACCGGACAGTTTCAATCCACGCTCCCCTACCCCGGTCTCATAGCCGTCGGGCAGGTCCTCAATGAAGTCATGGATGCGCGCCATTCGTGCTGCCTGTTCCACTTCCGCGCGACTGGCGTCGGTCCGGCCATAGAGGATGTTGTAGTAAATCGTATCGTTGAAGAGCACCGTATCCTGCGGCACGATACCTATCGAAGCGCGCAGGCTTTCCTGGGTGATATCGCGAATATCCTGTCCGTCGATACGCACGCTACCCGCCGTGACATCGTAGAAGCGAAAGAGGATGCGGCTCAGCGTCGATTTGCCGGCGCCACTGGGACCGACAATCGCCACAGTCTTGCCCGGCGGTACAGTGAAGGAGACACCTTTCAGGATTGGGCGCCTTGTGTCGTAGTTGAAATCGACATCTTCAAACCGCACTTCCGCACCGTTCACGGCGAGTGGTTTAGCTTCCGGCTTGTCGATAATTTCAACCGGCACCTCCAGCACGTTGAACATCACCTCCATGTCGGTTAGAGACTGCCGTATCTGGCGGTAAACGAAACCAAGAAAGTTAAGTGGCAGGTAAAGCTGAATTAGATAGGCGTTGACCATGACGAAATCACCAACCGTCATGGTTTTGTCGGCGACCTCGTTACCAGCCATAAACATAATCAGGATCAACCCGGCAGATACGATCACAGCCTGCCCAACATTCAGATATGAGAGGGTTACCGTGTTGCGAACCGAAGCTTCCTCATAGCGCCGCATAGAACCGTTGAAGCGTGTCGCCTCATGCGCCTCGTTGCTGAAATACTTTACCGTCTCGTAATTCAGCAGACTGTCGATCGCCCTGGTATTCGCCTCCGTGTCCCGATCGTTCATCTCGCGCCGGAACTGGATACGCCACTCGGTGACGACCAAGGTGAAGACGATATAGCCAACAATCGTTACGAAGGTGACCAGCGCATACCAGAAGTCAAACAACCCCCAAAGGATGGCGCAAACTAGAAATATCTCCAGGAGCGTTGGGATGATGTTGAACATCATGAAGGCGAGCACAAACTCGATGCCCTTCACACCGCGTTCAATGATACGCGATAGCCCGCCAGTCTGCCGCTCGAGATGAAAGCGCAAACTGAGCGCGTGCAGATGCCGGAACGTGCGCAGCGCAGCGTTTCTTACCGCCCGTTGCGCCACGCGTGCAAAAATCGCCTCACGCATTTCAGCAAAAATGATGGACAGCACACGAGATCCGCCATAGGCAAACAGCAATCCGATCGGTAACGTCACAGCTAAAGCCACGTCCACGGTTAGCGCGTCGACGATATCGCGGTAGAAGATTGGCACGTAGACATTGACAACTTTGGATAGCGCCATCAGCCCAAAGGCAATAAAGACCCGCGTCCGCATACCCCATTGGCCGGCCGGCCACAGATAGGGAAGCAAGGATAGCAGTGTACGGAACTGGCCCTTGGATCCCGCGGGCGAGATGTACAGGCTGGCTTCTTTCATACTTTTGATTTTCCAGCGGCGAGGCCTAGCACTCGCCCGATCTCGAGCGATCAGAGGTAATAGACCAGTAAATAACCGCCGAGCAACACTATTACCCACAGTGCAGCGCCACTGATCGCCCAGGTCCGGGCAAGAATGCCGCGCGGGCCGTGATAATGAAACACCCGGGCCAAAAGATAGGTCGCCAAAGCAGAACGCCAGCGGCGAATCTCGTTACGCGCCTGCACAAGGCTTGTCAGGAACCTCGCCACCATGCGTGGGATTACGCGCCGATAAACCCAGTCCGTATCAACATTGGTCGATCGCAACTCTGGCGGATAATAGCCAAAACGATTGAGGAAGGCGAACGCCAAGGCCGCAAAGGCGAGCAGCTGTAACATGGTAATCACGTGTGCCGTTGTGTAAGGCACGTAAATCACTGGATAGGGCAGGATCTGGTAAAGTGCATCAGGGTAGACGCCGATGGATATACAAAGAAGCGAAGTCAGCCCCATGGCGATCAGCATGTTTAGCGGTGCTTCCTGCACCCTCTTACCGGAATCATGAGCAAAAAAGGCGAAATATGGTATCTTGATACCCGAATGGTGAAACACACCGGCAGAGGCGAAAAGCAGGATGGTCCAGGTAATCCAATGACCTTCTTCCGCCGCAGCCGTCAAGATCATGGATTTGGTGACGAAGCCGCTGAAAAGTGGGAAGCCGGAGATCGAAGCGGCACCGATGATACAGAAGGTCGTACTCCACGGCATCGACTTATATAGACCGCCCAGTTCCGAACCATTCGCCGTGCCGGCGCGATACAGCACAGCACCCATCGACATGAACAAAAGTGCCTTGTAGAGGATGTGCGCGAAAGCATGCGAAGCCGCGCCGTTTAGTGCCAGTTCGGTTCCGATGCCGATGCCGACAACCATGAAGCCCAACTGGTTATTTAGGCTGTAGGCCAGAACTCGGCGTAAATCGTTCTCAATTACTGCAAAGAAAATCGGGAAGGCGGTCATAGTAGCGCCAATCCAAATCAACATCTCGGTGCCGGGGAAGCCGCGCGCGAGGGCATAGATCGCGAGCTTTGTAGTGAAGGCACTCAGGAACACCGTACCGGTCACGGTCGCTTCAGGATAAGCGTCCTGCAACCAATTGTGTAGTAGCGGGAAGGCCGCCTTAATTCCGAAGCTTATCAGGATTAGCTTGCCACCTAAACTCTCGACACCTATCTGGCCAAACGTGATCGAACCGGTTTCGCCGATGATCAGGATCGCGCCGGAGAGCAGCAGAACGCCGGAACCAATTTGGATCACCAGATAACGCATGCCTGCGCGGAAGGCCCGCTCGCTGCGCACTGCCCAAATCAGAAATACCGAGGTGATCGCCGTCAGTTCCCAAAACACGAAGAGGCTGATCAGGTCGCCGGCGAAGGCAGCACAGATCGCTGCACCGGCATAGGAAAGCCCTGCCACCTGCTGCACAGTATCTTTGACATGCAAGGCGTATATGACGCTGAGGAAGCTAGCAATTGTGAAAATGTAACCGAAGATCAAGCTGAGTTTGTCGACCCGCATCATGACCAGCGGATAGTCGAAGGCGTTAAAAGTGCCGTAGTCGCCAGTCTCCAGGCTCAACATCTGCCAGCCGCACAATAGTGGCAGCAGCAGCATGTAGCCGGCGCGCAAATGACCCCGAAGCACCGGCACCAGGAAGGCGCCAATGACTAGGATCAAGCCGGGTGACAGGTGCTCAATCGTCATCGTAGTAATCTTCTTTGCGCATCAAAATTCGGCGCAATTCCTTCGCTGCTAGAACCAGACCGACGCTGAACACAAATCCAAATCCGGAATAGAAGCCAAACCACTTCTCGATCTCAAAATGCGGATGTTTCTCGTAGAACAGATCGGCCGCGGTCAGTACGAAGCAGAGGGTCAGTAGCCAGTACCAAATCTTGTCGACACTGCCGGGTTTGTCGAGCCAATAGCTCTTGCTACTGTCTTTCCTTTTGGCCATATCAGCCCCCACCAATCGGCCGCAGCAGCTGATAGAGCTGATCGGCATAGAAGAACATCACCAGGCATCCGAACGCCGTAAGGCAAAGGGGCACCAGACAGAAAATAGGTGCTTCCTTGATCACTGGCTTCTGGTCATCATCACCATCCTGTCGGCTGAAATATCCGCGCCCAACTACAGGCAGCAAATAAGCCACATTGAGCAGCGAGGAGAGCATCAAAACGCCGATAAAAACCAACTCTCCTGCGTCATATGCGCCACGCGCTAGATAATATTTGCTCCACGAGCCGCCCATTGGAGGCAGGCCTATGACGCTGAGGGCACCGACAAAGAAGGCGAACAAGGTCACCGGCATGACCCTACCGATCCCTTTCATGTCACTAATCTCTGTTTTTCCCGAAGCGACGTAGATTGCGCCGGCGCAGAAGAAGAGCGTGATCTTGCCCACTGCATGCATAGCGATGTGCATGCCTGCGCCAACGACGCTGAGCGGCGTAAACAGAGCAGCGCCGAGGATCACGTATGACAGCTGGCTCACCGTGGAGTAGGCTAGCCGCGCCTTGAGATTATCCTTGGTCATCGCGACAAAGGAAGCGAGCAGCACAGTCGCACCTGCGATATACATTAGCCAGTCGCCGGTGCCAGTCTCGCGGAGGAACTCCGCTCCAAAAATGTAGACAATAACCTTGAGAACGGTGAAGACACCCGCCTTGACGACGGCAACCGCATGCAGCAGAGCGCTCACTGGGGTTGGCGCTACCATCGCCGCCGGTAACCAGCGATGCAGTGGCATCAACGCCGCCTTACCGATGCCGTAAACGTAGAGCAACAGCATCAGTCCAACCAACGGCCCTTCGATATAACCGGACAGGATACCACCATCCCGAAAATCCAACGTACCAGTTGCATACCATGTCCAAATAATGGCGACGAGCTGAAGCCCGATCGATGTGCCGAGCAGGATACCTAAATAGACACGGCCCGACCGGCGCGCCTCAGCGTCCTGATGATGGGCGACTAGCGGATAGGTCGAAACTGTCAACACCTCGTAAAAGATGAACAGGGTCATCATGTTCCCAGCGGTCGCCACGCCCAACGCACCGAAGATGGCAATTGCAAAACAGGCGTAAAAGCGTGTCTGCGCATGTTCCTTCTTCGCCCGCATATAACCGATTGAGTAGATCGAATTGAGGATCCACAAGCCTGACGCAATGCAAGCGAACATCATTCCAAGCGGTTCAATCTCAAAACGAATGTCGAGGCCAGGCAGAATTTCGACTAAGGACACGGCGGGACGTTCGCCATGGAACACACCAGAGACCAAGGACACCACGACAGCGAATAGAGAAATGGCAGTCAGACAAGTGATGGTCTCTCGAAGGTTGGGCGAATTTCCTGCCAACACGATTAGGACGGCGCCGATTAGCGGTATTGCCATAGCGAGGAGGATCAGATCTGGCGCGCTCACGATCCGGCTCCCAATAGGAACTTCGCAGCCTGCTCCGCGACACCGACGCTGACACGCGTATCAACACCAAAATAAAAGTTCGCCAGCACGAGGGTCCATGTCGGGATCAACATGACCAACGGCGCCTCACCCCACTCTGCACCATCCGGCGCGGGCGACAAATAGGCTGCCTCTACCAACCGCCAGACATAGATGATAGCCAAAAGCGATGAGATTAATACGAAGATGGATATCCACCACAAACCGCTGTCGATGGCTGCCAGAAGCAGATACCATTTTGAGATAAAGCCCACGGTCAGCGGCACACCGATTAGGCTTAGGCCGCCCGCGACAATCGCCGCCATGGTCCACGGCATTCGTTTGCCGAGCCCCCGCATCGCTTCAATACTCACCGAACCCGTTCGCCAGAAAAGGCAGCCGAGCGCCAAGAACAGCGCCGCTTTAATCAACGCGTGATTGAACAAATGGAGCATACCGCCAGTCACGCCCAGCACTGTCGCAAAGCTGATGCCAAGCACCATGTAACCGATCTGAGCCACGCTGGAATAGGCCAAGGAGCGTTTCACGTCGTCTTGGAAGATAGCGATTGTTGAGCCGATCAGCATTGCTGCAATGGAAAGCACCATCAACACCGGCCCCAACGTCATCACCTCGAAGGAAAATTCCGGTCCAAAGAGGTTGAAATATGTGCGGATCAGAACGTAGATCGACACCTTGGTTGCCGTCGCCGCTAGGAACGCGGTGACGACAGAGGGCGCGTAGGCGTAGGCGTTCGGTAACCAAAAATGTAACGGGAACACTGCCGCCTTTATCGCCAAACCCACCGCCATAAAGGCGAAGGCTGCCTGCACAGTTCGGCTTTCACCCAAAGGCCCAACCCGGTTTGCCATGTCAGCGATATTCAGCGAACCCGTAGTCTGGTAAATCAAACCGACGCCTATAAGAAAAAAGGTCGCGCCGATTGTGCCAAAAATCAGGTACTGGAATGATGCGGTTAAAGCCCGTCGGTCTTTACCTATACTGATCAAGATATAAGACGATAACGAAGATATCTCCAAAAAGACGAAAATATTAAAGGCGTCGCCTGTGATGGTCACGCCGAGCAGACCGGCCAGGCACAGCAGATAAGCGGTGTAAAAAAGCGTTTCCCGCCCTGCACCAATCTCGCGTGCTACGCTCGGGCTGGCATAGGTGATAACCAGCGCCCCAATCGCGGCTACGATCAACAGGACGTAAGCATTTACCAGATCAACACGATACTCAATGCCCCAAGGGGGCGCCCAGCCACCAAGCCGGTAGGAGATAACGCCCCCCTCAAGCACTTGCCCAAGCAGCATTATGGAGATTGCAAACGCTGTCCAGCATACAACCAGTGATAAGGCATAAGCCAACGGCCTCCGCGCCAATAGCATACAAAGTGGCGCCGATAGCAGCGGAACCACGATCTGCAGAGCAGGGAGGTGAGCAGCTATCACGCGTTGGATTCCTGTTTTTCGATTTCGTCTTCTTCAATCGTGCCGTAGGCCTCTTTGATACGGACGATGAGAGCGAGACCTAGCGCTAACGTCGCCACACCAACGACGATTGCGGTCAGGATGAGCACATGCGGCAAGGGGTTGGAATAAGCCTGGTCACCTGGGATAACTATTGGCGCCGTCCCGCCTGCAACCTTGCCCATGGTCAAGTAAAAGACAAAGACTGACGCCTGGAAAATGCTCAGCCCAACCATCTTCTTGATCAGGTTGGCCCGGGCCATGACGATATAAAGACCCGCCATCATCAGAAAAATTACGATCCAGTAATTATAGAGGCCGGGCCATTCCATCGCTCCCTACTCCTCGATTTCATCCATCTGATGATCGCGCCCAGCAAATGCAAAGAAGATGACGATCATCACTGACGCCACCGTCAGGCCCACCCCGAATTCAACAATAAAAATACCAAGGTGTTGACCCTTCGGCGCCTCCGCGGCAAGGACCGAATAGTCGAGATAGTTGCCGCCGAGGAGTAGCGATGCAACACCGGTCCCGCCAAAAATCAGCACGCCAAACGCCACGCCAGCGCGAATGTATCTTTCAGGAATGATCCGCTTTGCGTTATCGAGCCCGTAGACAAGAGCGTATAGAACAAAAGCTGCGGCAAAGATCACTCCAGCCTGAAAACCGCCGCCGGGCCCGAAATCGCCGTGGAACTGCACGTAAAGCCCAAACAGCAAAATGAACGGGATCATGAGCTTGGAAACTACTCGGACGACGAGATGATGGCTCATGCGGTGTACTCATCTTCCTTACGGCGGCCAAGCTTGATCCGGCCAAGGAGCGCCAAAACACCAATCCCAGCCGTAAAAATAACTGTCACCTCGCCAAGTGTGTCGTACCCTCGGTAGCTCGCTAAAACCGCCGTCACCATATTAGGGACAGTAGTTTCCTTGAGGGACTCATTGATGTAACGCGGCGCGACATGCTGATGGATAGGCGCTTCGGGATCACCGTAATTGGGCATGTCCAGCGTCCCATATACCAACGCCGCTCCGGTCACTAGAGCTGCCAATAAAGGAAGCATAGTTTTTCTGTCCGGAGTTTTCTCGGTCCGGCCACAGAGCATCAGCGCTCCGAGCATCAGCACAGTGGATATGCCAGCGCCGACAGCTGCTTCGGTGAAGGCCACGTCAACACCATCAACGACGACGAAGAAGGTCGCAGCGAGCAAACTGTAGATACCGCTCAACATCACTATCGCGAAGAGATTGTGCAGACGGATGATCAATAGGACGGTCAGCACCATGAAACCCAATACGACAATGTTAACGATACTATCTATGACGCATCCTCCTTTTCGGTCCTGGTCTTACTGTCACGCGACCAAGGTTTCATGCCTTGAGACAGTGCCGCGTTGGCCAGTGCATAGGAGGAGGTAGGGCTGGCAAAGAAAAAGAAAACGAGGATCAACAGCAATTTCACCGAAATTAGGCTTAATCCGCTTTGAACCATTAGCCCAGCGATGAACAATGCGGCACCGAGCGTATCGGTCACGCCCGCTCCATGCATGCGGGCAAAAACATCGGGCAACCTGATTAATCCGATGGCGCCAACCAAAATGAAGAAAGAGCCAGAGGCGAGCAGTATCGCGCTCAAGTAATCGAGGAGCGGCTCCATTAGTCCCCCTCACCTTCCTGTGCGCGGCCACCGGGTCGCGAAAAGCTGCCGTAGCGAAAAAATTTCAGAACCGCCAGGGTGCCAATAAAATTAATTAAAGCATAAAGCAGCGCAATATCTGTGAAATCTGGCCGATCGGTTAGGAACCCTAGTATTGCGATCATCAGCACAGTCTTGGTTCCGAAAGAATTCACCGCCAGCACCCGGTCGAACAGTGTCGGCCCCAACAGCGCTCGCACGAGCGCCAGTAGCATTGCGACACAAAGCGCTGCCGTGGCGGCCACAAACATCATACCGGCTGCTCCAGACCGGTTACGCGTCGATCCATCTCTCCTGTCTCTAAATCGTCCTTAGTTGCATCACTCAACGCGTGCACAAGGAATTCGTCGCCATCAATGTCCACTGTGACGGTACCCGGCGTCAGTGTAATCGAGTTGGCGAAAATGACCTTTCCCAGTTCATTGTGTTGCGTGGCCTTCACACGGAAAAGCTGCGGGTTGATGGGCAAATTCGGCGCGAGAATACGCTTGGTCACATCGATATTGGCGAGCGCAATTTCCTTGAACAGCCACAGCCAATAGCGAGGCAAAATCACAGACAGATGAACCGGATAGGTCTCACGATCAACGACTTCCATCCGCAGCGCAATACCAACGCAGATCGCACAAGAGATGGCACCAAGTATGCACCAAAGCGGCTGGTAAACGCCGGAAAGCAATAGCCAAGTCACATAAAGCGTTAAACCCAGCGCGACAATGTGCCTCAAACCCCGCCCCCAAAGCTCTTAACATCTGGACGCCGCTCAATTACTGCGTCGATTTGGCGTTAGTATGCCGAAGCGATCCAGTCGAGCCAAGATTTTATGAGCTAAATTTTAATTAATCACTCACCGATTTCATCCAGCAACCGTTCTGCGCTACCCTAATCGTAAGAAACGAAACAGTCCGCAAAAGTGCCATGCACCTATTTCAGGAAAACACGCCGAAGGATCTTAAGTCCGCGCTGGAAACACTCGCAATACTTGATCTTGGCCCATTCCTGGATGGCCAATACAGCGCACTGGATCGGCTCGCGTTGGAAATAAGGTATGCCTGCGAAACCATTGGATTTTTCTACATAAAAAACCATGGCATCGCCAATCCTGTAATAGAGGAGGCCTTCGCGCAGTCGCGTCGGTTTCACGATTTACCATTATCGAAAAAACAAAATTTACCGCTCGACAAGCATAATGTCGGATATCTGCCGATGAATAAGAGCGTACAGAAGCATTCGACGGTTCATAAGGCCACCAAGCCCAATCAAAATGAATCCTTTTTCATTACCCACGACCGTGGACGGGATCATCCCGACGTAATAGCCGGCACCCCTCTGCGCGGCGGTAACTATTGGCCGGAAGAGCTGCCTGGATTCCGCAAAGGCGTCATGACCTATTTCCGCGCCCTGAACAATCTCGGGCAACGGCTCGTCCCGGCTTTCGCCGTCGCACTCGGCATGCCGGCCAACTATCTCGAAGAAGCTTTTGCCAACGAGAACAATGCTAAGCTTCGTTTACTGCATTACCCGCCGACACAGATTGAAAACAATGATTTCGGTGCCGGACCACACACGGATAATTCCTTTATGACAATCCTGGCTCGGGATGACACGCCAGGTCTGGCGATTCGCCTGCCCTCAGGTGAATGGCTTTCGCCGCCGGTGATACCCGGCACATTCCTGGTCAACATCGGCAACATGATGCGGCGCATATCGAACGACCGTTTCCTGTCTACACCGCACGGTGTAATCGTCGAAGGTGACACCGACCGTTATTCGATGGCCTATTTCCATAGCCCCAACGTGACCCAGCTAATCAAGGTAGCACCCTCCTGCATTGAAAAAAATCAATCTCCAAAATATGAACCAGCTCGATATGCCGATTTAATTCAAGAATTTTACCAGGCCAACTATTTCCATCAGGACGGCTACGGGAAAACGGCTATTAAGAACCGGTACGAATAACAACCCAAGGAACCCCATGGCCGATACACCTAAGATCGAGCGAATTGAATTTACACTCTTCGAAATCACCGTCGAAAACATGACGACTGACGCAGCTGGATTTGGCATCGCCTATGCACCGGGCCGCAATGACCCGCAGGTCCGCTTGGGCTTGCGAGTTTTCGCTGATACCGGAGTTGTCGGAGAGTATGTGCCGGGTATCACCGGCGGCGAAAGCCATTCACCTGAGGGCAGGCGAATCGCCAGACCTG